>Ga0224522_1000689_pt1 | contig 10486 bp, 8 predicted proteins | sample CFST25metaG_FD_182733 | JGI IMG/M metagenome (GOLD analysis project Ga0224522, IMG submission 182733) | Peat soil microbial communities from Stordalen Mire, Sweden - C.F.S.T25 | ecosystem: Environmental > Terrestrial > Soil > Wetlands > Peat | place: Sweden: Norrbotten County, Stordalen Mire...
AAAGGCAATCTCGCCGAAAGCTGGGAATTCACCGACCCTTATACGCTGGTTTTCCACATCCGCAAAGGCATCCGCTGGCAAAATCTGCCGCCGGTGAACGGACGGGAATTTACTGCCGACGATGTCGCTTTTCACTATCACCGGTTATTGGGGCTGGGCGACGGTTTTACCAAACCGGCCCCATATCATGCCACCGTGGCCTCATTCCGGGAGCTGATTTCGGTCACGGCCGCCGATAAATACACGGCTGTTTTTAAATGGAAGATACCCAACCCGGCGTTTATCCTGGAAACAATGATTACGAATCACAACCCCACGGCCGCCATTGTCGCGCGGGAAGCGGTGGAAAAATGGGGCGACGTCGGCGACTGGCGCCATGCCATCGGCACCGGCCCGTTTATTTTGCAGGATTTTGTGCCCGGCGTCGGGGCATCTCTGGTCCGGAATCCGGATTACTGGGGTTATGACGCGCGTTACCCTCAGAATAAACTTCCCTACGCAGATAAACTTAAAGTTTTGATTATTACCAACGAGGATGAAGCACTTGAGGCGATGCGCACCGGCAAACTGGATGCCATGGATTCAATTTCCTGGAAAAAAGCGCAGGAAATGAAGCGGACAAATCCGGAAATATTGCAGATACCGATGCCCACCGGCGCCACCATCGACCCGCGCAACGACGTTAAACCGTTTAACGATATCCGTGTCCGTAAGGCGATGCAGATGGCCGTCGACCTGCCGGCAATTTCCAAAACTTTATACGGCGGCGCCGCCGACCCCTTCCCCTCCTCTTTCAGTTCGAGCGCGATGAGCACCTGGGGCAAAGGATGGGGTTTCCCATACGAAGAATGGCCGCAAGACCTGAAAGACGAATATGCCTACAATCCGGCTTTGGCCAAAAAATTACTGGCCGAGGCCGGTTATTCAAATGGTTTTAAGACCAATATCGTGGCGGATATCGCAGGCGACCGGGAATTACTCAAAGTGGTTAAATCCTATTTCGCCGCGGTCGGCATCGACATGGAAATCCGGACATTGGAATCGGCCGCCTGGGTGGCATTCACCCAGGTTGAGAAGAAACACGACCAGATGGCCTATCATTCCGGCGGCTCACTGCACCGTTCGCACGAACCTCTGCGGCAGCTCACCATGTTCCAGACCGGTTCTTCTTCCAATCCGCACATGGCCGTCAGCGACCCGGTTTACGACAGCTTTTACGCCCGGGCCATCGCCGCCACCGGCCTTGAAGAGGTAAAAACAATATTCAGGGAAGCTAATGAATATGTTGCCCGGCAGCATTTCGCGATACCGCTGGTGCAGCCGATGCAGTATTCTTTGTACCAGCCGTGGTTCAAGGGCTATCACGGTCAATTCGGCGCTATTTGCTGGAGCCCGCCCAGCTTCTCATTCTACACAGCGCGGTTCTGGATCGATGGGAAACTGAAAAAATCGATGGGACACTAGAATAGGGACGAAAGAAATATTGACAAAGCAATCTGTTTTAAAACTGAAATTTATAGAAAGAAATTATCAGCCGCGGGTTATTACTGCGCTAACTTTCCCTTTTCCTGTTCAGGATAGTTCATATAAGTCGACTTTAATTTATATTCCGGTGCATTGAAAGGGGAATATCCCCGTACAGGCAAATTGCCATCTTCCAGAATGAGGAGCCCGCTGCCGCAATTCGAACAACTTTGATTGCGCGGATTTTGTAACGACCAGCCAAAGAATTGTTTACCGCATTTCGGACATTTACCTTCAATCACGTTCGCTCAACTCCACTAAAACAGATTGATTCTGTTTACCGTCAACTAATTGTCACCATTGATACTAATATCAATGACACTTTCATTTTACCCTAAATAACGGCAAAGTCAAGCCTTTTTTATCTTGTATTCTCATTGAAGTTTTAATATACAACAGGTTTATATTATCATCCGTATTATTATCTAAAGAATTAATATCGCAGTTTCTTTTATTGTTTGAATAGGTTCGTGCTTAAATATTTCTCTCCCCGGTCCGGGAAGATTACGACGATGGTGCCTGATGTAATTTGTCTGGCAATTTCAACCGCGGCATACATCGCCGCGCCGCTGCTCATACCTACAAATATTCCTTCCTGACTCACAATCTGTCTGGTCATTTCATAAGCGGCTTCAGTTTCTACCATTATCGTGATATCAATCTGCGAAGGGTCGTATATCGAAGGAACAATCGCTTCTTCCATGTTTTTTAATCCCTGGATATAGTGCCCTTTCACCGGATGGGCGCACACGATTTTAATGCCCGGATTATGCTCTTTTAATACTTTGCTGACACCCATAATCGTGCCCGATGTACCGAGGGCGGAAACAAAATAATCGATTTTGCCTTTTGTCTGTTTCCAGATTTCTTCCCCGGTTGTCCGGTAATGGGCGATTTTGTTGAATTCATTGGAAAACTGGTCGGGCATGAAATATTTCTCCGGGTTTTCCTTTACCATTTCCCGGGCTTTCCGGATAGCGCCGTCGGTACCCAGTTTGCCATCGGTCAGCGTCACTTTCCCGCCGAATGCTTTTATCATTTGTCTTCGTTCGACAGATACCGCGCTGCTCATGACAATCTCGACTTCGTACCCTTTTAAGGAACCGATCATCGCCAGCGCGACGCCGGTATTTCCTGATGTCGGCTCGATGATCGTTTTTCCTTTGGTTAATTTCCCCGATATTTCAGCCTGTTGAATCATACTCAAGGCGATTCTATCCTTGATGCTCCCGGACGGGTTCAGGCCTTCCAGTTTGGCATATATCGTAGTATTTTTGTTCGGGTTGAGCCTGTTTATCCTGACAAGCGGCGTATTGCCGATCGTCTGCAGTATATCTTGGTTTATCACTGTTTTGCTCCTTCAATCGACCTTGCATAACAGCATATCTTTGCTGTATGCCGTTAAGCCGATATCAGCAGTGCGGTCGATGAATTCGAAATTTCCTTCATACAGGCAGATTATCGCATTTAGCATGACAAAAACAAGGAACCAAAGGTTTTATTCCGTTTCTTTAGGCGTTTCAATTTTTACAGCCGATTTGCGCTGTCTGTCCCGAATCACGATGAATCCGGCTACCGCGGCGACCATGACCGCAATTGCCGTCAGCTGGGCCTGCTTCAAACCGAGAAACAAAACCTCATTATCCCGCCAGATAAAAACGATAATCTGGCTGATGGAATAGCCGATAATGTAATAGAAAAATAACAATCCCGGCTTCACTTTCTTCCTTAATGTCCAGAGAAAACAAAATAACAATATATCAATTAGCGCTTCATAGACAGCCGCCGGCTGATAAGCGACAGTATGGCTCGGCGCAAAGGAATTCGGGTTGGTATAAACGAATCCCCATGGCAGCTTGGTGGGGTAGCCGATGACATCGCCGTTAATAATATTGCCGATGCGGCCGAAGAATTGTCCGACGACCGCGAAAAGCGCCCCAACATCCAGGAATTTTAGTATCGAAATCTTCATCCGCCAGCCGGCAATCAATATCACCAGGACTACCGCGAAAATCGCGCCGTAAAAAGCCATCCCGCCTTCCCAGACCGCAAAAACTTTCCACGGCTGGGATAAAAAGGGCCCCAAAGGCTGCTGAATCACGTAATACAGCCGCGCGCCTACCAAACCCGCGGGTACAGCCCAATAAACCACCTTTTCCAGTTGGTCTTCGGTGAACCCTTTCCATTTGGCGTAAGGCCAGACTATCAGTAAACCGATGGTAATGCCCACTACATACATCAATCCGTACCAGCGGACGGACAATGAACCGATGGAAAAGATTATCGGATTGATATTGATAGTTATCATTAATTCGCTCCTCGAAGATTGATGATAAAGATATTATAGACTATATGCCCTTACCGGATTTCGCTTTGTTAACCGGCGGAGGCTGAACATTTTTTGGTTCGCTGTAAGGACGCACCCTGGTTGGCAGAATGACCAGCACCACTACCGCTGCAACTGCCATGATTATAGCAGCAATCAATAAAGTATGGTCCATACTGGAGGTAAAGGCCTGATTGGCCTGACTCACGATAAATTGTGCAAGGGGAGCGCTTTGCACCTTAACACTTCCCGCCACAATTTGCGCTCCCTGGACGCTGCCGCGAATTGCCGTCACGGCTTGCGACGGCAGCGGCGACGGCCAGACGATTTTATCGATGCTTTTGGCGTAAGACGAATTCAGCAGCGTACCCAGTATCGCCACTCCCAGTGCGCCCCCGATTTGCCGGTTCGTATCGTTCATCGCCGAACCGACTCCCGCTTCATCGACCGGCACAGAACCCATGATGGAATTAGTCGCCGGGCTCATCGTTACACCCATGCCGAGCGCCGTAAGGCTCATACCGATGGCAATTTTCAGATAACTCGTGTCTACCTGTGCGACTTTGTAGAAATAGAACAACCCGGCGGCGGCGAGAAAAATACCGAAGCCAACAGTCAATTTAGTGCCGATTTGCTGGGCCAGCCGCGCCGAAACCATTGCGCCGATAAAAGCGGCGACGGCCATCGGCAGCAGCCGGACTCCCGCCTGCAGCGGGTTGTAGCCGTGCACCGTCTGCAGATACTGACTCATGAAAAAGAAGCAGCCGAACATGGCAAAAGCGACCAGCGTCAAAGCGATGTTGGCCCCGGTGAACGACATATTCTTGAAAAATCTCAACGGCAGCATCGCATGGGTGGTGCGCAGTTCCCAGATTACGAAACAGGTCAGCAAGACCAGGGCTATCCCGAAAGCAATCAGCACGTTGTGAGCGGTCCAGCCGCTGATACCGGCCTGGATAATGCCGTAGACCAGCGCGAATAAACCGGTCAGCGAAAGAATACATCCCGGGACATCAATCCGGCGCGGCTTCTCCGCTTTTGAGTCATAGATAAAGAAATAACCGCCGACAAGCCCGATCACCACCACCGGCAGGTTAATGTAGAAGACCGAACTCCAGGTGAAATGTGTCAGCAGCCAGCCGCCGACTAACGGGCCGATTCCCGTTCCCAGGGCGAAGGTCGCCGCCCACACCGCAATCGCCTGTGCGCGTTCTTTGGGGTCGCGGAATGTGGCGGTGATGATGGACAGGGTTGAAGGCATAATCGCCGCGCCGCCGATACCCATCAGTGCGCGCATGGCGATGAGCTGCCCGGTGCTCCGGGATAACGCCGCGCCCAGAGAAAAAATACCGAAAACCAGCAAACCTGCCTGCAGGACTTTCTTCCGTCCGAACCGGTCGCCGATGGAACCAACAGTCAAAAGCAGCGCCGCAAATACCAGGGTGTAGGCATCGACAATCCACTGTAAACCGTTCAGCGTTGCCCCCAAATCACGTGAGATTGAAGGCAGGGCCAGGTTCAAAACGGTGTTATCGAGGGAGATTACCAGCAGCGCCAGCGCCAGGAAACCGAGCGCGACCCAACGTCTCTTATACCATGAAGTTTGTTCCAACATGAAAGCCTCCATTGCTGTGTAAAATACTGATTATTGTCGTGAATACATCAAATATAATTCAGATGACAACAAGTAATTTTAACACAATTTATTTTTATCGAATCAGGTGAAACCTCAATTTATTAAGTCGCCTTAATTAAGCCTGCTTAATTATTACACGGCAGCCATTTTATTGTCAAGAGCTGTTTTTTGTTTATTCCCCTGAATTTAAATTATCGTCAAAATTAGAAAGCTCGATAATCAGCATCATAAATAAATCCGGTTTATTAATTTAAGATGAACCATTAATTAACAATATTTTTTTAATCTTAAAAATTGACAAATTATAAATAATTCCTTATTCTTGAGTTATGAACAAACGCTTACGCGCATTATTAGCAGTGTCATTTTTGGTGTTATTCAGCGTCCTATGCGCTTGCAATTCCGCCGCTAAAACTACGACCACATCAACTCCGCTGCCCACCGGCCCGCAAAGTTTGCCGATAATCGACACCACGGCCGCAACACCGGATTACATCACCGTGACTGCTGAAACCAACCAGAATTATACTTTCAATATCGCCGCCAATATGCAAAACGCCAGTGTCACCGGCTATTTTCAATGTATCGGGGGTTCGCCTAACCTCATCGAAGTTTATCTGATGGATAACGCCACTTATACCAAATGGCTAAAAAATCCGGGCGGACAGTCCACCATCCTTTACGATTCGGAGGAAATGTCCGCCGGAGGGCTGAACAAGACAAATTTGCCGCCCGGTACCTATCATCTTATCTTTTCGAACAAAGCAACGGCATCGACTGATTCTCCTGGAACACAAGAAGTTAAAACTAAAGTTGACCTTAACTGGACTTACGCCCAGTAAGCGCGCACCCGGAAAGCAGCAGCTTTTATTCGAATCATTCTCTTATACCTTCATGCTTTTCAGAAGAAATCACCTTAACGTATCAGGTTGAGTATTCCGGGATTTTCTGGCAGTCTTAACCGCTTTCGGTTATAATAATAAGAAAATCAATTGCGCAGGTCAGGAGAATATGACAAATTCACCGGAATCAAGCAGGAAACAACCGTCGCGTTCTGAAAGAAAAAAGAACCGGCTCAGTATACCCAGCACGCATCCCCCAAAACCGGTCAAGAAAACTTTATCGCGTGCTGAAAAGAGAGTATCACAAGTCGGTACGACCCCTCCTCCTCCCAAAATTAATAAAACCAGAAGACTGATTATTACGCTGTCTTCAATTGTTGTAGCTATCGCCCTCATTGCCGGCGCCGCCTATTATTTAATTGTGCTGGCGCCGATGCAGCATGTTCTTTTATCCGTAGGGAACGATAATGTTGACACCGGTTATTTTCTGCAGCGGGTCGTAGCGAATCCCAGCGGCTCCAGTATTACCTCGACAATCCAACTCGTAATATCTGAACTTATCATCAAACAGCAGGCGTCTGCAGAAGGAATTGCGCCGGTTACATCTCAGGATATTGACAGTTACCTGAGGACACAGGCCGAAACATCATTAGCCGCCAGCGCTGCGACTGACAACACCAATACCACGACTACGACGGACGAAACGACGCCGACTGATACTACGACGACGGCTACAACCACTACTCCGACAGCCATTTCAGATGCGGATTACAACAACTGGCTCAGCCAGCAATTAACTGACACCGGATTATCCCTTAAGGATTACCGTCAGGTTGCCGTCTATGATATTCAGCGTGAACGTCTTACTGCTATTTTATCCGCGACTATTCCATCCTCATTGAAACAGTATCACGTCTGGGCGATGTATTTTAATTCTAATGCCGCCGCGGTTGCGGCCCAGGCAAAAGTTACCAGTCTTTCAGATTTTAATACTGTAGCCAACACCAACGCCGGACAAACGAATGGCGGCGATTTGGGCTGGATGCCGTTAGCCGTGTTGCCGCTCCAGCTGGAAACCGTTGCTGTAAACCTTACTCTCGGGGAATGCAGCGCCCCCATTACCTATCAATCAGGAACCAGTATAGATGGGAGTTTAACGACAACTTATTGGCTCCTTTGGCTTTCTGATGAATCGGATTCCATGGCCGTGACTCCAAGTCAACTGACTCAGCTCCAGAATAATTCGCTGGATAACTGGTTGAACCAAAAGGCACAGTCTATTACAATCAGTCTTCATGATCGTAACGGTACGATTATCAACGCTAACACCGGGACTCTGGACAACGACACTTTAACCTGGCTCAACTATGAGATACAGAAGTACCTGAAAAAGATTCCGGCGCAGACAACTACCACATCGGTCGTTACCACTACCACGACGCCGGCGGTGACAACTACGACAACTACTACCACAACGGCGCCATAGTCCATCAATAAAAATAAACGTTAACAAAAGCGCCCCCGGATATCCGGGGGCGCTTTTTCTTTTTCCTCATTTACCGCCGGGCTTCATTAAGAGGAAACACATAGTTATCCCGGTAATAATATCTGAGTAAAATGATAAGTAATCGAATAAGAACAAAAAGGCAAATATCTCTGAAGAAAAAATACAACAGACATTAGTTACTTTATTGCGTAGAAACCGGCTTGCATGTGTGATTTCCAGAACAGTTCCGCCGTTTTGAAACCCGTTTCCCGCAGCAGCGTCAGGTGTTCCTGAGAGGTAACAGGAAAATATTCAAAGTTAAAACGTGCCGCATGTTTTTCCGCCATCACTTTTAATCTGCCGTGCTCAATCTGAAACCGTTTCCACCGCTCGATGGTCAACTGCGTCCCCTGCGCGGATTCCGGCATCGTATTTTCCACCGTAATGTATACTCCGCCGTCATCCAATAATTGATAACAGATTTCCGTAGCTTTGCGCCGCTGTTCTTTTTGATAGTAGTGATGGCACAAAATGGCGGTGATGACCTGGGGTTTTAAAAGGTCCTTATAAGCCGGCAGGCCTTCCGTAGGAACTGGTGGGAGAAATGTCGCCCGCTTTCCATAAGAGGCTTTGAGGCGGGTTACAGCCGCTTGCAGCATCCTTTCCGTGGGGTCTGCCAGAATGAAACAGGTGTCCGGGAACGCCTTTAATGCCAGTTCCACCAGGTTGCCGGTGCCGCAGCCTGTATCCAGCCACTGTTTGACATCAGGTTTCACGGTTTTCACCACATCCACCGCTTCCGCCTGGAAAACATCATAAAACGGCATCATTTGCCGTACGACATTCTCGTAGACTTCCGGGATGAATGAGGTGGCGCTGTTAATTTCTGTCATCTGTCTTTTCAGTATATTTGCCGCTTGAACGGATGTCAATAACAGCGCCCGCGTTAATATTGCAGTTACCGGCGAAGTTTTATCAGGCCGTTAATCTCGTTCCTCTCCTTCCGGCCAGTTAAAGACTGGTCTCCTGTCCAATTGTAATCCCCCTGTAGGGATGATGCGGGATTGATATTCCTGCCGCATAATCAAAGTGTCGAGTCCGGATTAAGGCAGGCAGCATACGGCAGATATTAATTCAGAAAAGAACTTACTTAACGGTGTTAATCCCGGGGATGGAAATTTTATCAATCAGGACTTGAGAAAACGCCAATGGGATTGGTTCCCGACATTTTTAAAATTACAGACGGTGAATATTGCTTTGTTCGAATATATTATGATGGAGGCTGAAAATGACAGACAGTAATACCGGAAACAATGCACAATCAAGTCCCAATCCACCAAGCGGGGGGCCGACTTATCAGGATTGGCGGGAGCAGCGTTGGGAATGGCGCCAAAAAATGAGAGAAGCCAGGCACAGCCGTCCTTTTCACGGCCTCTTCCCCGGACTGGTTTTAGTTCTCCTCGGTGGCTTGTTCCTAGCCGGCCAGCAAAACTGGATAACCGGAAACGCATGGTGGCAATGGCTGCTTATCGGCCTGGGCGCAATATCTATTATTAGCGGACTGGTACAGTATCACGCGCCGGAATATCATCATTCCCGCAGGCATAAATTTGTTTGGGGCGTTGTCCTCATTGCGCTCGGTACTGTTTTCCTCCTGGGTTTCAGCCATTGGTGGCCGGCAGTTCTTATCGGCGCAGGTATCGTCATAATATTGGGTGGTTTATGGTAAATGTGAAAAACTGACATGTTATAATAACGTTACTTCAATAATTTTAGGTTTGGTGGCCCTTTATGCCCGATAAAATAAACCCGGAAGAAATCGATTACGACATTGATGAGGATGATTACTATCGTCCTGATAAAAAAATAAAAGAACTGCATCAGGAGCTTCGGGATTTAAGAAAAGAGCAAAGACGCCGCAAGCAAAACGAACCGCGCCCCAATCATTCTGTATTCTGGGGACTGCTGTTAATCTTAATCGCGGTGCTGATAATTCTAAACCAACAGCGTTGGTTGATCCCCGGCGATTGGTGGAAAGCCTTTTTAATCGGTCTCGGTTCCATCTACATTATCGAGGCTGTCGTCGACTTCACTGACGTTAAAACCCGAGCCCACGGTCTGCGCCGGTTGATTCCGGGCTTCATTTTTTTGTTCATTGGCTTCGGGTTCCTGATAAATTTCAATAATGCCTGGCCGGTGTCGTTGATTGCTGCCGGCGTGGCAATACTATTCACCAGCTGGTTTCTGCAGCGTGAAATTCAAAAAAGGAAAGTCACGCAGGAAAGCCTGCATGAAAGCGAGGTTAAATACCGACATATTATCGACAACGCCAACAGCGTCATTATGGAAATCGATACCATCGGTAATATCACCTTTATCAATAAGTTCGGCGCTGATTTTTTTGGATTCGGGGAACAGGAATTATTAGCACACAATATGGCGGGCACGATTCTGCCTTATTTTACGTCAGCCGGCCAGGTCCCGGATAAACTGGTAGCAGACATCGCGGCTAATCCAGCGAAATATCTGCACTATGAACAGGAAAACCTGCGGAAAAACGGCGATAAAGTCTGGATTACCTGGACTTATAAACCGATATTTGACGAGGTCAATAATCTGAAAGAAGTTTTGTGTATCGGTATCGACAGTACACAGCAGAAAAAGACGGAAGA
>Ga0224522_1000690_pt1 | contig 10483 bp, 12 predicted proteins | sample CFST25metaG_FD_182733 | JGI IMG/M metagenome (GOLD analysis project Ga0224522, IMG submission 182733) | Peat soil microbial communities from Stordalen Mire, Sweden - C.F.S.T25 | ecosystem: Environmental > Terrestrial > Soil > Wetlands > Peat | place: Sweden: Norrbotten County, Stordalen Mire...
GGCTAATTATGCCTGTAAAATTATTCTTTTTTAGGTTTTCAGCATTGCATTTATTTTCTATTCAAATTCCTTTTTAAAGATGCCTTGCATTCTTATTTACCGAAAACGTGCATGCTTATTTGCCGATTTTTAAAAACCTGATCTGTCTGCGAGGACAGAATAAAAACAAAAAAAAGAAGAATCAGTTGATGTTGAAACGGGTAATAACTCTTTTCGAGTTATTCTCGTTTCAATATCTCTTTTCTTTTTAGGTTTTAAGTTCATGCTGTCTGATTATAAAGACCCTGATTTGGTGAACTGTCTTTTTTCGTTTTCTTTCGCATTGATTCTCCTTTGAGATCGATGCGATGGGAACCATGATACAAACGATCCAGGATGGCATCGGCGATGGTGCCTTCCCCAATCAGATCATACCACTTATCAAAGGGAAGCTGAGAGCCGATGATGGTTGATTTTTTATCGTAGCGGTCTTCAATGATTTCAAGTAAGATCATCCGGGTTTGGGCATCGAAAGTTTGAAGACCAAAATCATCCAGGATGAGTAAATCGGCTTTTTCAATACGGGTGATTTCCCTGGGGTAAGTTCCGTCGGCCTGGGCAATTTTTAACTGGGTAAAAAGTTTTTGAGAGTTGAAGTACAGTACTTTGTACCCTTTCAAACACGCCTGGTGGCCCAGGGCTGAGATTAAAAAACTTTTACCTACGCCGGTAGATCCGCATACCAGGATCGTCTCCCGGCGGTCGATAAAACTGCAGTCGGTAAAGCGAAGAAATTGGTTTTTGTCCAGGTTACGGTTTTGGATAAAATCGATTTCTTCGATACTGGCATGATACCGGAAGCGAGCTGTTCTGAGGGATCGTCCGATACGGCGGTTCTCACGGTCTTCCCACTCGGCCTGAACAAGCAGATTAAGGTATTCATCGTGGGTGAGTTGTTGGTAGGTCCGGGTCTCGATCAGAGATTCCAAAGCCCGTTGCATTCCGTAGAGCTTTAACTGGTGCATTTTGGATAAACTGTTTTCATTCATGGTTTTTTGTATTTAAGTGATTATAGGTTATTTATAGTGTTGAGCCCCCCGGATATTTTCATGGAAGGGTAGGGAATATTGAAGGGGGTGTTGCTCTTCAATTTTGTCAAGAGAGTGAGTGATTATGTTTTTGATAAACATATAGGTAAACACATTCAGTTGAACACCTCGCTCACAGGCTGTAATCAGCCGATCATTGCCAAACTTTCGGCTGAAAGACAACACCCCTTCACAGCTTTTATAAGCCTGTTCCACGTACATGGGTTTATTTAAAATCTCCTGTAAGTACTTCTCAACCACCGGAGAGATTTGTCGGCCACGATCCAGAAGTTTTTCTGGTGACAGTTCCAGGATGTATCTTTTTTCTTTTGCTAAATGTTCCGGATTGGTCGTATACCGAGTGCTACTGGTAAAGCGCAAGTGGAAAGCAATCTGTTGCCCATTAACGTATATACTGACAGACCGGGCTGTGAAGATAACATTGCATTGTTGGCCAATGAACCGATAAGGAGCGCTATAGTAATGCTGTTCCCGTTTGATATACACATGGTTATTGCCACCGAGCTTTAAGTTCAGGTAGTACTTAATCTCGAACCGATCTTTGGGAAGTGGGCGCAGTAACGCTCTCTCCTCCCTCTCAAACAACTCCCTTCGGCTATAGTCCCGATCCTGCATTTTGAGACCATTGTGTTTTTCAAGCAGGGGCAGGCGGGCTTGATTTAAGCTATGGATATCATGAAACACTTCGTCACGAAGCACCGCGTATACACGGCTGTAGATAATGTTCACCATCCGTTCTACCCAGGCCTTATCCTGTGGCTTTCGGCTTCGGGTGGGGACAATCGCAATCCCGTAATGATTGGCCAGGTCTTCCATGTCCCGGGCGATCCTGGGTTCATAGCGACAGGCTTTGGACACCCCGCTCTTAAGATTATCAGGAATACAGGCCAAGGGTACACCGCCAAAATACATCAGAGCATTTTCGACGCATTGCAGAAAATCTTCTTTTTTCTGGCTGACACAGAACTCAATGTAGGTCAGTCCGCTAAATCCCAGCGTGGCAACCAGCATCTCCACCTCTCTTACCTCGCCTGTATAACGATCAACAATGGGGAACTTTTTTCCGGCAAAATCAACATAGACTTTATCCCCTGGTTTTTGTTCAATATGCAGGCTGGATTTATTGGTAGCGTTCCACTGCTGAAAATGATAACAGAACTGGGAGTAGCTATAGCCTAAAGGGTGTTTCGCCTTATATTCCTGCCAGAGCAGCATCCGGTTTACACCAACCCGGTGAAGCTCTTCCAGAAAACTCGGAAACAGTTCTTTTAAAGTATTAAACCGCTGGATCTCATCCCCTTCATTGGCCCCATGAAACAAGGCTTCCAGAGCAGGTTCTTCCATCTGGATAAGATCCTGTAAAACATACCCTTTGCGGGCGATCTGATCCAGATAGCCGTTGATCGTGTGTTTAGATACTCCGGTTAATTCTTCGATCTTGTTTTTGCCTGTCCCCAGGCTTCGTAACAGTAAAATTTGTTTCAGTGAGCTCATAGGTATTCTTGTTCCAGCCATCGGGTTTATCGTTTAGGTTCTGTTGTAAAGTACAAAACCAAACGAAAATCTGACTTGTCCTCAGGGGGGGTAGTATGCCGGAATGTCACACCAACTCTTAAAAAAGAGGGGGCAGTATGCCGGAATGTCAGTGAGATGAGAATCACTGATAATACCTGTAAAATCCTTAACTTGCAGCCTAATATCCAAGGCTTTAAAGAAACAAGGAAAATACCAATTCAAATCAACGCCAAGGGTGGGGGCAGGATCACCGGAATGGTAGGGGTACCTTACTCAGGAATGGTAGGGGTAGGATCAACCGGAATATACAATAGTAGAATAACGTGTCACTTTTCTCTTCATCCATATTTGATTTTAAGCCCTCTGTTGCATTATCGAGAAAAGCCATATGGAGCATTCACTTCTTCATGATCATTCAGCACGGGTCAAATATGGAAGTATGGGAATATGTTTTAGCCGTAAGGGCACTCCTATAAAATCATTTGAGCAGTGACGGTGATTTCCCTAAAAATTTCTTCTCAATAAAAAGCACATAGTGATATTCAAACCCCTTCCAGCTTTGATTAATCATTGACCTGAGCATTTTATTCCGAGACCAAATGGTATCAGTCAAAAATGGGTTTATTCGATAATTCGTGCAGGAATTCTTTGAAAGTTTAATGACGGTGCTGTCCGAATTTTTCACTGAAATTATAATACTATCAAAAACTGCATCCAATAATGTAGATGCACGAACTGTAGTATCTTCAGTAAAATAAAAATCGGTTCTTGCCCACCAGATTGAATCATCAGGGTGCTTTTTGAAATTTCTCTCATAGTACCCACTACCAAGTTTGTATAATTCTGAAGAATAACAATAGGCAGACTTTGGGTATAGCTTCACTTCCAAGTTATAAGAAGTTTTATTCGCAATACCGATATAGGAGGAATAACCAACATTCTCTTTCTTTTTACAACTCAGAACAAGTAAAGATAAGACGGTAACAAGGAGCAGGTGTTTCATGAAGCACTGGCGGGGATTCGTTCAGTATGAATATTACACGAAGAAAGTGGTTACCCTTATTCCTTCGGATTCATGATCTTACCCATAAATAAAATACTGCCCGTGCTATTGTCTTTGATGAGGAAGATAAATGGATGGTCGGCATTGAAAGTTTTGGGCTCAGGGGGAAATCTAACTGCTGTCATTTTCATTACTACTGCTGTCGCAGCAGCAGCTTCGGTTCCTTTCTCATCAACATTAATGAATGCCTGATGTATAACTTCGGAAATGCAGAGGTCTCGTTTGCCAGTCATTCCTGAAAAATCAGCATTTGAGGAAAATGCCAGCGGCATACCCATCTGCGCCAGTGTGGTTCTCAAAAAGATTTTATAAGTTGTTTTAAATTTCGGAAATGAAAGACGAACCTCTTGTGATTGGAGGGCAGCGATAATGTTCTGATAATATTTCGGATCAAATGATTTCTCAAATTCAACCATCCACTTGTTCTTTTTGGGTAAAAAGATCACCATGGATGCCTTGTTGTCTTTGTATGGTATTTCAATAGCCTGTATTTTTGAGTCTTCATAGTAGTTGTACCGTTCTTGCTGATTCATAAACAAAGCCGTGATCTTGGTTCCATCCATTAAAGAAAACTCTTTAGGTTGTGTTCCTTGTTTTACAAAAGGCTCAGCCCAATCACCATAAAAATAAATGGCATTGACCAGCACCAATCTTGTCATCGAGGTAAGATCACTTTGGCTCAGGAGGTCTTTTATTTTGTCATTCGTCTTCTGTTCCACCCATCCATTAATATCCATTCGTGCTTTCTCTCTTTCAGTATTATCAGTAAAATCAACATTTTTCAACTCAGAACGATAATTGGATTTAACAAGATTAAAGTAGGAATCGAGAAATTTATAATCTTTCTGAGCCCACATACTATTAGCGATATTCAGTTTAATCTTGCTCTGTGGACTTTCGATAAGTCCTTCTAAAAGTTGGGAATAGTCGGAATGGAATTTCTCTCCCTGTGAAAAATTCATAGTCTGGCTGATCTGTAAAGCGGTCTCATTACGAGCACCTGCATAGGTCATTGCCAGCGCAGTTGAAATACTGAAAGGGGAGTAAAATTGGTTTCCAGTCGTGCCACCTTGCACCTGATGGTAAAGTTTGAAGGCGAACTGGTTGTTGCCATCTACAACACCCTTTGGATTGTTTGCACTGGCTATCAGTGGGATAATACAGGATAAAAAGCAGAATAAAGATTTCATGGGATAGGAATTAATAAATCATAAGTTACAAATATCATACCAAAAACACGGTCAGCTTACTTTCATCCAATGCTCCAGAATAATTGCAATGGCATCAACGGCAAGAATAATGAGAAAGCCCAGTTCGTTTTTTAATTTAAATCTGCCGATGATACCAACCAACCCTACAATAAGAGTAAATATGGGTGCCAATAGTTCATTCCCGTGCCAGTGGTTTAAGACCCATAACCAGTACATGAAGATTGAGGCAGACATCAGCATGATAACAATTCTGGTGCCGATGTTTATACCTCGAAAAGCTACGCCATAAGCAAAAGCCATGGCGACAAATCCCATATAGACATAAAACCCGTAAGCATGAACTATTTCAATGGGGAGCAGTACCATCAGGATTCCAATGATCAGACCTCCAGTTATAATCATAGGGAAGGTCTTTTTCATCCTGATCTGCCAGAAGAGAGCAAACGTACATGCCAAAATGAGGAGAGTTTTCAGGATCATTCTAATTTGTCTTAATAAGCTGTTAAAAATACTTATCGATAAAGTTTTCCAAAAATTTACTGATGTACCTCCTTTAAAATTCTTTTAAGAATTACAGAATGATCAAAGGCGAGTTCTGGCAACTTATTAACGAGAAACCATTTTGCATCTTTAGCATCATCTCCAGCTTTAATGAGCTCATTTGATCCATTCATAAAGCCGTAATATACAACAGACACTGTTCTTTCTCTTGGATCACGGTTAACAGCATCAAAAATATCAAACCTTTTCAATAAAACATTTGACATGCTGGTCTCTTCTTTTAATTCCCTATAAATAGCATTGTCAATAACTTCGTCAATACTGACATAACCACCAGGGAAAGCCCAGCAATCCTTAAACGGTTCATGCGCTCTTCGAATAAGCAGAACGTTTAAACCCGCATCGGATTTAGAAAATATAATTGCATCTACAGTTAATGCGAAGTGCGGATAATTATAGGTGTAGCTCATTTCTCATGTCGTTTGACAGCTCGTTATGCACATTTTATTCTTTTAGGATTAAACTCTCTTTATCTCCATTATAAAATGAATAATCCAATGAAATAAATCCTCTTTTCCCGCTGAACTTAATGATCAAAATATTTGTTTTTCCTTCAATTTCGGATTTGGAATTTATTGTCCATATCGTATCAGATTCCATTATATCAATTACGGCTATGGTGTAAATATTTTTACTTTTCTTTCCTGACCAGAGACCAAAGCCATTTCCTATGAAAAGAATGGATTGATACGAATCACCAATATTATATTTTTTACGGACATCAGGGAAGGGAGCAATCTCATTCATGGTATATTGATTATGCCTTGGGGGATGAATCCATGTCTTCTGTTCGCTTTCAATCATCCCTGTAGTATCAATAGCTGTCCATCCTAATGAAAATTGATTCTTTAATATTGTCTGTGTTTTCTTTTTCGTTACATATTTCCAGATGGCTTCTTTTTGATCCTTAGATTGGGTCCAGTTTTGCCCGCTGACTGAGAATATCACAATTTCCTTGATGGCAATCTTTTTTTCACTTTGGAAGTATTGTGCTTCATATATAAATTTCTTTCCAGCCGTAAAAACTTGTCCATTACAAATAATACTTGAAAGTAATAAAGCAAGTAAAATCTGGAGGATTTTCATAACGTTTCATTTAAAGTTATAAATAAAAACACACATAACGCTCCGCTGGTAGCCGCATGGCGGATTTTACTTGTTTTATGTTTTCTTTTTGTTGGTCACTGTGCAAACACGACAAATGATTGCTTTCGTTATCTCTCCGCTTGCGGTTACCAACTTGTTATATGCCACTAAAATTTAACTGATATAAACCATGATTGTTGATAATCGTGTCCATTTGCCTGATTTTTTTGCATATAGTAACACCAATTCCCCTGAACATAGTTCTCCACCGTAATAATCCAGAAAGACAATTACCGCATTTTTTTTTCGATTAAGCAAAGGATAAGATATATAATATTTAATGCCCTCCTTCCTTGAACTATCTGAAATCGAAGGAAAATTGCCTTTGCCATGTTTAATACACTTACTTAAACTAAGAGTTGTACCAAATGAATTAATTTGTTTCTTAAATTCAAATAAATCTTCTTTATCAAATAGATTGCTAAAAGCTATGACCTTGCTTGAATGATTATATCGTTGGACGTTATTTGGAAAATTTGCAATGTAATAGAGAATGGAGTCGTTGGGATCAATTTTAGAAAATTCATCATCAAGACTTTCAATTTTCTCTTCTTTAATAATTTGTTTAATAACATCTATTTTATCAGATTCGTTTAATTTGTCAAAACTTTGATTATCAATTCTCTGAAATTCGACTAAAAGTAATATTGACAGTAAAAAACTTAGCTTACAATATTTCATAATGCCTTTTTATAGTGGCATATAACGGCTGAGTGCTGGCGCAATGTGGCTTACATTGATTTATCGTGCATTTGCGAAGCAATAGCGTTTTCTGAAAGCCGCATAGTCTCTATCATGATGTTAGCTACCGCCATATTATTATTCATGCCCTATTGGATTACTATTTTTTTTGTCTCAAAGGTTTTATCATCAAAAACTATTTGAATGAAATACATACCTTTTTTCACTTCACCTTTTTCAAGTATAAATTCATTCCCAGTTAAGTTTATTTTTTCTATTTCTCTCCCTGTAATATCTATTATTTTCATGGTTGAATTATTTGCATTTTTATTAACCAATATATTAGTTTTAGTTGAAAAAGGATTAGGGTAAATATTTACAGTATTATTAGGTTTAATTTCTTGCACATAATTAACAGGACAAGTCCATTTAGCAATGTTTCTGGCAGTGATACTTCCTACAGTTGTAAAAGACCCAGAAACGTAAAGTGATGTATCAACAAGGAAGCCATAAACCCAATAATTTGTTCCGCCTCCTACATCAGACCATATATTATCATTCCATTTTGCAATACCGTTGGCTGTGTTACCTCCAGCTGTATTAAAACTTCCTCCAGCATATAGTTGACCATTATACTCAATTAGAGCATAAACCCCACCCCCGCCAATTCCTGTTCCGACTGAAGTCCAAGATGATCCATCCCATTTAGCAATTTTACTAACAGGAATTCCTCCAGCTGTAAAAAACTCACCACCAACATAAAGTTCTCCCTTATATGAACATAATGACCCAACATTGTTATCCAAACCAGTACTTAAAGCAGACCAATTTGTACCGTTCCATTTAGCTATATGGTTTGCCGAAATTCCTCCTGCACTGTTGAAATACCCACCAGCATAAAGTTCAGAATTATAAATTCCTAATGTCCCAACTTCGTTATTCATTCCAGTGCTCACTGGTGACCAGGTACTTCCATTCCATTTTGCAATATTGGCTGCTGGATTTCCTCCTGCAGTTGAGAATGTTCCCCCTGCATATAACTCCCCATTAAATGCAATTAAAGTATGGACTTCATCATTCATTCCTATACCTACAGATGACCAATTTGTGCCATTCCATTTAGCTATATAATTTGCAGCAATTCCATCAGCTATTGTAAAATAACCTCCAACATACAGTTCACCATTATAAACAGCCAAAGCATAAATATGACCACTTATCCCACTACCTAAAGTTGACCAAGAAATTCCATCCCATTTTGCAATATTAGTTGCAGGATTTCCTCCTGCCTTTGTAAATGTACCTACAGCATAGATATCATTATTGTAAATTGCAAGATTACTTACAATACTATTTGTTCCGCTAATTCCACTTCCAAGAGAATCCCATATTTGAGCATTTATCCTGAAACTAATAGAAGATATTATTAGTAAGATGTAAAATTTTTTCATTGCATTTTTTTTAGATTATTTATTTGAATTAATGGTTGCAGCTAAAGCCTGATCGCAAAACACAGCAAAGCAGCGCCTTTGCCAAACAACTCTGAGTTAACATCGTTGCGGTTAGTGGTTCGTTAAGTAACGTATTATAATTTGATTTAATAATCCACTGTAGATAGTTTTTCTAACCATCTTTTATACTTTTTATATTCCTCGATATCACAATGCAGGTAAATAGTAGTTTTTTTACATCCTATTAAAAACCCTGATAAGCATCCTAAGCCGATAACAAAAGTTGACGAGGCAACAATAGCAGGTTCTTCTTTCCCATTTGGAATCGCAGCGGCGGCTAAACCTATTGCTATTGCTGAAGAAATTATGCCTCCATTAATTAAACCAACACCTCTATTTCCTTTTTTCCTCAGTTTAATTAGTTTAATTGTATCAATTGCGAGAGTCTGAATTTTTTCACAATATTTAGTTCGCCTATTTTTATTTAAAATACTTAGGGAAGAATCATTCACCATGTATAATATTCCATAATATTTACAATGCTTAGACACCGTATAGACCCATATTTGATATTTTTCTTTCTTTACATTGGAATCAGATTTTCCATAGATAAATGTTGGTAGCAGCACTAATAGAGTACAGAAAATTGAATTTTGAATTATCTTCATAATCTCATTCTGATTCATTCTTGGAAGAAGTTTTCATATTAATATGTTGCCTTGTGGGCGGGTGCTACATACAGCAACGGTGAAACCTGTGTAAAGGAACAATACCATGTTTTTTTCTGCGGTTAGCGATTTGTTTGACGCTGCGATTTTGTAATTATTAATAATTTAATGGATCACTTGTTAGTATAGTTTCTAAAACGTCTGATTGTAAATATGCCTTTAATGTTGTCGTTGAATAAAAGGGTGCAGAATTATAAGGAAGTGTAATATCATGGGTAAAACTTATTTGAATAGTATCACAAAATTTACCATTTCTTAGTTTTAATGGATACTCGCCAATCACTCCATCCCCTTTCGTCTGAACAGTAACTTTTTCAGCGTTTGTTTCTCCCGCAACTATTAAATTTACATGTCCAAATGTTAGTTTAGTGGCTTGCAAAGTCGAAGTGTACCAATATGATTTCGTGACATTCAAAATAATTTTATTTGAATTTATATTTTCATTAGCGAGATGATTAGTTCCTGCGTAGTTTGTCTCTTTATAGCTAACGATCCCCATTGATAAAAACAAGAGAGTTAAGATATAAGATTTCATGTTACAATTTTTGTCATTGTTATTAGGGTTGTGTTTTCAATGCACCCCTATAACCAACCATTGGAAGATAATAGGGTTGACCCATGCAAGAGCTGGTGTCGTATACTCCATTTAAATAAATCTTTCTATAAATGGTTGAATTGATTACGGTATCCCCAGTTGCGTAATATTCAAAATAGTAATGTTTTACACAAGGGTACTGAAATGGGAAATCAAAATTATAATCAACTCTCCAAATCACAGAATCAGGAAATGGATGATAAATATTTGTTTGTCCATTTCCAATTGAAATAGAAAAGATAAAAATTAAAAAAACAAACTGATATTTTTTCACAAATTCCTTTTATACTTTCGCACTAACGTTGGAAGCTACCTGCAGAGGCGGATTGCGTGCGACTTCCTGTCAAGCCGATAAAATGCCTGAGCGGAAAGGTACACTTCGAAAACAATTGCTGCCGAATTTGCAGGTAGCTGATGTTAGCGGTTCGTTGTTTCTTGTTCTTC
>Ga0224522_1000692_pt1 | contig 10433 bp, 8 predicted proteins | sample CFST25metaG_FD_182733 | JGI IMG/M metagenome (GOLD analysis project Ga0224522, IMG submission 182733) | Peat soil microbial communities from Stordalen Mire, Sweden - C.F.S.T25 | ecosystem: Environmental > Terrestrial > Soil > Wetlands > Peat | place: Sweden: Norrbotten County, Stordalen Mire...
CCAATTTAGCTTTTATTTCATCAGAAATTTGCATTTTTTATTAATTTTTTATTACCCTTAAAGCTTCTTTAATCCTCTTTCCGCTATCAGTAATCTCTTTATCGACCTTAGACAAGGCTTCACGCGCTTGCTGAAGAGAATAGCCGAGACTGACCAAAGCGTCAATCTCATCCCCTCTTAAACCAACCACGGAAACAACGCCATCGGCTGGAAGCAAAGCACCGACTTTATCGCGTAAATCCAGAATAACCCTTTCGGCTGTTTTTCGTCCAATACCAGAAACTTTTGTTAATAAGGTAAAATCACCTTGAGCAATCGCATTTTTTATTTCTTCTACATTAGCAATCGCCATAATTCCTAAGGCTGATTTTGGACCAACCCCAGAAACTGATAATAACAATTCAAACATTTCTAATTTTTCAAAAGAAGAAAAACCATATAAATCTAAAGCGTCTTCGCGAACGCTTTGATAAATAAATAAAGCTAGCTCATCATCGATTTTAGCCTCAACTGCTATGCCTTCGTTAACAAAAACTTTATAGCCGATATCATGAACATCTAAAATTAAAAAACTATTACTTTTTTTTATAATTTTTCCTTTTAAATAACTAATCATATATTTATTTTATTTTTCTTCTTAAAACGCTCTGGATTGGAATTATTTCTGGACTAACAATTATTGCTTCCGGATTTTTATCACCGCCATGAGCCTCAACCACTTCTTGTCCAGTTTTTACATTATACAACTTAGCTAACTTAAATTTAAGAATTGGCATAAACGGCCTAACCACCTCTATCTCATCGCCAACTTTCAAAGTATTATGAACCCTTATTTTAATTTTATTTTCCCCGGATTCTAAAACTTGCCCGCAAAACTCCCAAGCTGATTTTTCATGAGAATTGCTTAAATTTTGGTCAGCTTTATCATTAAACAAAAATCCAGTTGTATAACCGCGATGCACTAAGCGAGTATTTAATTCTTTAAATAATTCATCAACTATTTTTTCTTTATTTTTCTTAGCATATAACGCTTGGCGGTAAGCATTAACAACAACGGCCTGATAATAAACGCTTTTGGCTCGGCCTTCAATTTTAAAAGAAGTAATGCCAGCCGAAATTAATTTATCCAAATATTTTATCAAGCAAAGATCTTTGGAATTTAATAAATAAGTGCCATGCTCTTCTTGCACAATTTCTAATTCCCGATCGGTTTCTTTCCCCTCATTTAAAAAATATTCCCAGCGACAAGGCTGAGAGCAATCACCTAAATTCGCCGACCGATCAGTAAATAATTTTGATAAAAAGCATCGTCCAGAATAGGCCATGCACATCGCGCCATGGCAAAAATATTCTAACTCTAGCTTCGGACATTTCAAATGAATTTCTTTTATTTCTTTTAAAGTCACTTCCCGCCCTAAAACAATTCTTTTTACGCCTTGCTTCTGCCAAAATTCAGCTGCTCGCCAATTAGTGCAATTTGCCTGAGTTGATAAATGAATTTTAATTTTCGGTAACACTTTTTTAACAATCGAAATAATTCCTGGATCAGAAATAATTAAAGCATCAGGCGTTGATTTTTTTAAAAATTTTAAATATTTTGGCAAGGCTTCTAAATGCTTATTATGAGCAAAAATATTTATGGTTACATAAACTTTTTTCTTTAATCTTCTCGCCTCTTTAATAGCTTGTTCTATTTTAGCTGGGGTAAAATCATTTATCCGCACCCGCAAAGAAAAATCTGGAATACCTAAATAAACTGCATCCGCCCCGAAAGCAAACGCCGTTTCCATTTTCTCATAATTTCCCGCTGGAGCGATTAATTCAAATTTTTTCATTAAATTTTTGTTCCTCTTAAGGCCGCAATTCTCTCTTCTACTGGCGGATGTGTCATGAAAAGCTTAGCGAAAAATCCAACTTTCCCATCCTGCCCTTTAAGCGGTGAAATAATATACATATGCGCGGTCGCGCGATTAGCCACTTCTAACGGTTCTTGATCAGCGGAAATTTTTTCCAAAGCGCGAGCCAAACCTTCCGGATATCTAGTTAATAACGCACCATCAGCATCAGCTTTAAATTCACGCTTGCGGGAAATTGCAAACTGCATCATGTAGGCAAAAAATGGGGCTAAAATTGCTAAAACAATCGCGACTATCATAATAATAACTTGTAGCTGTCCTCCGCCCTCGCTATCATTAGAGCGTTTGCGACCACCAAAAAAAGTCCAACGCATAAACCAATCGGCCAACAAAACCACCATACCAACTAAAACCGTTACGATAGTAGAAAGTAAAATATCACGATTACCAATATGAGAAAGTTCATGGGCAATCACGCCTTCCAACTCAACTTTATCTAATTTCTGTAAAAGCCCAGAAGTAACAGCCACGACGGCATGTTTAGCATCGCGACCAGTGGCAAAAGCATTCGGCGCACTATCATCAATGACGTAAATTCTTGGCGTTGGCAGTCCGGCGGTGATGCAAAGATTTTCTACGAGATGATAAAGTTCACGATTAGAATCATGATCAATTTCATGCGCATTGCTCATCGCTAAGACAATTTTGTCGCTCCACCAATAGCTGACAAAAGAAGAAATAATACTAAAAGCCACGGCAATATATAAAATCACTGGCGTGTTCATGGCTTGAGAAAAAACCCAGCCGATTAAAATAACCACCACGAAAAAGACTGACATCAATAGCCAAGTTTTATGCGCGTTAGAAGATGAATTTGTATATAGCGTCATGTTTTATCTATTAGAACTTTACTTCAATTGGTTTTTTTTCCTCTTCCGCAGCTTGAAAAAATTCATAAGCTTTGAATTTTAATAAACTGTTAATAACGTTGGTCGGAAAAACTTGAAGAGAAGTATTAAAGTCGCGAACATTGCCATTGTAAAAACGACGAGCGGCCTGAATTTTATCTTCAGTATCAGTCAATTCTCTTTGCAATTCTAAAAAGTTTTGATTCGCTTTTAAATCAGGGTAAGCTTCGGCTAAAGCGAAAATTGATTTTAAAGCGCCAGAAAGAACATTTTCGGCATCCGCTTTTTCTTTGGTCGCACCTTGCGCGCTCATGGCGCTATTACGCGCTGCAATAACTTTTTCAAAAGTTCCTTGTTCATGCGCAGCATAGCCTTTCACTGTTTCCACTAAATTTGGAATCAAGTCATAGCGTCTTTTCAATTGAACATCAATGTCGCTCCAAGCTTCATCAACACGATTTTTCCCACGAACTAAACCATTGTACATAGCAATTATTATGCCAGCTAAGACAACAATGATTGCTAAAATAATTAAAGTTGGTGTCATAAATTTTTTGTTAAATTTTATTTATCTTTAAAATAATTTTCTCGTTATTTATCTCAACTTCTTTACCGTCTCCAGCATGGCCAAAATTTATTTCATCGGCCAAAACATCTTTTTTCAAATCATCACTATATTTTTCCATGACGACTTTTAAATTTTCGCTAGTCGTTTCATAACTTAAAATAACTCTGTCGCTGATAGTTAGTCCAGCGTCTTTGCGCATATTATTTATGATGCGGACTAATTCACGCTTAGCTCCTTCAGCGATTAATTCTAGAGTCATGGTCGTATCTAATTCAACTGACACTTCCCCATCGCCTTCCTCGGAAGAAATATTTTTTATATTTAACTCATCTTTTAATAGCCCCTCAAATTCTTCTTTTAATTTGTAATTTGTAATTTGTAATTTATTAAGCGGTTGCCGAACTTTAATTCCGGCTTCATCTCTTTTGGCCAGTGCTAATTCAACTATTTTTCTAATCATTTCCATTTCGGAAATTATTTCAGTTTGTTTTGACACACCCCGGCGCTCCGCGCCACCCCTCTCTAGAGGGGAACTATCCGGCCATTGCTCTAAATGCACAGATTTTTCTGGATTAGAAAAATTATTATTAGAAACTTTCTGCCATAATTCCTCGGCAATAAACGGCGTAAATGGCGCCATAACTTTTGCCAAAGTTTCTAAAACATATTTAGTCGTGGCTAAAGCATTTTTTTTATCATTCTCATCATCAGCTTTAAAACGATCACGGCTACGGCGCAAATACCAAGTAGATAAATCATCGATAAATAAAGCAATTGGCCGAGTCGCTTTTGGCAAGTCGTATTTTTCCATACCATAAAAAACCTCAACTATTAATTGATTTAGACGAGCTAAAATCCATTTATCTAAAATATTTGACACACCCCGCCCTTCGGGCACCCCTCTTAATAGAGGGGAATTTTCCTCATACATCTCATAAAATATATAAACATTCCATAAAACCATATCTATTTTGCGCAAACATTCGGCCACGCCTTTTTCGCAAAAATTTAAATTCTCCGCTTGCATTACTGGCGAAGTTAAAAGATAATAGCGCAAAGCATCAGCTCCGTATTTTTCAAAAATAATACTCGGGTCAGGATAGTTTTTTAACTTTTTAGACATTTTTTTGCCATCTTCCGCTAAAACAATTCCATTAACAATAACATTTTTAAAAGCTTGGCTACTTTTCAAACCGCCGGAAATAGCATGCAAATAATAAAACCAGGTTCTTGTCTGATCAATCCCCTCGGCAATAAATTCAGCTGGAAAATTTTTCTCTACTTTTTCTTTATTTTCAAAAGGATAATGAAATTGCGCATATGGCATGGATCCAGATTCAAACCAGCAATCTAAAACATCAGGAATTCTTTTCATCAATTTTCCTGAGGTCGGAGATTTAAAAGTTATTTTATCTAAAGTATCTTTATGCAAATCAGTAATTTTTTCACCTGACAAATCTTCCAACTCTTTAACGCCACCCATCACCATTCTTTCCTCGCCATCGGCTGACTCCCAAATCGGAATACAAGATGCCCAAAAACGCTGGCGAGAAATTGACCAATCGCGCGCCCCTTCCAACCAATTACCAAAACGACCGTCTTTAATATGCGCTGGCGACCAATTAATACCTTTTGCCTCTTCTAACAATTTATCTTTAATTTTTGTAATATTAACAAACCAAGATGAAGTGGCATAATTTATTAAAGGAGTTTCACAGCGCCAGCAATGCGGATAGCTATGCTCGTATTTTTCTTTAGAAAATAATAAGCCTTTTCCGGCTAAATATTTAATGATTAAGACGTCTGTAGCCTCCACATTATCGATTGGCTTAACGTGAAAACCAGCAAATTCGCCCATTTCTTTCTTAAACATTCCATCCATTCCGACATGTTGAATGAAAGGTAATTTATTTAAACGACCAAGTGTTAAATCATCTTCGCCATAAGCAGGCGCAATATGAACGACACCCGTGCCATCTTCAGTGGTTACAAAATCCGCTCCATAAATTTTCCAACCGTTTTCGCGATTAGCTAATTTTTCATCAACTATATAATTATCAAACACTGGCTGATATTTTTTGCCAATTAATTTTCGACCCTTAAATTCTTCTAATACTTCAAATTCTTTATCTTTCAAAACGTCATGAATTCTTTCTTTGGCTAAAATAAAGATTTCTTCACCAACTTTAATTTTTGCATAATTTATATCTTCGCCGATTGCTAAAGCGACATTCCCCGGCAACGTCCAAGGCGTTGTTGTCCAGGCCAAAACAAAAGTTCCTGGTTCATCAACCAATTCAAATTTCGCGGTCACTGACAAATCTTTAATATCGCGATACCCTTCCGCCACTTCTGATTGCGACAAAGTCGTTTCACAGCGTGGACAAATATACATGGAACGATAATTTTTATAGATCAACTCTTTATTCCAAAGTTCCTTAAAAACCCACCAAACAGATTCCATGTAATTCAAATCCATAGTCCGATAAGCATTCTCCATATCAACCCAGCGTCCAAGACGAATAATAGTTTTTTTCCAATCTTCGGTATATGACAAAACTTTAGAACGGCAAAGTTCATTGAATTTAGCCACACCAGCTTTTTCTTCAATCTCTTTCTTGGAAGAAAAACCCATTTCCTTTTCGACGATATTTTCAATCGGCAAACCATGACAATCCCAACCCCACTTACGATTTACTTGATAGCCATTCATGGTCCAAAAACGAGGCACCACATCTTTCATAATATTGCCGACTAAATGACCATAATGAGGCGTGCCGGTCGCGAATGGCGGACCATCATAAAAAACATACTCGCCTTTTGGAGCTTCTTTTTTAACTGATTTTTCAAAGATTTGATTGGTCTGCCAAAATTTTAAGACCTCTTCTTCCATGCTTACAAATTGATTTTTATCTTCCATTTTATTCAAAAAATTTAAAATTATACTTAAATATTACTTTATTTTAAGGCTTTTGTCAAAAGAAAAAAATTGATTTATTTATCAGAAACCGGATGATTTTGGAAATAATAAGCCATAATATCATGAGCAACTGTTAGAGCGACAGAACTTCCTTCTTTTCCTTCTTCGACTAAAACAGTTATGACTATTTGGGGATTTTTATAGGGAGCAAAAGCGGTAAACCAAGCATGAGGATCTTTAGTAGTATTCCATTGTGCCGTACCAGTTTTAGCGGCTGAATCAACTGGTAAATCTAAAAGACGCTTAGCTGATCCGCTGGTGACTGTCTGGCGCATTCCCTGACGGACAATTTCAACATTATAGCTATCAATTAAAGTATCTCGAAGAGGACTTTCGGTAATTGTTTTGATTGTTTTGTCATTACTGTCTAAAATTTCTTTAACTACATGTGGTTGATATTCTTTCCCGCCAGCCGCAAAATAAGCCGTCCATTCATTAACTTGCAAAGGTGTTACCAATAAATCTCCTTGTCCAATTGACAAGTTATAAGTATCTCCGATATACCATTTTTCACCTTTAACTTTTTCTTTCCATTCTTGACTAGGGACAAAACCAGTTGCTTCATTAGGCAAGTCAATGCCTAGCGTATTTCCCAAACCAAACAAATTAAGATATTTAACCAATCTTTCAATCCCTAAGCCAACAAAATCTTGATAACCACCGCCAATATAATAGAAGAAGGTGTTAACTGATTCGGCAATCGCTTTGCGAACACTAGTTAAACCATGTCCACCAGCTTTCCAATCAGGAAAAAACCATTGAGCGACTTTTAAACCGCCGTTACTTAAAATAGTCGTATTTTCAGTAATAACTTTTTCCTGCAAAGCAGCTGCCGCGAAGATCATTTTAACCGTGGACCCGGAAGGATATTCTCCAGAAATCGCCCGATTAAACATGGGGTTATCTTTGTCTTCAATTAATTTTTTATAATCATCAGCGCTAATTCCTTCAGCAAATAAACGATTATCAAAAGTCGGTAAACTAACCAAAGAAAGAATTTCGCCATTATTAGGATCACTAATAATTACAGCTCCCTTGGTTAAATTAAGTTTTTTTAAATTAGCGCTTAAAATTTCTTCAGATTTTTTTTGCAAATCAGAATCAATTGATAATACCAAATTATTTCCATCCTGAGGCGCTTCTTGGCTTAATATTTTTTTCTCATGCCCCAAAGCATCGACCTCAACTCTTTTTAAACCATTCACTCCGCGCAAATCTTTTTCCCAAAAAGATTCAAGCCCTGCTTTTCCTAAATAATCAATGGCCGTATAAGTATCCCCTAATTTTTCTATATCAGCGTCATTAGCTTTACCAATATAACCTAGAACATGGGAAAAAGACAAAACGCCATCATCTAAATATTCTCGCTTATCTTTAATAGAAATAATCACCCCTGGCAAATTATTCTCAGCCAAATAAATTTTCATCGCTGAATCATGACTTAAATTATCAGCCACAAAAATCGGTTGTTGCGATTGAGAAAAATCATTTTTAACCTTTGAAATTTTTTCTTCTAATGAAGATTTTAATTCATCAGCCTTAACTTTATCGAGGGGAAAAACTAGCAAACTCATACGTTCAATAATATCTTTCTCTTTAGCTTCATCGCTAGGCAACTCAGCTGGCAAAATGTAAAGCAAAAAATTAGCGGCATTACGAACCAAAGGATTAAGATTGCGATCATAAATTATTCCGCGCCGAGCTTCTAATCTTTCTTGACGAACACTATTTCCCTCCGCCATGGCCGAATAATAATCGCCTTTAATAATTTGAAGCCAAACCGCTCGCCCAATTAAGATAAGAAATAAGGCCGATATAATTAAGGCGCCAATTTTTAAATTAAGGAAGTCAAAAGTTCTTCCAACCACTTCTTTATCGCGACTTTTAGGGACAAAAGAACTTTCTATCCATTCCTCAAGATAAGAATATTCTAATTTTCCATCCTGAAAATCGCCATGTTTTATTACAAACGGATCAGTTGCGCGTGATTTAAAATTTTTATTTATCCTCTTCATTTTTTAAATAAAAATACCGGCTTTAATCGATCAGTTGCCATATTGGCTAAATTGAAAATTAAAGTCACAATTACTAAATTTAAAGATAAACTAAAAAATAAATTTAACCAAAAAGTTTTAGACAAAAGAAAAAATCTCTCGCTTACTCCAGCACCGGGGAAAAAATATATCGCCAAATTTAAAAATAAAAAATAAACCAAACAAACAGAAAAAGTTAAACCCAAAAAAGAATAAAACGAACGATTGGTAAAAAAATTTTTAGCCATTAAACGCGCAAAAATAAAAATTAATGGCCAAAAAACTAAAAAGAAACCAAACGGTAAAAATGAATAAATATCAAAAATTAAACCAATCGGTAAAAACCACCAAATATTTTTAAAATCTGAGCCAAATTCCAAAGAAAATATTAAAAAAATAATAACCGGATTAAGAAAACGAAGCCAAAAAGGCAAGCCGCTAATAAAAAATAGCTGGATAGCAACCAAGCCAATAATAAAAATTAATTTAAAAAATAATTTTATATACACGGATTTAAAACTTAATTTTTAAATAACTTATGGGATTAGAACTGAAACAATAGTCAAATCTTCCAAATCAAAAAGCGGTTCAAGACTAGCTTTCTGCCAAATTTCGTTACTTCCTTTATCTATCAAGGAAACTTTGCCAACTGTTAAACCTCGCGGAATATTATCTTCCATTCCAGAAGTTACAACTAAATCACCAACCGAAATATTTTCTGACTGAGGAATAAAATTCAAACTAACCGTTAACCCCATATTTCCTGAAGTTATTCCTGAAGTCCCTGATTGGTTTAAGAGTGAAATCGCCAATTGGCAACTATTGCCCGTAATTAAGGCTAGCTGGCAGGTATTATCCTCGCAGTTATAAGTTTTTCCAACCACTACTCCTTGCTCATTTAAAACCGCTAAATCCGATTTTAAATTATCTTTTTTTCCTTTATTTATCATTAAAATATCGCTACCATCTTTTATTTCTCCGGAAACATTTTTAGCAATTACATCAGCTAAAACATATTTATTTTTTTCGTCTTTGAAAAAATTAAGATAACTTCTAAGCTTTATATTTTCTTCCTGATCCTGCTTCAAGGAAGCATTCTCCACGGTTAAAGTTTCTACTTTTTCTTCTAAACTCTTTTCCTTAGACGCTAAATTTTCTCTACCAAAGTGATCTTTATAAAAAGCACTGATTCCTGATCCCCAATTTTGCAATTTTGCGCCAACCGGATTAAATATAAAACATATTCCCCTCTCTAATGGCTTAGCCAAACCAGTAAAATGAAAAAAAACAAGCAACCCAACGGTTGCTATAAATAATGAAACGGATTTAAAATTAATTTTTTTCATATTATAGACATTTTAAAAACTAAAGTTCTTCACTGCCTGGTGTTAAAACCTTACGAAGTAATTCATCATCAGCTAAAAGCGCTCCTAACCCACGCACCACGCAAGTCAAAGGATCATCAGCGATGCGGACTGGAATTTTTGTTGCTTGAGATATTTGTTTATCTAACCCGCGCAACAGGGCGCTTCCCCCAGAAAGAAAAATTCCGTTTTCATAAATATCAGCCACTAATTCCGGCGGCGTCACTTCTAAGGTATTTTTAATGTTCTCTATTATTTTACCAAGAGATTTACTAATTGCTTCTCTAATTTGACTATCATCAATCATGATGGCTTTCGGAAGACCATTAAGAAGATCACGCCCGCGCACTTCCATTTCTAAAGTTTCTTTTTGTGGAACTGCTGAACCAATTTTTATTTTTATGCTTTCGGCTACTTGCTCACCGATTAAAATATTAAATTCTTCTCGGACATATTCAACAATATCAGCGTCAAAAGAATTGCCCGCGACTGGAAGAGATTTATAAGTGACGACTCCAGCTAAAGAAATTACGGCAATTTCCGAAGTACCGCCACCAATATCAACAACCATATTAGCCACGGCTTCAGTGACTGGCAGACGCGCGCCAATAGCCGCCGCCATGGCTTCTTCAATTAAAAAAACTTCGCGCGCACCACCAGATTTAGCCGCATCTTCAACTGCCTTTTTTTCTACTTCCGTAATATCAATCGGAATCCCAATAAT
>Ga0224522_1000693_pt1 | contig 10423 bp, 8 predicted proteins | sample CFST25metaG_FD_182733 | JGI IMG/M metagenome (GOLD analysis project Ga0224522, IMG submission 182733) | Peat soil microbial communities from Stordalen Mire, Sweden - C.F.S.T25 | ecosystem: Environmental > Terrestrial > Soil > Wetlands > Peat | place: Sweden: Norrbotten County, Stordalen Mire...
AGAAAACGATTTACTCCATGATGGTTTACGGATCATGATTTCAAAAGATACAGGTTTTGCCACCTCAATTTCAAAATCTATATTAAAATCATTAGGATAATTTGTTATCTCTCTAATCTTTACCTCCACGTCATTCCACTTCGTTATTACCTCACAGGGACCAAGCAACATTGCAGCAAAGCCCTTTTCATTTTTCATCCACATATTCTGAATATAATAAGGAGCAATCCTTCCGGCATTTGGCACACAACAAACTGCAGCATCCTGATGAACTGGCGAATATTTATAACGGGTCTGTGTCTTTTGAGTTGTATCACCATTTTTACCTCCGGTCAGATAATAAGCATTATCCGTTTTCAGGTAGGTGATGCAACTTGCAGACGGATGTCTGGCCCCCTGAGCCGCATTCAGAAATACCCGTTCTGCCTTATCCCCGTATTTTGGATCCCCTGATTTAAGCAGAAGATTCAGATATCCATCCATCACCTCCTGCAACGAACAATATTCATATCCTGCATTTGTTGCATCAGCTCTCCTGTCAGCAATCCACTCATCACCAATAACCCCACCCGAAGGAGTAGTTGCCTGATCAATTTTATGGAGAAAATTAAACAGTGCATCTTTCAGCATAGGATTGCCCGAAGCATAGTAAGCAGCGGTCAAAGCCCTTAGATGCTCATACGTGTGAGCGCCATGACCCTTTAGATTATAAATAGTGTCAGTCTGTTTAGGCTGTTGAGCATCCTCATTCAGTAACTGTTTGGAGAAGTCTTTATATAAGAAAAGAGCATAGTCTCTGTATGTTTCATTATGCGTAATTCTATATAGTCCCTCTAGAATATCTGTAAACATTAACCCATGTGTGATGCCGCCAACATCAGGTTTTATCGCATAAAAGGGGTGCGACTTGTTAATAGGATAATGCACCAAAACATTTTTTGTTGCTGCCTCAATAGAAGTCAGCACTTTTTTGTCTCTTGTGTATCCATACCAGGCCAATAGTCCTCTTAATAATGTTGTTTTCGACCAAAGCTCTCCATTTTCATTATCAAAATTGTAGCGAAGTTCTTTATCATAAATACCAAGATAACCATCTTTATCTTGTGTACTTAAAATTCGATCGACATATTCTTTTGTTTTTCTCAGATGATATGTATCACCGGCAAGAATAGCATTCCGGATATAACCATCACGCCAGTTACTTTGTGTTTCACTGTTCCACCAAAGAAACTGACTTTGAGCTGAAGCATCATCTGTTATTGCTCCTACATCTTTAGACTTTACATGCTTAGACAATCTGTCTTTGCCATAGATGTCATCTTTTAGAATCAGATCTGGAACAAGACTATCAAGATGACCTACAAAGCCTTTCAGATTATCATCTACCTGTTTCTTTAGCCAACCTTCTGGCTTTATTTCCGAAAATCGCAACGATTGCCATGATTCTTTTAATGGCTTTACCTTTTGAAAGGCATCCTTCGAATTACTATTCTGAGAATAGCTATTTTCATTAAGCAACATCGTTATTGCGAGGAGAATTAATAATTTACACTTTAAAAAATTGTCCATACTCATAGTAATTATTTGTTTGATGGAACTCAAAGTTAAAACTTGAATTCATGATTGTAAAACACACTTTTACTTTGCCATTATCACTGATAGATCACCCGTTATTTGTTTACCATATCAAATCTGATCACGCCTCCTTGCAAAAGCTGAGAATATGTTATTGTATGATGCTGAATCAGTTTCCCATTTAAATAAGCGCTATCCCAATAAATATTAGATTCGTCAAACAAAGGAGCTTCAATTATAAATTGTTTTCCCCCTGCCAGAGTTAGTGTGGCTTTCTTTAGTTGGGGTGCCCCAAGTACAAATTCATTACTGGCAGCATTAACAGGATAGAAACCTAAACATGATAAGATATACCAGGCCGACATCTGTCCGCAATCATCATTGCCAATCATTCCATCAGGAGTATTGTTGTGAAAAGTATTTACTACCTGATGGATATATTTCTGTCCGGTTTTCGGCGAGCTTGAATAGCTATACAAATAAATAATATGATGACTGGGCTCATTACCATGGGCATATTGTCCAATCATAGCCTCTTGTCCCAGATACTTATCCGGGTGTTCAGACGCAAGCGTAAAGAAGGTATTCAGATGTTGGGTAAAGCGATCAACCCCACCCAATAATTTGATAATCCCCTCCACATCATATTGGCCCGGAGTCCAGAAATATTGCCATGCATTAGCCTCGGTATAATCCCCGGGATTATTCATAGGTGATGTTGCACTGAGCGGATTGAAAGGAATACGCCATGATCCTTTTGTATCCCTCCCTCTAAACAATTTAGTAGTTGAATCGAAAAGATTTTTATAATACCCTGCCCTCCTGCTGAACTGTTCGGCTACTGTTTTATCGCCCAGCTTCATGGCCATCTGTGCTACACACCAATCATCGTACCCACTTTCAAGCGTTCTTGAAACCGACTCATTATCCAACTTATCAAAAGGATAATACCCATACTGATTGTAGATATCCCAATCCGAGTTGATATGATTTTTTGTCGAAGTCTCTTTCATGGCCTTCAACGCCTCAAATTTATCAAACCCCTTAAACCCTTTATTGAAAGCTGATAGAATCATAGGGATGGAATGATTTCCAATCATACAATAATTATCCTGTCCCCAGACTGTCCATATCGGAAGAAATCCGGCAGCTTTATGATGCAACAACAAGGTTTGTATAATCCCATCAACTCTCTCCGGAACGATCAGCTCTAATAACGGAAAGGCACCTCTGTAGATATCCCAGATAGACAAAGTTGAATAGTAAGTCTTGTTAGGTGCAAGGGCTATTCTGTCATCAGCACCTCTGTATTTTCCATTAACATCAGCTATATTTGAAGGCTGCAACAGAAAATGATATAACGAAGTATATAAGATCTCCTTTTGTTTAGCATCAGCCGTTATCTCAATCCGGTTCAAATAACTATTCCATGACTTCACTGTTTGTAGTCTCACCTTTTCAAAGTCCCAACCGGGCATCTCTGTTAACATATTCAGTTTTGCACCAGCAACATCTACAGTAGAAAGAGCTATTTTAGCCTTTAGTACTTTCGAATCATCCAATTGAAAAGAGAATACATATTTAGGTGCTTTATCCAGCTCGGCTTTTGGAAGTTCTTCTTTCCGTATGAAAGGTTTATCAAAACGTATCGTAAAAAAATATTTTCTTTTCACCCAGTTTCGGGTTGAACAGTAACCCGAAATGGTTGTATTATTTTCAATTTTCACATCACTATCTAAAACAAGTCCCTTTGGATGTTCTTCAAAGATAAAACGGAGACCGTGTTGCAGATCGACCAACACTTTTGCCTGTCGATCAGGGAAGGTATATTTATGGAGAGCTACTCTTTCAGAACAAGTAAGTTCAACTTTAACATCATCTTTTTTAGTAACAGAATAATATCCTACAGCTGCCTTTTCACTCTTCTTGAAGTAAAGATTCTGTAATCTTTTCTCTTTCATATCTGAGAAAGGCAACAACATTACATCACCCATTTCATTGATGCCAGTACCGCTAAAGCGTGTTTGCGAAAACCCCATAATAATACTGTCACGATACTGGTAACCACTTGTATTGCTCCATCCCATATCGCTATTATCAGGACCCGGCTGAACCATTCCAAAGGGCATAGAAGGACCCGGAAAGGTATGTCCTGTTCCATCAGTTCCGATGAATACATTTACAAAACTTGATTTATCTTGTGCCTGAGCCAGTATAGTTCCGAAAGCCAATACAATTACCCAAAAGTATCTCATATAATTTCAGCATTTTAGAATGACACAAAATAATAAAAACTATTGGGTAAGTGGTTTGTCTGGATTTGCATATTATTGTGTTATTTTACCATATTCTATTATTTATAATAAATTTGCATGATAATTATACCCAATAATGAAACCGATATTCGAACAAGTAACCAAACATACAGAAAGTACCCTCTTAATCCGCAGATATATTCAGCCTAAGTTCGATGTAGCCTATCATTTTCATCCCGAAATTGAATTGACCTACATCAAAAAGAGCCATGGCAAGCGTTATATAGGAGGAAATGTTTCAGAATACAGTCCTGGTGATCTGGTGCTGGTAGGATCAAATACACCACATTGTTGGTTAAGTCACGACAATAAAGGTTCAGATTCTGCCCAAGCCATTGTGATCCAGTTTCAAAAGGAATTTATTGGCGAACCTTTTTGGGAGCTCCCCGAATCTGTTGAAATTAAGAGTCTCATTACGAGGGCAAACACAGGCATCCTGATCAAAGGAGGTACAATAAAAAGATACAGAAAATGATGGAGCGAATGGAATCTGAAAAAAGCTTCCTTAAGTTAATCCATGTTATGGAAATCCTTCATGTTATAGCTGAGTCCGACGAAACTGAATCCATATCAAATAGCTATGAGACCTTTATTTTTTCACCGACTGAAGCTAACCGTTTCCAAAAAATATTCAACTTCCTCATTGAAAACTTTCAGCACGACATACAATTAAAAGATATAGCTACCGTTGCGAACCTCACCCAAACTGCATTTTGCAGATATTTTAAAAGCGTAACACATAAAACATTTATCGAAGTCATTGTAGAATTCCGTATTAACCATGCTTGCCAGCTACTCAGAACAACAGAAAAGCTTGTAGCCGATATCTGTTTTGAAAGTGGATTTGGAAATATCTCGTATTTCAATAAGACTTTTAAAACCGCAATCGGAAGTTCTCCGTTACAATACCGTAATTTATTTATGAAAAGCAAGCGTTAATCCCTTTCCAAAATGCTTTAAAAGCTATACTTTTAACCATTGTTTCATCCCAATATATTATGACAAAAAACAATCTACTTCAAAGAGGACTCCTTTTAGGATCTACCCTGCTTTCATTGAACGTATCAGCGCAGAAACAGTTACAACGACCTAATATTATATATATCATGTGCGATGACCATGGAGAACAAGCAATCAGCAGCTATGGTCAAGGGCTCAACAGAACACCTAACATTGATCGCCTTGCCAATCAGGGCGTACGATTCACAAACGCTTTTGTCACGAACTCCATTTGTGGCCCGTCACGAGCAGTAATATTAACAGGCAAATTCAGCCATATCAATGGATTTATAGATAACAACAGTACATTTAATGGAGAACAACAAACCTTTCCAAAGTTGCTCCAAGGGGCAGGTTATGAAACAGCTATAATCGGCAAATGGCATCTGGTAAGCAACCCCACCGGTTTCAATTACTGGAATATACTTCCCGGTCAGGGCGATTATTACAATCCCGACTTTATTAACAATGGAAAGAAAGAGCGGGTTGAGGGTTATGTCACAAATCTTATCACTGATTATTCATTAGCATGGCTAGATAAACAGCGCGACAAGAGCAAACCCTTTTGTCTCATGATTCACCATAAGGCTCCCCATCGCAACTGGATGCCAGATATTAAAAACCTGAATAAATTTGACTCAGCAGATATCAAAGTGCCTGATAACTTCTTCGACGACTATGCCACACGAGGAAGAGCAGCACATGAACAAGAGATGGAAGTTGCCAAAATCATGACTCCCAGTTACGACCTCAAGCTATTCGATCCTTTAAAATCGGGTTTCCCTTCTGCAGCTACCGACTCATGGTTAAGCCGACTTAACCCCACTCAACTGGCTGCTTGGATCAAAGCTTACGAAAAAAAGAATCAACAATTTAATGACCAACACCTGAGCGGTAAAGAACTTGCACTTTGGAAACTTAAAAGATATCTGCAAGACTATCTTGCCACCGTTGAATCAGTTGATGAAAGTGTAGGAAAAGTACTTGATTATCTCGATAAGACGGGTTTGGCTAAAAACACCATTGTCATTTACACATCAGATCAAGGCTTCTATCTGGGTGAACATGGATGGTTTGATAAGCGGTTTATGTACGAAGAGTCATTGAAGACACCTCTACTGATTCGTTACCCTGATCATATTGAAAAAGGTTGGGTTTGCGATAAGATGGTTCAGAATCTCGACTTTGCCGAAACCATACTAGATTATGCAAACGTTGCAATTCCAAAAGATATGCAGGGGCTATCCATGAAACCATTACTAGAAAAGAAAGTATCAAAAATAAGAGACGATCTATATTACCACTATTATGAATACCCCGGAGTTCATAGTGCAAAACGACATTACGGAATCAGAACCGAACGTTATAAATTAATTCACTTCTATTACGATAACGATGAGTGGGAACTTTACGATCTGAAAAACGATCCGAAGGAGATGAACAATATCTACTCCAACCCAGCAAATAAAAAGATTATCGAAACCCTGAAAAGACGTTTAGTAGAAATGGAAAAACAATATAAGGTACCATCGACAGAAGAAGAGGTCAAAGGTATTGTACCAGCCAAATAAAAGATTGTATCTTTGCTTTTACGATTCAATTAAATCAGGTAATAAAAAACCACTAACTGTAACTTCTTATTCATATCCCCATTCATGAAAAAGATAGCACTTTTTGTCTTAAGTATTATATCACTTCTTCTTTTTAATTGCAACCACGCCTTCGCACAACAGCAAAGCATACCCGGTCCGCAATGGAATTTTGTATTGGGAGATTGGCTTGGAGAAGGATCAGGTAAACCGGGAGAGGGAGAAGGATGGTTTACCTTTAAAAAAGAGCTGGATGGCAATGTATTAATACGCAAGAGCGAAACCACATTTCCTGCAGCCAATGGGAAACCTGAAGCAACGCATGCCGATCTCATGATTGTATACCTCGACAATGCAGGTGCTTTAACAAAAGCCATCTATTTCGATAACGAAAAGCATGTCATTAACTATGCGGTAACCTTTAATGAAACCGACCATTCGTTAGTCTTCACCAGCGAACCACAACAAAACAGTCCTCGTTTCAGATTAACCTATAAATCCATTGATGATGCTTCATTGTCTATCGATTTCGAAATAGCCATGCCAAATCAACCTGATGCATTTAAGAAATACATATCTGGCAAGGCGCACAGAAGAACAGATAAAAAGATGCAATAAAAATCATCAGTTTTCATTAATACCGAATAAGACATCAATAAAAACATCAATCTCGTTCTAACATGCTATTGTTTGCAACATTAACTGATTTCCTTCATATTCGCTTTCTGGATGTCCTCGACATCCTTCTGGTAGCACTGTTGATTTATGAGATGTATACCCTTTTAAAGGGGACAGCTGCAATCAATATTCTACTGGGGATTGCATCGATATTTATTCTATGGCGATTGGTAAAGGCCTTCGAGATGGAGTTGCTGACAGAAATACTGGGTGCCTTTATCAGTGTTGGATTTATTGCATTAATCATCGTATTCCAACCTGAGCTCAGAAGGTTTCTATTATTATTGGGCACACCAACGTTTATTCATAGAAATGGTCCCCGTTTTCTATTCTGGAAATTTGCATATAGAGATGCACCTACCGATATCGACCCTATCATTCAGGCTTGCCGAAGAATGGCATTATCAAAAACGGGAGCACTGATTGTAATGGCGCGCCATAATCAACTGGATGAGTTTACGGAGACCGGCGAGTTAATCGATGCAAAGATTTCTGCACAACTGATTGAAAATATCTTCTTTAAAAACAGCCCTTTACATGATGGAGCACTGATCATTGTCGACAACAGAATGAAAGCAGCCCGTTCAATCTTACCGGTATCGGCCAATCCGGAACTTCCTTCGCATATGGGATTACGCCATCGTGCTGCTGTTGGATTAACCGAAAGAAGTGATGCTATTGCAATCATTGTATCCGAACAGACCGGCAAGATTTCGTACAGTATGAAAGGAAAGATATATCCAAATGTTGAACCGGCTCAACTAAAACAGGTATTAGAGAGAGAATTTCAGTTAGAAGGATAAAACGTATTGTAGGTTATTTCTTCCCTTTAGGCTGAACAGGAAATATCATCTTATATTTTGTCTTAACCTTTCCCATCGAAAGATCATTGAGTTTACGCTTCAACATAATCTTACGCAATGGACTCAACCTGTCAACAAACAACATACCATCCGTGTGATCATATTCGTGTTGAATTACACGGGCAAAGACACCTTCATGCCATTCATCATGCGCTACAAAGTTCTCATCAACATATTGTATTCTGATTCTTGGTTTCCGCATCACATCTTCATGAATGTCAGGAATACTTAAACACCCTTCACTAAAAGGCCACAACTCTCCCTCTTCTTCTATGATATGCGCATTAATAAATGTCTTTTTTAATGGAATAGCTGCTTTCGGCATTTTCTCCTCTAAATGAGAGGCATCAATTACAAAGATTCGAATAGAATGGTTAACCTGAGGTGCGGCTAGCCCTATACCATCATCAGAATACATAGTTTCCCACATATTGTCGATTAATTCTTTTAACCCCGGATAATCAGGGGTGATATCACCGGCCACCTTCTTCAGTATCGGATGACCATATGCAACAATCGGTAAAATCATTCCTTGCGCTGTTTTTTTAAATAAAACCACCAGATCTCATCTGGAGATACGATTGTAAAATAATTGTAGCACTAACAGTGTCGACCAGTGCCTTGTTCTGACGATCTTTCTTTTTTAGTCCTGCCTCCAATATAGCCGCTGAAGCCATTTTCGAAGTAAACCGTTCGTCAATACGTGAAACAGGAATCAATGGAAATTGTTTTTGTAACAGTCTGACAAATGGTTCAATAAACCGGGCTGAATCACTATCCGTATTATTCATTCGTCGGGGCTGCCCTACTACAAAACACTCCACCTCTTCTTTTTGAATATAATCTTTTAACCAGGCAATCACATCTTTCGAATGAACAGTAGTAAGTCCGGTTGCGATAATCTGTAATGTATCGGTCACGGCAATACCCACTCTTTTCTGCCCATAATCAATAGCAAGGATGCGTCCCATTATAAAAAATTAAGTTTGTTTTATGTTACAAAGGTACAAAACCTCTTTTGACTTTTGACGTTAAACTTATTCAACCTAATTTTGCAACATCAAAATAATCGTATGTACAAAAAATTGCAGGAAATTATTGAAAAGGCTTGGGATGATCGCAGCCAATTACAGAACGAAAATGTTCAAGCAGCTATTTTCGAAGTTATCGAACTCCTCGACAAAGGAATTTTACGTACAGCACAACCCATAGAAGGTGGCTGGCAAATAAACGAATGGGTAAAAAAAGCGGTTATCTTGTATTTTCCGCTACGTAAAATGGAGACTACCGAAGTAGGTCCTTTCGAATATCATGATAAAATGCCACTCAAGAAAGGCTATGCCGAACTTGGCGTTCGCGTAGTACCTCCAGCAGTAGCACGTCATGGCGCATATATTGCACCGGGCGTAATCATGATGCCATCCTATATCAATATTGGTGCACATGTAGAGAGTGGCACCATGGTCGACACCTGGGCAACTGTTGGTTCATGTGCACAGATCGGAAAGAATGTCCACCTGAGTGGGGGTGTTGGCATAGGTGGCGTACTCGAGCCCGTACAGGCAGCACCGGTCATCATTGAAGACAATTGCTTTATCGGATCACGTTGTATTGTAGTTGAAGGCATTCATCTCGAGAAAGAGGTGGTATTGGGTGCAGGAGTTGTACTTACACAAAGCACCAAGATCATTGATGTTACAGGCCAAACCCCTATCGAATACCGTGGAACTGTTCCAGCCGGATCAGTCGTTATCCCCGGCTCATATACCCGTAAATACCCTGCCGGCGAATATAATGTTAACTGTGCACTGATCATTGGCAAACGCAAACCATCAACCGATCTGAAGACCTCACTCAATGATGCGTTGAGAGAATATGGTGTTTCTGTTTAAATAATTATTAAGCCCGAATTCTTGTTCTTCTTGAATCCCGAAGGGATGACATGATTATAGAAATATGATTACATTTTATACCAAAGAACCCCGAAGGGATGATATGATTATAGGTGAAATTATTTTTTAATCCAATAACCCCGAAATTGAAAAAGATTCTGATTATTCAAACAGCCTCAATAGGCGATGTGATTCTTTCCACCGGACTGGCAGAAAAACTACATCAATATTATCCCGAGGCCACAATCCACATTCTCGTAAAAAAAGGGATGGAATCACTCTTTAGTGGTCACCCCTTTATCAAAGAGGTATTGGTTTGGGATAAAAAGAATCATAAATACCGCAATCTATTTCATTTACTGCAACAAATCAGGCATTCTAAATACGATGCCGTCATTAATGTACAACGCTTTCTGGCAACCGGGCTCCTAACCGGACTCTCTGGAGCCCGCTTCAGAAGCGGATTTGATAAAAACCCACTATCCTTTTTATTTAATCCCCGCATTAAACAC
>Ga0224522_1000695_pt1 | contig 10398 bp, 8 predicted proteins | sample CFST25metaG_FD_182733 | JGI IMG/M metagenome (GOLD analysis project Ga0224522, IMG submission 182733) | Peat soil microbial communities from Stordalen Mire, Sweden - C.F.S.T25 | ecosystem: Environmental > Terrestrial > Soil > Wetlands > Peat | place: Sweden: Norrbotten County, Stordalen Mire...
AAAACACGTAACGAAACAAATTGAAAGAATAAAAAAAGAAATAAATCCGGGAATAAACTTATTGAAAATAATTTCTAAACAAATATATGAAATTTAATGCCGGAGACCGTTTTCGCACAGTCTCTCCGGCGTGGGAATGTGTGAAAACACTGTAGCCGCAGGTCGAAGATTCCGATTTATCGGAACTTTAGACTGCGAAAATAAGTGAAAAACGGATAAATAATTTTAGAATTCTCATTCCCACGCTCCAGTGTGGGAATGTGTTTTGTTATAAGGTTCAACGGTCTATTAGTTTCGAAACGAAAATATAAAAATAATTATGCTTCAGTCGGATGTAAAAATCAGTTTAAACGATGCCGCAGAGTTACTTAAAAATTCCGGTAATGATTTTATTGAATTATTCGGGCACGGGAGTTTATCAGTAGAACTTTTTAAACCCAAGAAAGTAGATACTCAGCAGCCTCACATAAGAGATGAAATTTATGTAATAATTTCAGGCAGCGGCAGGTTTTTTTGTGATGGTAAGACTTTTAATTTTAAAAAAGGGGATTTTTTATTCGTACCTGCAGGGGTTAAGCACAGGTTTGAAAATTTTACGGATGATTTTATGACGTGGGTGATGTTCTTCGGTCCGGAAGGCGGGGAGAAATAAAAATGTGAAACGTGAAAGGTGAAACGAAAAATCTTTAAACGTGATATGTCAGATGTGAAAGGTGAAATGATAAAGTTTCAAACGTGATATGTCAGATGTGAAAAGTGAAACGCGAAATGAAAAAAATAAAATTATTTATTAATTATTTATTTAGTTCTCAATACATGATTCTTAAAAAAATAATTAATAAAAAACGTATTATATATACATTTTAACCTTTAAACCTTCAAACCTTTTAACCTTTTAACCTTCAACCCTTCAAACCTTTAAACCTTCTAACCTTCTAACCTTCAAACCTTTAAACTTTCGAACCGATTTCCAAACTCTTTTCGTTTCACCTTTCACTTTTCACGTTTCACGTTTCCATCGGCATGCGGATGCCGAATTTTTTCTGATTTTTTTTCGCCTCATCATACCCCGCATCGGCGTGCCTTACTATTCCCATTCCCGGGTCATAGGTCAGGCATCTTTCGAGTTTTTCTTCTGTTTCCTTCGTTCCGTCTGCAACTATCACCATTCCCGCATGAATTGAATTTCCAATTCCAACACCTCCGCCGTGATGCAACGAAACCCAGCTTGCTCCGCCGATTGTATTCATCGCAAAATTTAAAATCGGCCAGTCCGCAATTGCATCAGAGCCGTCTTTCATCTTTTCGGTTTCACGATTAGGGGAAGCAACACTTCCGCAATCGAGATGGTCTCTTCCAATAACGATTGGAGCAGAAACTTTTCCTGTCCTTACAAGTTCATTAAATACTTTCCCTGCTTTTGCCCTGTCACCATAACCAAGCCAGCAGATTCGGGAAGGCAAACCCTGAAAATGCACTCTTTCCTTTGCGGCTTTAAGCCAGTTGTGAAGAAGTTTATCGTCAGGAAAAGTTTTCATAATTGCTTCGTCAGTTGTATAAATATCTTCCGGGTCGCCTGAAAGTGCAGCCCATCTGAAAGGACCTTTGCCGTCGCAGAATAAAGGTCGAATGTATTCGGGAACAAATCCGGGAATTTCAAAGGCTTCATTGAATCCGTTTGCAAGTGCTTCTCCGCGCAGGTTATTCCCATAATCAAAAGTGACCGCACCTTTTTTCATCATCTCCCACATTGTTCTGCAATGGACGACCGCGGTTTTTTTCGCAAGCTCCTGATATTTAGCAGGATCACTTTTTCTGAGTTCCAAAGCTTCTTCGAATTTCATTCCCATCGGAACGTAACCATTCAGCATATCGTGTGCTGAAGTTTGGTCTGTTAAAACATCAGGTATAATTCCGCGTTTTAACATTTCAGGAAGAACTTCACCTGCATTCCCGACTAACCCGATAGATTTACCAATTCCTTTTTCCTTCGCATCCATAACAAGTTTCAATGCTTCATCGAGACTTTCCGTCATCACGTCACAATATTTATCGTGAATTCTTTTTTCAATTCTTGATTTATCTACATCTACACCGATAAATGCAGCACCGTTCAGTGTCGCCGCAAGCGGCTGTGCACCTCCCATTCCGCCGAGTCCTGCGGTTAAAACAAATTTACCTTTAAGTGTTCCGCCGAAATGTTTTTTAGCGGCGGATGCAAAAGTTTCATACGTCCCCTGCAAAATTCCCTGCGTACCTATATAAATCCACGAGCCTGCTGTCATCTGTCCGTACATTGTAAGTCCAAGTCCTTCGAGTCTTCTGAATTCATCCCAAGTTGCCCACTTCGGAACAAGTTGCGAATTAGAAATCACAACTCTCGGAGCATTTTTATGAGTTTTAAAAACCGCGACCGGCTTTCCCGACTGAACGAGCAAGGTTTCATCCTCTTCGAGAGTTTTCAAAGTTGCGACAATCGCATCATAACATTCCCAATTCCTTGCAGCTTTTCCCGAACCTCCGTATATAATAAGTTCCTGTGGTTTCTCTGCAACTTCTGCGTCGAGATTGTTCATTAACATTCTCATTGCGCCCTCTGCCTGCCAGTTTTTGCAGGACATCTTATTTCCGTGTGGAGCTTTAACTGTTCTTATCATAAATAAATATAAATTTTAAAAACGAAAAATTCGATTTAATTATTATAATTTACTCATTATAGAAGTAAAAAAATATTTATAAAATTTATTATTATTTCTTGAATTATTTTTTAAAAAATTTGTTTTCATAAAAACATACAAATTAAGCAAGAAAAACAAATATGATTAAATTCAAACATATAAATATTTTACTGTTATTTTTAAGCATAACTATTATTTCGTGTGAAAATGAGAATAATCAAAATCCTATAATAAATCAGGAAATCCAGGGAAATACATTCAGCACAAAAATAGAAGGACTATGGAGGTATACAGAGAAACAGGATAAAGCCGTAAAGACAGTGGATTATTATTTTGAATCAAATAATATTTGTAAAACATTTAAGAGCACTTCAGGAAAAGAAATAGAAAGCAACTTTTGTACGTACCAGGTATTTATAAATAATGACATTACAACCGTTTTAATTATCGATAAACAAAAAAGAGAAACCGTTTTAAGAATTAACAGGTTGAATGATTCAAAAATGCTTGTGGTGTTTGATTTAATAGATAATATTAAACAAAAAGATGATTCGGAAGTCGAACTTATTAAATATAATCCATTAAAAAATTAAAAGATTATTAATACTATCAAAATATCATAAAAGTTCTTTTATTACGGGAGCTTTATTGTTCTGCCCGACTTTAACCCTTACCGGAATAAAATATTGTAATTCTGTTGATAACGAATTTTAGAAATAAGTAATAAGAATTAATATAACATTAAATTTGTTTGAATACCAAAGGAATTGGTGAACAAAATTTTTGTGAAAAAATATTTTATAGCAATTAATCTAATCAAATATTTAAGGAGGATATTATGAAGAAGTTATTATATTTTGAATACATTTCACTCGCATTTTGCTTTTTGTTGTTTTCTTGCGGTCAGAATTTCAATCCCAACCCGGCATACAACCAGAGCGGTACTGATACCACGATTGAGGGAAGACTACTTGGAAGCTGGGTACTTTCGGATGCAAGCGGTAATCCGAACAAAGCATTAAATTATATTTTCGAGCGTAATAATATCTGTCAAATTTTCCGCGGGCAAAATGAAATTGATTTAACCCCGAACAATTTTACTTATCAATTAGACAAAAATAATGGTGTGAACAGAGTTACAATAAAAAATGACAGGAACCAAAATACTATTTTCAGAATAACCCGCATTGATGAATCAAATATGCACGTAGTTTTCGAATTAATAGACAACACGAAGCAAAGATTTAATACCGAACTCGTATTAAATAGAACCAATACGACTGAAGGATATTAAATAAAAATTTTTATATTATTGACTCATCATTAGTTTATTTTTAAAAAACAAGAAATTATTGTAACATTATAAATACAGCCTTAATAAACCTATAATCTGTTATCGCAATTCTTTTCCATTTATACCCTCTAAAATCTTTTGTAAATTATATCAACATTATTTTTATCAACAATGAAAATTTACTATGCAATGTCGATATCGGGTGCGCACAGCAACGAATCGGAAGAAATTAATTTACAGCTAATCGAACATCTGAAGGGATACGGAGAGGTTCTGACAGAGCATTTTGCAAACCCGTTTTATAAAAAAGTCGGCGAAACGAGGATATCCGACAAACAAATTCATGACCGCGATTTAGCATGGCTTCTTTCCGCAGATTTAATCGTTGCAGAGGTTTCAAACATAAGTTTTGGAGTGGGATACGAAATCGGAAGGGCAGTCGAAAATAAAAAGAAAATTCTATGCCTTCGGAAAAAATCACCTGAACGCCTTTCGGCAATGATTTCAGGATGTGAAAATCTGACATTAAGAATATATAATTCTGTAGAAGATGCTAAAAATCACATTAATGAATTTATCAAAAATTCTTAAAACAGAGCTTTTATATTAAAATTTTAAACGAATAATCCTTAAAAGAGTTAAAAGCACATACCTGCCTAACAAAATATTATTTTAAATCTATATTTCAGCCCGTATTAATCTCATTTTGAAAATAATTTCTCAAATTTGAAATATTAGGGACATCTCAACTGAATATTTCGACTGTAAATCAATAATTTTTGTGGAATAAATTTTGCAGTATAAACTAAGAGTAATTTTTTGCGACTACTATTTAGTGGTTTAAAAGAAAATTTGCAGAGGAATAACATAAAATTTTCTATCTCTTAAAAGATTTGAATATTCCTCTGCTTATTTGTAATTGAAAAATTGTTCGGGAATTAGGGGTCGTAATACTGTAAAAGTTCCACAGTTAAGGCAAACTTTAAATTTCTATATTTAAAAAATATTAGTAATTTTTGTATTAACCCCTATGTCAAAAATTATATTAAATCAGCCAGGCAATTTTTTATTAATTGCAGTAAATTTTTTCTTTCTTTTTACTACAAATACATCATTTTCACAATGGCTGCCGGTAGGAACTACAAGCAATCTCGGAAGCTGGCCAAGTGTATTTGTGTATGATCAAAATAACATTTTTATCGCCGGTGGAGCAACGGGACCCGTAATTTGGAGTTCAACTAACGGGGGGGTTAACTTCTCACAGTTACAAACGAATGGATTACCGAATTCTAATTCAAATCGTTTCCTGACTTGTGTTTTTGCCACCGGCATCAATACTATTTACGCCGGAGACGGTTCTACAACAGGTAACGGAATCGTCAGCAATGCAAAAATTTACAAAACTACTAATGGCGGACTAAACTGGACTATAATTCTTTCCTCCGGAACTAATGTAAATGGATTTATAAACGGCATAGTATTTTCACGAACTAACCCGCTTCTTGGTGTTGCTAACTGTGACCCGAACAGTACAACAGAAAGTTTTAAAATGTGGAAAACAACTAACGGGGGAACAAACTGGACACTTTTCCAGCCTAATGCTCCTAACTCATCCGGAGCCCAAAATTCCGTATTTCTCATCGACGAAAATTTTTTTGGGTTCGGACTTAATACGGCATCTGCAAGAGTAGCCATCACTACAAACGGCGGAACGAATTTTAATTTCTATAACCTGGCAGGTGCGGGCGGCTCGAACGGATTTGTTTCAACTGTAGCTTTCAATGATAACAAATTAAATGGTCTTGCAGGAACTGATGCGACCACTGATACAATTCCAAGAACTACTAACGGCGGATTAAACTGGTTTGCACAGCATATTCCCTGCTCCATCACGGGATTTTGTTGTGTAAAATGGGTTCCCGGTACAAATTCTGCTTATGTTGTTGTTTCAAACACAGTTTCTACACAATGTTTTAAGACTACAGATAATGGTGCAAACTGGATTGCATTAACTTTTCCATCCGGAGTAGCAAATGTGAAACACCAAAATGTTTATGTCGCTAATTCTGAAGATGCAACAAACCAGGCTTACTTTTTTGCAGTTAACAGCACAGGGAATGTTTATTCATTGCTTGATAATCCCCTTCCTGTTCAATTAACTTCTTTCACGTGTAATTCGTCGGGGAGAGACGTTCAATTAAAATGGATTACATCACAAGAACAAAATAATTATGGCTTTGAAATATACAGAATTCCGTTTGCGCAATATCAGAATGGAATGGATAATTGGGAAGATGCCGGATTTATGAAAGGCAAAGGAACAACAAATTCACAGACCATTTATAATTTTACAGACAAAAAATTAAACCTTGGAATTTACCGTTATCGTTTAAAACAAATTGATTTCAATGGGAACTATGAATATTTTAATTTAAACAGGAGTATTGAAATAAATAATCCTTCTGGGTATTATCTGTCTCAAAATTATCCTAATCCATTCAGGCAAATAACAAAAATTGAATTTGCTGTTCCGGATTTGAATAAAAATTCCGAAAAAATATTTTCAGATAATACTGAATTCGATGTATCAAAATCAGAAATTCATCTGAATGTTTATGACATGCTCGGAAGACAGGTCAAAACAATTGTAAATTCCACACTGAATGCGGGATATTATGAAGTGACAATTAATGCGAACGAATTATCGAGCGGAATATATTTTTATGTTCTAAAAACAGATGGGTATACTGAAATGAAAAAAATGCTTGTGGTAAAATAAGTTGGGTTTATAAAAACATTTCACAGAGTACTCAGAGAAATGCCACAGAGAAAACCTTTGACACGAATTAACACGAATAATAATTAATTATTATTTCCTTTTAAAATAATTATTTTTTTCGATTTACTTAAATATCATATTGGATTATTTAATATAAACCATACTTTTTACTTTGTTATAACCGGTTTTTCCGAAGGAATCCAATGCAACGAGTCTATAAAAATAAACTCCGCTTGCGAGGGATGGCTCGTTGAAATCAATTGAATAAATACCAGCCTGTTTGAATTCGTTATCTACCAATCGTCTTATTTCTTTCCCGAGAATATCGTAAATAATTAATGATACTTTTGAATCCTTTGGCAATTCGTAACTTATTTTTGTAATCGGGTTAAACGGATTTGGATAGTTCTGGTATAATTTATAATATTCCGGCAAGTTCGAATTTAAGCTGTCTATCCCCGTATATATAATTGGTCCTCCGCCGTTTGTGGTTTTTATCATATTAGATATATTATGGCCGGCATAAATGGTTGAAGTATCTACTGCAAATATTTTAGTAGCATAAGCAGGTATAAACTGTTTACCGTAAGTTTGAAAAAAATTTGTTGTCTTAATTATACTATCGGTTGATAAAGTCAACCAAATTATATTATTATCTCCTACACCTATTTTGGAACTTAATGAATTTATTTCATAATGATTTGTCCAATTAAATCCACCATCTATCGAGGTACTGAAACATGTGTAACCTCTCGTTATTATTCCATTTGCAGTATCTTTAAAATATATATCTATTGCGTCTGATAAACTACATCCACTAATGCCACCATTTATTAATGTCCAGTTGTTGCCCGAATTTGTAGTTCGCCATAAGCCATTTGCTTTAAATGTCCAGCCCCAATATTCTCCGTTTACTTTGCTTTTCAAAAAGAAAATTCTATCAAGACTCGATGAACTTGCTGTATATTGTCTTAGCCAGCTATTTCCTCCGTCATTCGTTCTCCATACCCCGCCCCACATCCCGTCACCGCCACATGTCCAGCCCGTGTCTTTGCTGACGAAAAAGAGATCAGCATAAGCATTTCCTGTCATAAATAAACTGTTCCAATTTGAACCTCCATCTGTAGTTTTCCATATCGTTCCGGTACTTCCGATATATCCGTTTGCATATCCTAAAAGGCTATCTATAAATTGAATCTGCCTGATATTACTATTTGACTGAATAACCCAATTAATTCCTCCGTTCGTCGTTTTAATTAAACTTGTAGGACTTAAAAAAGTTATCCATCCTGTATTTGCATTTACAAAATACATATCCCACATTGTTCCATTCACAGGCAAATCCGGAAGTTTAAACCATTGAGATTGAAGAGTCTTTTGAAACGAAAAAATTAATAAACCGGTAAGAATAAAAATTTGTAAATATTTTTTCATAATTTTTATAATAATATATAATTATTATTTTTATTTAATATAAACCATACTTTTTACTTTGTTATAATTGGTTTTTCCAAAGGAATCCAATGCAATGAGTCTATAAAAATAAACTCCGCTTGCGAGGGTTGGCTCGTTGAAATCAATTGAATAAATGCCTGCCTGTTTGAATTCGTTATCTACCAATCGTCTTATTTCTTTTCCGAGAATATCGTAAATAATTAATGTTACCTTTGAATCCTTCGGCAATTCGTAACTTATTTTTGTTACAGGGTTAAACGGATTTGGATAGTTCTGATATAATTTATAGTAAACCGGCAAGTTCAAATTTAAGCTGTCTATTCCCGTATATATTATTGGACCTCCGCCGTTTGTGGTTTTGACCATATTAACCATATCCAGTCCGGCATATACTAAAGATGTATCTAATGCAAATATCGAATGTACTAATGTAGGAGTTTTTTGTTTTCCATATGTAATAAAAAAATTAATAGTTTTAATAACGCTATCAGCATTTGTTATCCAAATCGTATTATTATCTCCCACACCGATTTTAGAACTATTTGAATTCGTTTCATAATGGTGAATCCAATTAAATCCACCATCTGTCGTGGTACTAAAACATCTATATGATCTTGTTATAACGCCGTTCATTGTATCTTTAAAATAAATATCTACTGCGTCTGATAAACTACACCCACTAATGCCACCATTTATTAATGTCCAGTTATTGCCCGAATTCGTAGTTCGCCATAAGCCATTTCCTTTAAACGTCCAGCCCCAATATTCTCCGTTTACTTTGTTTTTCAAAAAGAAAATTCTATCGAGACCATTTGATGCGGCAGTATATTGTCTGAACCAGCTATTTCCTCCGTCATTCGTTCTCCATACTCCGCCCCACATTCCGTCAAACCCGCAAACCCAGCCCGTGTCTTTGCTGACGAAAAAGATGTCCTGATATACATTTCCTGTTGTAGATATGATATTCCAGTTCGTTCCACCGTTTGAAGTTTTCGATATTTGATTACCACCAATGTTTAAAGCTATCCCAAGTGTATCATTAAAAAACTTAAATATTAATACTTGTTGTGCAATTAATATATTCCAGTTTTGTCCGCCATTTGTGGTTTTTATTAATCTACAAGTGGAACTGATATTGTTAAAAAGAGTTATCCATCCTGTATTAACATTCACAAACTGCATATCAAATACCTTCCCGCTGTCCGGCAAATCCGGAAGCTTAAACCATTGAGATCGAAGAGTCTTTTGAAACGAAAAAATTAATAAACCGGTAAGAATAAAAATTTGTAAATATTTTTTCATAACTTTTATAATGATATATAATTATTATTTTTATTTAATATAAACCATACTTTTTACTTTGTTATAACCGGTTTTTCCAAAAGAATCCAATGCAATGAGTCTATAAAAATAAACTCCGCTTGCGAGGGATGGCTCGTTGAAATCAATTGAATAAATACCTGCCTGTTTGAATTCGTTATCTACCAATCGTCTTATTTCTTTTCCGAGAATATCGTAAATGATTAATGATACCTTTGAATCCTTCGGCAATTCGTAACTTATTTTTGTTACAGGGTTAAACGGATTCGGGTAGTTCTGGTATAACTTATAATATTCCGGCAAGTTCAAATTTAAGCTATCTATCTCCGTATATATAATTGGTCCTCCGCCGTTTGTGGTTTTTATCATATTTGTAGAATTCAAGCCCGCATAAACGGTAGATGTATCTAATGCAAAAATTATTTTAGCGTAAGCAGGTGTATATTGTCTCCCATATGTCTGAAAAAAATTATTTGTTTTAATTATGCTATCATTGTTTAATGTCAGCCAGTATTTATTATTGTCTCCTATGCCTATTTTAGAATTTATAGAATAATTTAATGGAAAATTTATCCAGTTAAATCCACCATTAGTCGTTTTATTAAAGCAGTCATTATTTCGAGTTACTATTCCATTTGCAGTATCGCGAAAATATATATCTACACAATCACCATAGCAACCGCCAATACCGCCATTTATTAATGCCCAGTTTACACCCGAATTAGTAGTCCTCCATAATCCATCGCCTTTAAACGTCCAGCCCCAATATTCTCCGTTTACTTTGTTTTTCAAAAAGAAAATTCTATCGAGACCATTTGATGCGGCAGTATATTGTCTGAACCAGCTATTTCCTCCGTCATTCGTTCTCCATA
>Ga0224522_1000699_pt1 | contig 10349 bp, 5 predicted proteins | sample CFST25metaG_FD_182733 | JGI IMG/M metagenome (GOLD analysis project Ga0224522, IMG submission 182733) | Peat soil microbial communities from Stordalen Mire, Sweden - C.F.S.T25 | ecosystem: Environmental > Terrestrial > Soil > Wetlands > Peat | place: Sweden: Norrbotten County, Stordalen Mire...
CATAATGGACAATTTTATATTTACTATCCCGATCCGGATTATGGTATCTATGTAACTAAATCAAAGAATGCTGAGGGACCATGGAGCGAACCTGTTCTGATAAAAGAAGCAAAAGGATGGATAGATCCTTGTCCGTTATGGGATGATAATGGTAAGGCATGGATGGTATCAGCGCTGGCCGGAAGTAGGGCAGGAGCCAAAAGTGTAATGGTCATCAGTAAAATGAATGATGAAGGTACAAAGCTGCTCGATGATGGAGTTATTGTTTTTGATGGTCATCAGAACCAACCAACATTAGAGGGCCCTAAAATCTATAAACGTAATGGTTATTATTATATTTCTGCTCCGGCAGGAGGCGTTCCAACAGGTTGGCAACTCATTCTTCGATCAAAGAATATCTATGGTCCTTATGAACAGAAGATCGTTTTAGCGCAAGGTCAGACACCCATCAATGGACCCCATCAAGGTGGTTGGGTAGAAACACAAAGTGGAGAATATTGGTTTGTTCATTTTCAGGATAAAGATGCTTATGGAAGAGTTGTTTTATTAGAACCAATGAAATGGGTAAACGACTGGCCTGTAATAGGAATTGATAAAGAAGGTACTGGAAAAGGTGAACCTGTAATTCTATATCGTAAGCCAAATGTCGGAAAGAGTTATCCTTTATCGACTCCACCTGAATCGGATGAATTTGATTCCCCTGAATTAGGACTGCAATGGCAATGGCATGCAAATGCGCAACCTAATTGGGCCTTTACTACCGGAAGTCTTGGTTTTTTAAGAATGGTATGTATCCCTCAGCCTACAGGTTTTGTTAATTTCTGGGACATTCCAAATCTGTTGCTTCAAAAATTTCCGGCTCCGGAGTTTATGTCTACGACAAAAATTACATTCAATCCCCTTAACAACAATGAAAGGGTGGGTCTGATTGTGATGGGACTTGACTATTCTTATATCTCGGTAAAGAAAAGCGATGATGGGCTCAGTGTTTCTCAAACCATTTGTTTGGATGCCAGTAAGCAAGGAAAGGAGTTTGAGAGTATGGGGGATAAACTTACCAGTAATACTTTCTATTTAAGAGTTATCGTTAAAGAGGGTGCAGATTGTCAGTTCAGTTTTAGTACCGATGATAAAGATTATAAGAACCTTGGCGATACCTTTAAAGCCAAAAAAGGACAATGGATTGGTGCTAAAGTTGGTTTGTTTGCTACTCGTACAACTTACAAACCCGGTGAAGTTGGATATGCTGATGTTGATTGGTTCAGAATTGACAAGATCAGGTAATCTTTATCATACAAATTGTAGTTTGTAGTTAATCCCTATGTTTTTCAGCATAATCTGATGGACTCATACCATATTCTTTCTTGAAAGCCCTGCTTAATGAATTTGGATGCTCAAACCCAACCATGTAAGCAACTTCTGAAATGGATATTCTATCTTTTACAATGATTTTTGCTGCCTGTTTCAACCTGAATGTTGTTAATAACTCGATGGGTGGTAATCCGGTTAACTGTTTTATCTTTCGTGAGAAGTGAGAACGACTTAGATAAAACTGTTTACACATTTCATCAATATTAAATGTTGACTCCGAAAGATTCTTTTGGATCAGTTCCATCACATCATTGATTAACTTTTCATCTGTTGAAGCTACTTCAAGCTCTTCCGGTTCCAGCTTATAATCTTTCAAATATCGTTTGCGTAGTTTCTTGCGCGATTCGATAAGGTTCTTAATTCTGGCTAGCAACAATGAGTCGTTAAAGGGTTTTTCAACATAATCATCAGCACCAATTTCGAAACCTTCTACCTTTTGTTCTATTAAAGATCGGGCTGTCAGTAGAACTACCGGAATATGGCTTGTGATAATGTTTGATTTTACTTGCTTACATAGTTCCAATCCATCCATTTCAGGCATCATTATATCACTGATAATCAAATCAGGTTGAATTTCAAGTGCTCTGTTTAGTCCGATCAATCCATTGGCGGCCATTTCAATATGATATTCCGAAAGAGAATTTCCCAGATAATTCATGAGATCAGAATCATCTTCTACAATTAATATTGTCTCTGATTTCTTTTTGGGATGTTCTTTTAACAATGGGTTTAGCGCCAGTTTTAATTTCTCAGATCCATTGTAAAAATCTTTAGTATCTGGAACTTCAATATTGAAATTTGTTTTTTCTTTAGAAGTTGACTTATAGTGCATGTCATCATTTTCAATGATGATTAAAGGAATAATAACGTTGAAAATAGTTCCTTCTCCTGGTTTGCTCGATAAGGTAATCTTGCCCCCATGTATTTCGATTAGCTCTTTTATATAGGCTAAACCTAAACCGCTACCACTAGAGAATCTTTGAAACTCGCCAACTTGATAGAATTTTTCAAACACATGCGGAATGTGTTCTTCGGCAATACCCACACCTGAATCCTTTACTATAATCTGGATATAATGACTTCCTATGGTCTCATTTTTATTTCTATCATCGTACTTAATGTTTTGTTCAATAACTTCTACTGATATCTTGCCATTATCAGGTGTAAACTTGAATGCATTTGAAAGCAGATTAAAGATTACTTTTTCAATTTTATCAAAGTCAAAAGCTGTAATGATCGTTTTATTTGAAGATTGAAATGAAAGGTCTATATGGCGAAGGGTTGCCTGATTATTAAATAAATTAGTAATATCCTTCAGAAATCTCACAATATCACCCGGACGAACACTTAGTTCTATGGCTCCAATCTCAATTTTTCTAAATTCTAGAAGCTGATTTATTAAACGAAGTAGTCGCTGTGCATTTCTATCGATAAGATTATATAAGTAGCGTTTTTCTTGCTTGTCTTTAATCTTGCTTGTCAGGAGTTTTTCGATAGGCCCCAGAATGAGGGTTAGTGGAGTACGGAATTCATGAGAAACGTTTGTAAAGAAGCTTAAACGAGCTTGTGACAGGTCATCAATCGTGTGAACCATCTTTTCTAGTTTGTCGCGTTGAGAACTTATCTCTTCATTTTGCTTTTCAAGTAGATCATTAGAATATTGAAGTTGTTCCTGATGTTCGATAATCTGATGCTGTTGTCCGATGATTTCTTCTTTTTGGTGTGTAAGCTCTTGATTGGCAGTATTAAGAAATGAGTTTAATTTGTAAAGTTCTCTGTTTCTTTTGATAATCTGATAGCCAGCATAAGAAAGTATTGCCATAAAACTTAATACCAGTAGAATAAACCATGTTTGTTTCCAGACAGGAGGTAAAACTTTAAACTCAATCTTTGCAGGATTTTTTTCAATGTTAAAGTCGAAATCGCGGGCACGTACTTCAAAAATATAATTACCTGATGTCAAATTGGTAAAGGTATGATAGGTCTCGTTTGTGAAATCTGACCAATTACCTCCATTTAACCTAAAAGAGTAATATAGTTTATCTGAAGGGGTGTCTTCCCAATAATCATTCCCTTCCCAGTTAATTACAGTATTTCCTGACTGATCGACTTTCGATGTAAATACTTTTATTTTTGAGGTTGGAGCAAGCTTATCTAAACAATATCTAACGGTATAAAAGTTTTCCCAGACAGTTTTAGGAATGGTATTGAAGGTAAAGGCTCTTCTTTTCCATTCTCGCATTGATTTATTGATCCAAACAGCCCCATCTTTTGAAACAGAAATAGATCCGCCCTCTCTAGTCATAGTCAGCCTTGGATGGAAAACTCCATTTACCCATGTTTTTCCATCAAATCTACAGATTCCATTATCTGTAGAGACCCAGACAGAGGAATCGGAAACAGCATAAATACTTGTTATTGAGTTACTGGAAAGTCCTTTTTCTACATCAAATTGCAACCACTTGGAACCGTTATATGAAAAAAGGCCATATGACCTCGAACCTACCCAAAGGTTTTGTCCTCTATTACTAAATATGCAATTAACGTATTGGTTAAGATTTTCCGGTTTATTAAAAGTGCCCCACCTTTTTCCATTAAAAGAGAGTAGCTGTGTTCCTCCTAACCAGAGCGTTCCATCTTTTGATTGACCGATACCATAAGCATTGAACTGATTAATGCCCTGAGCTGCTGAATAGTGTGTCCATTTTAACTGATTCCCTTTACGAATAATAAGTCGCACAACTCCAGAAAGTTGACCTTTATCTCTTTGAGCATCTACACTTGCCCCAAACCAGATAGAGCCATCAGAAGCTTCAAAAACGGCTCTATAATCAATACCCCATGACAGATAGGGGTGAAGCTGTTTGTGCCATATTCGACCATCAAAATAGGCTGTTGCTGCAATTCCTTTATGACTCCCTGCAACCCAAATTTGTCCATTATGGGTCGTGATAATTTTAATAGGTGTATCTATCAGACTATCTTTCTCTGAATAAGATAGCCATCTGTTTTTATTATTTACAACAACACGGTTATCTGCTGATAAAAACCATCTGTTTCCTTGTGGAGATTCGCATTCGAAGTTGAGGTTTTTATATGTAGTCCATTTTTTTAATGAGTTATCAAAATAATAGACCTCATTTTGCATTCCTGCGATCCAGATAACACCTCTTGCCGACTCATGAAAAATAATGCGAGAATAGGGGATTGGCAGCTGAGGCGCCTCATAAAGGCTCCAATGATTATTTTTAAAGACGAATATTTTACTCAGTCCGCCAATCCAGATAGATCCTGATTTATCTTCCATTACACTGGTATGAAGTTCATCGCCTCCAAAAATCCGGCTAAGCTTTATGGAACTCCATCGTTTACCATCAAAGGAAAGTACTCCTGAGTTGTAATGTCCACTGATAATCCAGATTTTGTTATTTCGGGTTTTTATAATCCTCAGTTTATTACCAAGTCTGGTGTTGTTGATTGATGTAATAATCTTAAAGTCTTTAAATCCTTCCTTTATGATTTGAGAAAAATTAAACTGAAAGATAAAACCACTGTTCGTTTGTGAAAAGAGTGCCCATATATTTCCATTAGTATATTCAATAATATCATCAACTTTTGGAAGTTGATTCTGAAATTCAATACGTTGTGGAAGTATAATCGTTTTTAGATCAGCATATTGTTGTTTGAATGTATTAATGAATGTCTTTGTTGAAATGAATATACATTGTTTCCCTTTGAGTGCAAGAATTCCCTGATCAACTCCGACTAAAATATATCCATTCGAAATGTCTTTTATGCATGAAATATTGATTTGTAAACGATTGGTAGCTTCAAAAAGAATATGCCAACTATTATTTTTAAATTCATAAAGTGCATTAGTCGACCCAGCCAGAATTCTATTATCAGAAGTCTTCACTAGTATTTTTATAGGACCTGTAATGACACTGTTTTCGTGACTATATAATATCCAATCCTTGCCATTATAAGAATAAACACCTTTGTCTACTCCAAACCACATTACTCTATCTTTATATTCTGTAATACAGCGAATACCTTTCCCCCGAAGTTCAGGGATGTGTTTCCAACGCCATGGTTCTAATAATGGATCTGATATAATTGGTTTGTAAGGTTTTTGTGCAAAAATATCATGCTGAGAAATGAAAAACAGCAGAAATGAAAACAGAAAAAATAATTTCATTTTCATGATGTATTATTTTAAGTTTTATATTAAAAAATCTATGCATATAATACTAAATATTAAATGCATGTAAGTAGAGTTGAAGGCTAGTAGTATTTCATCAAAGATATCTAAAAAATAAAAGGATAGGAAGCTAATTTTTAACCTGAAAAAATGAGCATACATCAAAAATATGAAAATGAGATCATTTTCTGATATCTTAGAACTGAAATTAAATTGTCCCTTTTAAATCCCTATACTGTCGCTAACCTAATCCTAATGCAGTGATCGAATCAGTTTGGGGTCGGGATAGGATCAGAATGGGGTTAGGTTGGGGTTAGAAGGAAAGTATTTCTTAATGATCTGAAAGAGGTCTCTCAAATTTATCATGATCATTTCTGAGAGGTTGAAATCAAATTCTTTGGAAGAAGGTTTATTTGTTCTATGATCTGATTTCCACTCGAACAGAATATTCCTGGGGTATCCTCTATTGTCGGTGGGAACACCATCAACTGGATTTGATCATAAGGCTTGAAAACGGGTTCGCCCGTTTTTATACGCAAATATACAAAATACAATCACTTTAAATTCTCTTATCTGTGGGATTTTATCAACAACGCTCTGTACATAACAAAAAATGAAAAAGGCTGCTCTTTTGAGACAGCCTCATGTTTTATGAAATCTGAAATGATTAATTTTTCTTTTTAGGATCGCCTAACTTCATTACCATTCCAATTCCAAATGCTTCTTTTATCTGTAGACGCGGTCCCTGACCAACTTTTGTTTTGACTCCATTAATCATATCATATAGTGGAACCATAATGTTATTATCATAAAGCATTCTGGAGTTAAATGTAGATGAGATTACACTATTAATCACAAAGTTTATATTGTTTTCCCAATCAACATCTACATTCCAACGATTGCTTACATCTTCATCAAGATAATTGTCGTAAAGGTTTAGTTTTGAATCAACAATTACATTTTTAAATATTTCATATTTTACTTTAGCATTAAGCGTGATACCTAGTTCAGGTTTTAATGGCTCTCCATGGTAAAGTATTGTGACATCTGAATTTGTAGGACGAGATCCAAAAGCATCCGTGTAACCTGTTTTATTTACAAGTAATGGATGTGTATCTTTAACAGCAGGACGAACACCAAAAGCACCCAAATCAGCTAATCTCTGATCCAGAACGAAAGTGAATTTGCCGGATGCTGGTGATAAAAAGAGTGAAAAATATTTTACAGGTGTATAGTCCATCCCTAATGAAAGTGTTAAATAGGCAGGCGCGAAAAACCGAGAAACAGCATTTACTTTATCGGGATAATTATATCCCGGTGCAAATTGAGACTTAAAACTGGCAAGTAGAGAATAATGCCATGAATCAACAGCTTTATAATCGAGCTTTGAGTTTAATTCTAAACGGTCTTCCATCTTCATAAGTCCTTTATCCTGACTGTTTATTAAACCATAGAAGAAAATACCAGAGTTTTCAAAAGCCAGACTTTTTCTTTTATAGTTGGCATTTACAGTGAGGCCTGCAGTGCCGGATAATGCATTTTCTCCCCCAGATGCCCAGTGCGAAAAGGAAATCTGGTTGAAGTTGAGACTCGTATTTCCAAAAAACTTCCAATATTTTACGTTTGGATTTGGTTTTACTTTTCCCTTAATCGTATCGGTTGAAGGTTCGATAGGCTGAATACTAAATACCTGGCTGATAGTGAAATTAAGAAATAGAATGGATAGGAATACGAATCGTTTCATTGCGAAAAAATTAAGAACAGAATTACCTTACAAAATTAGTTTTTTTTGTTGTTATTCCATCAAATTTCCTGCCAGAGTCTTACCCTAGCTTCATTATTTTAAAAAATATTTGTATGTAGCAATAAGTATACACTAAGTGTAACATTGTTATTGGGTGTTGATAAAAAAAATTAGATTTAAAATAGTATATTTGATTAATGAAGTATGATCGTTCAAGCTATTAAATATCAATCATTATCCAATATAAAAAAGAGTTCAAAAATAATAAATATTTTATCGATTTTGCTGTTATTCTGTCTTTTTTCATTTGCGCAAAAGATATCTTCATCTCCTGATGCAATTATAAAAATTGACATGAATAAAGCGATTACAAAATTTAGTTCTTCTATGTATGGGATTTTTTTTGAAGATATCAATCATGCAGCTGATGGAGGTTTATATGCAGAAGCTACGATGAGTCTGGAAAAAGATAAGCCGGTTTCAATAAGTAATCCTCTGTATCTGATATTTAATAACCCAACCAAGGTAACACCAAGGCTAAAAACAATAAATAATGTTGGTTGTTCTTTCACTTATGAATGTCAGCCCAATTCTATTACAGTATTAAGATTAAAACAAATTAGAAAATAGTGTTTTAATTTCTGCCAGAAGGTGCTACATAAATTATAAATCGTAAAAAAACACATGATGGCTGATAAAATTAAACTTTATAAATGGGCTTCTTTTCTGGCATACTTTACAATTGGTTATAATATAATTGAAGGTGTTGTCTCTGTTTTCTTTGGCTATTCTGATGAAACGCTTACGCTGTTTGGTTTTGGCGTGGATAGTTTTATTGAAGTCATATCCGGTATTGGAATAGCGCACATGATTAATCGAATTAAAAATAATGGAAATGAGACAAATGGAGACTTTGAAAATAGGGCACTAAGGATAACAGGATATTCTTTCTTTGTATTATCAGTGGGGCTAACAATAACTGCTTCGTATAATATTTACATAGGTCATAAACCCGAAACTACAATCTGGGGTGTAATTATTTCAGCGATTTCTATTCTTTTTATGTTTTTTTTGATCAAGGCTAAAACAAAAGTTGGCAATAAACTAGGGTCGGCTGCAATAATTGCAGATGCAAATTGCAGTAAAATTTGTCTTTACATGAGTGCTATTCTATTATTTTCGAGTGGTCTTTTCGAATTAACGCACATTCCTTTTATCGATGTGGTTGGAACTGCTGGTATTATCTGGCTGTCTGTAAAAGAAGGACTAGAATGTTTTGAAAAGATTAAGAATAATGGCCATTGTGGAAGTAATTCATGTGGATGCAATGACCATTAATCATCTTTAGATCTATCTTGATCCACTTCTTGAATATGGGGTAGCTGATTGAAGCGCAAAGTCGTTATTCAAAAACTTATAATATCCTGCAATTGCAATCATGGCAGCATTATCAGTCGTAAAATGAAACTCCGGAATAAAAGTGGTCCATCCTTGCGTTTCGTGCATTTTGGTCATGGCATTTCTAAGTCCAGAATTAGCTGATACACCACCAGCAATGGCAACTTGTTTAATTCCTGTATGCTTAACAGCTTTACCCAATTTATCCATTAAAATAGTTATAATAGAATGTTGAATAGAAGCACAAAGATCGTTTTTGTGTTTCTCAATAAATAAAGTGTCTTCTTTTAGCCGATCTCTTAAAAAGTATAAAAAAGATGTTTTTAAACCACTAAAGCTAAAGTCGAGTCCTGCAATAGACGGTTTTGGAAATGAAAAAGCAAAAGGATTTCCCTCTTTTGCCAGTTTATCAACAAAGGGACCACCCGGATAGGGGAGACTCATAATCTTAGCAATTTTGTCAAAGGCTTCTCCGGCTGCATCATCAATAGTTTGGCCTAATACCTCCATCTTAAAATAATCATCGATGCGAACTATTTGAGTATGTCCTCCCGATACGGTTAAACAAAGAAATGGAAAGGTTGGTATTTGTTTAGTGCCTTCATTATTTTGAATGAAATGAGCTAAAATATGCGCTTGCATATGGTCTATTTCTACCATCGGAATATCTAAGCCCAGTGAAAGTGCTTTAGCAAAAGATGTTCCGACCAACAAAGAGCCTAAAAGACCGGGTCCACGCGTAAAAGCTATTGCATTTATCTGTTCTTTTTCAATATCGGCTCGTTTTAATGCTGTCGTTATAACCGGAATAATATTTTGCTGATGTGCACGTGAAGCCAATTCAGGAACTACACCACCGAATTCAGCATGTACTGCCTGACTGGCTATGACATTTGATAAGAGCTTATTATTACAAAGAATAGCGGCAGAAGTATCATCGCAAGATGACTCAATTCCAAGAATATATCTGTTTTCCATTTATTAGTTCCCTATTAATATTCATTATTACTGGCTTTTATGCGAAAAAAATGCCATTTTTGTAAGCTGTTAACGGGCTTTATTCGTTAAGTTAAAAAATCACCCGAAATTGGATCCTATAGAGGAGAAAGAAGGCAAAGTTACCAAAAAAAGATTTAGAAAGGTTCATTTGATAGTGGACTGGTTTTTTGTATTGTCTTTACTTTTCTATGCTCTTATTCGCATGAGTGGTGTTCAAACCTATTTAGCTCAACATCTTGCATCATATTTGTCATCTGAATTAAAGACAGAAGTTTCGATTGGTAAAGTTGATATTAGTTGGTTCTTTAATTTAGAGCTTGATGATTTAAAGATTAATGATCGCAGGCATCATCCAATTATAGATGTAAAAGCTGTAGTGGTCGATTTAAGAAGTATTAATAGATTTAAACATATTCTGAGGTTTAGTAGAGTAAAACTGAATAATGCAGATATTCGGATGGTTAAATATGCAGGTAACAAGACCTGGAATTATGATTTTTTGATTGACTATTTCTCTTCTGCCCCTTCTGTTTCAAAGCCACCAAAACCTTCAAAACCATGGTCATTGATTGTGAATGGTGTAAGTTTAAGAAACTGTAGGTTCCTATTGCAAGACCAAAACAGCGACACTATTTC
>Ga0224522_1000702_pt1 | contig 10341 bp, 7 predicted proteins | sample CFST25metaG_FD_182733 | JGI IMG/M metagenome (GOLD analysis project Ga0224522, IMG submission 182733) | Peat soil microbial communities from Stordalen Mire, Sweden - C.F.S.T25 | ecosystem: Environmental > Terrestrial > Soil > Wetlands > Peat | place: Sweden: Norrbotten County, Stordalen Mire...
ATGTTCTTCATACCGGCAACTAATACTGAAAGAAAAGTATTATCCGGGGAGAACATGAAAAAAATAGATAATAATGGTTTTGAAATCGGAGCACATACATATTCACATAAATATCTTTCAAAGCTTCCTTTGAATGAGGCTCAGGTGGAAATTGTTTCCGGGAAAGACTATCTGGAACAACTGCTTGGTAAAGAAGTTTATCACTTTTGCTTTCCCGGAGGCAATTATAATAGTGAACTGATAAATATGACTCGCCTGTATTTTAATTCCGCAAGGACAGCGGACACGGGTGCACTTTTAGGAAAAGACTCATTTTTGATCCGTCCTGCTATACATTTTTATGATCGTGGTAAAATATCCTTGCTTTACAATAGTGTAAAAAACAGGTCGCTTGTATGTCCGGCTATTTTAAAGAATTTATCCGAAGACAGGTATTTCGTTCTTTTAAAGAAAATAATTGAAGGTCTTAATAATTATAGGGGTACACATAGAATAATAGTTTGGGGTCACAGCTGGGAGATTGAACAATTTTCTTTGTGGGGGGAGCTGGAAGATTTTTTTCAATGGTTAACAAAGAATTATTCATCGAATCTTCGAAATTATTCGGAAATCCTGAGTTGTAATAATATTTCTGACATTTAAACAGAAAATTAAGAATGTCAGATAAAAGATCATTGCTGTTTTACGGAGAATTGCCACCCGAAGCAATTCATGGGATTGCCTGTTCCAATATAATAAATCTCAGAATGTTAGAAAGTAATTTTGAAATTGTTATTATAAAGGAAATAAGCACCCTTAGAAGTAAAGGCCTGATAGCTGTTAAAAAGATCTTTAAAATAGTAAAGGACCATTGCCTGATTCTTATCAAAGCATTTCAAAAGAAATTTGATTTCTTTTATCTGACATTCTCCATATCTTTTCTGGGTGGATTGAAAACTCTTCTTTCAATAATCTGTTTCCGTATATTTAATAGGGGTAAGGTAATACTGCATATTCACCGTGGGGATTTCATTATGTGGTATAATAAGCATCTATCCAATAAATTGCTGGCAAATCTGGTGATAAAATTATCAGAAAGAATAATAGTCTTATCGGATATTCAGAAAAGAGCATTTAATGAAATATTTACCAAACCTGTTTTTGTTTTACATAATACTGTTGAATGCGAGTTTGATAATTCTTTGACTGAAAAGAAAAACAATCATTTTATCTTTATTTCGAATTACTTATATGAAAAGGGAATTTTTGATCTCATGGAAGTGTTCTCAAAACTTTTGACAAAATATCCCGACATTACTCTTCAAACTTACGGTGCATTTCCGACACCAGAAATAAAAGAAAGTATTCTGAGATACCGGCACCAGAATATATCAGTAGGAGAAGTCATTACAGGAAAAGAGAAATTCGCTGTAATTGAACGGGCAGATTGCTTAATACTCCCATCTTTTAATGAGGGTGAACCTTTGGTCCTGCTGGAAGCTATGTCAGTAGGTACTCCGGTTATTTCAACAAATGTGGGATTAATCAAGGAAATGCTTGGGATGGATTACCCTTTCATTTCTATACCGGGGGACCAGGCTTCGCTGGAACAGAAAATAATTAAGTTTATAAACTGCCGTGATAACCTCCAGATATCAAAAAAGTTGAAAGAAAGATATTCTTTAGTTTATTCAAATAATGCCCACTCTTTGAATCTTAACTCAATTTTCAATTAAATCTCGATCTTAATCCAAAATTACATTATTTGATGATACCTATCATTAAAACTATCAGAGAAGCGTTCTCAAGATCTGGTTATCTGGCCTTTATTTCAGCATTTTCTGGAATCCTTGTGCTTACACTGCATAATGATTATATGCCTCCGTTTATAATTGCCTGGCTTCTTTTCTGGATAATTGATTTTGCATTAAGAAATTGGAAAATATCTGAAGATGAAAGAAAAGTTCGTTCCTTATTATTTTTATTTCTGGGACTTAATCTTGTATTCTTAATTGGATTGTTTTACTCTGATAATATTCATGCTGGTTCCGTTTTATTCTTCAGAAGACTGTCATTGCTGGTCTTCCCGATCCTGCTCTTTTCTCCGGGATATGAAATAAAGAAAAGAATAGATCTCCTCCTTAAGGTATTTGTTGCCGGAATAATAGCGTTCATTGTTTTCTGTTTTTGCTACGCATTATACAGGTCAATTATCTTCAGAGATGGTTCCTGGATCTTCAATCCCTACGATCCGGTTCAACCCTGGTTGAACTACTTTTACGGCCAGCTGCTGTCGATCGATCAGCACCCTTCGTATGTTGCCATGTACTCATTACTAGGCATGTTTATTTCTTTGGAATTTTTCTCACATAAATCTCTGAAGGGCAAAGTGAGATTATTATGGCTGATTACAGCAGTGTTTTTACTTGTTTCACTCTATTTTCTTTCATCCAGGGCCGCTTATCTTGCAGTACTGATAATTCTGCCTGTCTTTATCTGGATAAAGTTCAAACCGCGGAAATTTAATTTATTAGTTATATTCTCATTGATAGTTCTTCTTGGGTTGGTCTCACTTCTTATTTTGAAGAACCAGAGAGTACGTATCTATTTTGACAAATCAATTGATCCAACAATTTTGAAAGATGGGCGTATGGAAATCTGGAAGTCTGCTTTAAAAGTTGTGGAAAAAAATCCTTTGTTTGGGGCTGGTATTGGTGATTACTATGAAGCTCTGGATAAAGAGTTTAAACAGTCAGGATTTACAACAGGGTACTATAAGGACTTTAATGCGCACAATCAGTATCTGGAAATCCTCTGTATGGTGGGTGTATTCGGATTCCTTCTCTTTCTGGCAATTCTGGGATTGATGATAGTTTTTGCGGTAAAAGACAGGAATATTCTTTATGGAGCTTTTATAATGATGATGTTGATATTTTTTTCCTTTGAATCCATACTGAGCCGGTTTGCAGGCAACGCTTTCTTTGCACTATTTTCATTTTTGTTAATCCATTATAAGGGATCTTATTCAGTTGGGAAAACTCATTCAGAGTCCTGAATTAATGATAGTTACGTCAGGATTTTTGAAAACAAGATTACGTGATAATTGCGTAAGTTATTTTGAGAATCAGATCATGCAGAATGTACTTTTAAGAATTTTGATATGTGCGGGATACTGGGAATCTATAATATAAACTCCAATGAAACTCTTGACAGAGAAAAGTTCAGATCTGCTCTATTAACAATGATTCACCGCGGACCTGATTCAAACCAAATTCAGGTTTTTGATAAAGATTGCATTTTAGGTCACGTAAGATTGTCAATCATTGACCTTTCTGATGAAAACGCACAGCCGCTTCAGATCGATAACAGGTATTGGATCGTTTATAATGGAGAGATTTATAATTATATTGAACTGAGGAATGAGCTGATAAATGCGGGATATCAATTTAGAACCACAGGAGATACCGAAGTAATTTTAAGAGCTTATCAGTATTGGGGCAAAGATTGTGTATCAAGGTTTAACGGCATGTGGGCATTTGTTATTTATGACAGTTTAGAAAGCGCCCTTTTTTGTTCTAGAGACAGGTTTGGCATTAAACCCTTCTATTATGCTACAGTAAATGGCCAGCTGATTTTCTCATCTGAAATAAAAGCGATAATTTCCTGCTTCCCCAAATTGAAAGTTCCTAATTATGCTATAATATCAAATTACTGTCGTAAGAGTATTGGAGCACAGACCAGAGAGACATGGTTTGAAAATATTTACAGGATAGAGCCTGCACACTGCTTATTAGTAAATTCAAAGGGTGTAAAATCATATAGGTACTGGGATTACCCAAGAAAAGTACAACATGAGATTACTTTCGGCGCAGCGGTAAATACTTACAGGGAACTTCTCTCTGATTCTATAAAACTCAGGATGAGAAGCGATGTCCCCGTAGGATTTACGCTTTCATCTGGCATCGACTCATCTTCAATTGTTTGTTTATTAAAGAACAAGTTTAGTGGGAATAAAAACACATATACTGCTTCATTCTCAAAAACGCCATTCCATAAGTCTGAAAAACAGAACTTTAAGCAAGACATAACAATAGATGAACCTGATCTGGTGAGGAAACTGACCCGGAATCTGGATTTAAAGTCACATATTATTGAAATAGATTACAGGAATTATTTGGATAATCTGACAAGGATTATCCGTCATCTGGAATCAGGTCATGGGTCACCTGCAATTTTCCCCTTAGATCAAATTTTGAATGAAGCAGCGAAGGATGTTACTGTGGTTTTGGAAGGACAGGGAGCCGATGAACTTCTTGGCGGATATATTAATGATGTATACCCAATATATCTTTTGGAATTAATAAAGAAATTCCGCTTGTCAAAAGCATTTCATGAACTTGCCATATTTATGAAGACTTATTCGATAAAGATGGCAGTCATGCTATATGTCAGACAATCTGACCTGAGTTTTTTGAAAAAGCTCTATTACAGAATTTCAGGAATAGAGCCCTTCTTTAAAGGGAAGCTTAGAAATTTTAATGAGATGAGCGACTATCCAAGAGAACCCATTGGTTTTGATGACAGAATTAATGCCCATTTATATAAGGCTCACACCGGAATTCTTGTTGATCTTTTGCATTATGGAGATGCAATACCAATGTCGCATTCTCTAGAAAGCCGTCAGCCATTTATGGATTACCGTCTGGTTGAATTTGTATTTACACTTCCTTTCATATTTAAAATTCAAAACGGGAAGGGTAAGTTCCTTCACCGTGAAGCTATGCGGGGAATTGTGCCGGATTATATTATAGATAATCCGATAAAACTTGGTTTCGATTCACCATTGTCTGAATTATTTTCGTTTGAGGGAGAGGGTACTGCAATTTCCGTTCTTCTTTCGGATAAGTGTATTTCCAGGGGACTTTTTTCGAAGGATGCATTAATAAAAGCGTTTAAGGAACAAAAGGAACAAAAAAAGAACCATTCACGGTTGCTCTTCCGTTTGTTAAGTGTTGAGTTATGGTTCAGAGAGTTTATAGACCCTCGATAATTTACTCGAGATCAGATAACTAAACATATAATAAAAAATGGGAGCCTGAAGCTCCCTTTTTATTTTAGTACTTTTTATATACCTCTTCCAGTTTCTTGCGGTTTGAAAGAATAATTAATATCAATAATGTTATTAAGAAAACGGCCGGAATCACCTGTTTACCATAATACATGGCTCCATTGTCCCTTCTTGTAGGCAATGAAAAATCGCTTAAAACAGTTACAACGCCTTTATATAGATCTCTTTCAGATTCAAGGTACTGTTTCTTGGTATAAAGAGAATAAATATCTCCATAAACTAACTGGGTTTTTTGTTCCTGCAAAAAAACAATCTGGCCACCATTGTTCGGTTTCATATTTCGGGTTTCCTCAAAATATTTTACCTTCTGTAAACTGTCAAGTTGCAGAATGTCATAGTTTAATCGTGTAAGTAAGTCATGGTTTTGGCTTAACCGCACCCGGTTTCTTTGCTGATAAAGTGAATCACTCTCAATAAACCATATGATACCATCCCGGACTAAATTTAGATCCTGAGGAGAATTAATTTTCACCCTGATGTCAAACCGGTCCTGCATTCTGATATTATTAGTATCAGATAAACTATAATTTCCCTTATAATCCACATAGTCGGGAATACCGTCCCTACTCTGATCAATGATCCAATATGCACTAATATCAGAAATATCCCTGACTGATCCAGCTTTCATCGATAATGCAAGCGACAAGCCTGCCTGATTATTTTCAGAACAAAATGTATGAAGTTTGTTTATTTTAGAAATTATTTCAGAGGTGGTACCTGAATTATCTCTCAATGTTTTTTTATCCATGAGAGCCAGATTATTTCTGAATACCAGGTCGGAGGTATAGAATGATGCTGAAGACGTCTTTAATAAGTATGATATCCCTATACCGGTTACGACACTTAATCCCAGAGGTAACCAACGTTTCAAAATATAAACAACGGATATGAGAAAGGCTTTTCCCAGAGCCATGCCCCATCTGTTTAATGTTCTGCCCATTCTTTTAAATAGATCAAGCAAATCTATTTCATCGTCTCTGACATTTTTATTGGTAGTGATTTCTGACATTTTCTAATAATTGACAAGTTAGTTATACAAATATATTCAATTTTAGATTGTATACAAGCATCATTTCTTTAGTTCAGAGAAGGTTGAATACCTTAAGTGCCAGATCATTCATTAACGGTTTGTAATCCTGAAGGAATTCTCCGGTCACTCGATTGCCAATAACCAGACAGATAGTTAATGCTTTGTGCCCAAGCAACGCCGATAATCCATAAATGGCAGAGCTCTCCATTTCATAATTGCTGATGGTACGGCCTCTATAAGAAAATTCAGCCAGCTTATTATTTATTTCATTATCAAATGTTTCAAGTCTTAGTCTTCTTCCCTGGGGAGCATAAAAACCTGGTGCAGATATTGTTATTCCTTTTTTGAAACCTTCATTCTGAAATATCTCCATAAGTTCTTTATTCGCATTTACTGCGTAAGGATAGGAGAGCGTATCGGGCCATTCCAGATATTCAACAAGACTATCAGATAAACCTGTATCCAGAATCCAGTCATAACCTTCATAGAAATGCAGGAGGCCATCAAAACCGATGGCAGTCTCTGTGAGTACACATGAACCTGCGGGTACATCCGTTCGCAATCCACCCGATGTACCAAGCCTGAAAAATGTCAGAGAGACAGGTTCTTCCTTACAGATACCGGTGCTCAAATCAATATTTACCAGAGCATCAAGCTCATTTATCAAAATATCGATATTATCAGTTCCGATTCCTGAAGAGATAATGGTAATCTCGCTATTTTCAAATGACCCTGTAACAGTATGAAACTCCCTGTTTTCTTTTTTTACTCTGATATCCTGCAACAATGATGCGAGCATATCAACACGCCCCGGATCACCCACAATAATTATTTTATTAGAAATGTCGCCGGGCAGCAGATTAAGATGAAAGATACTTCCATCTTTATTTGTAATGAGTTCAGTCTTCTTTTGCATATAAAATATTTAGGCTCAAATTTAACACAATCTGGTTTAATCGCAAACAACAATCCGGGATCTATACCAGCTAAACCAGTACAGATAATAGAAGATTTTAAGTAATGTTCTTTAAATGAAACTGTGAGCGATAAAAGCTTTTATGATATTATAATCTTGCTAATAATTGCTTAAGTTTTGTTTCGGCAACTTTTAAGTTGTATTCAAAATTAATAAGCCGGGTTAATGAGTCGACAAAACTATTCTCAGCGAGACTTACCTCCAGAGAAGTGGTCTGTCCGTACCTGAGACGCTGAATTGAAATTTCAAGATTCTCTTTTGCGAGTATTGCATTGTCCTTTTCGATTTTTAACAAATTTAACTGATTTTCAAATTGCGTGAGAGCATTTTGCAATTGTTGATTTACCTTCAGTCTGACATTTTCAAGATTATATTGGTCAGATTGCAGTTGAATTTTTGCAACTTTTATCTGCCTTATAGCATTTCCGCCCTGATAAATGGGAATGGAGACCGTACCGCCGATAGAAGGTCCGATAGTGCGGTTTACCAACGGATTTCCATCAGGAGTGTTGCTCTGGAATAAACCATAACCAGTATTGAAAAATATTTTTGGCAACAGCATGCTGTTCATCTCCTTAATGCTTAACTTATCAACATCAATCTGTTTCTGATATGCTAAAATACTTGTGTTACTTGAGTCGATCTTCTGAGACAGCACTCTATTGTCGAGCGATTCACTGATGGGTATTGAATCGAGCACCTCAAATTGAACATCAGTGTTTCTACCCAATAACTGGTTGAGTGATCTTTTTGCTGCGAGTATAATAGATTGCTGATTTATAGCATTTTCCTGGTAAACATTCAAATCAATTTTAGCCTGCAAAAGATTTGTCTTTGGGGAGAGCCCTGCGTCAAATGAAGTTTGAGAGATTTTTACACGATCGAGATTATAGGTAATTACCTCGTTAATAGAAGCTAATTCCTGTTTCTGTCGCACAACATCGTAATATGCCAGGATTACATCATAAACGGTTTGGAGAACCCTGTCCCTGAATTGAATTTCACCTAATTCCTGAATTTCACTTAGTTTCCTTTTTGTGACAAACATTTTACCCCCGTCAAATAAGGTCCAGCTGAGTCCTATATTGGCATTAAGCGAGTTGGATTGTGTATTTGATGATGACAAAGTAGATCCGTCAGAAAACTTCTGATGAAGTTTTGTAGCCGTTGAATAGCTTTCAGCACTGCTTATGGTAACGTCAGGCAGCATACCTGCATTTCCCGGTGTATTGTTCACACTGTCAGTTGTCGCGCTATTCCTGGCAACCAAAATGTCATAATTATACTTCAACGCTATACTGATTGCATCTTCTGAAGAAAGTACCTTCTGAGAATAAGTCAGAGGGATAAAAAATATAATTATGCTTAAATTCAGAATAAGTTTCTTCATTGACATTTAGTTTATTGTTCAGTCTCATTATTTTTTGGGGTCTCAATCACATGCTGTAGTTTTTTGTCAGCCATTAATATATACATCACCGGAATGACAAACAGGGTTAGTATAAGGGCAAAAAGCAGCCCGCCGACAACAACAATTCCCAGAGGAACACGGCTTTGCGCACCGGCACCGAGAGCTAGAGCTATCGGGAGCGCCCCAAACATAGTTGCCAATGAAGTCATTAATATAGGACGGAGACGGGAGGCAGCAGCTTCAAAAGCAGCTTCGCCAATCCCAAGACCCGCTTTACGTTTCTGATTCGCAAATTCGACTATTAATATTCCGTTCTTGGTAACGATACCTACAAGCATGATCATTCCTATTTCAGAGAAAATATTTAATGTTTGTTTAAATACCCACAATGATAACAAAGCTCCTGCTAGCGCCAGTGGTACTGTTATCATAATTATAAAAGGATCGCGGAAACTCTCAAACTGAGCTGCCAGGATAAGATAGATCAATACAAGTGCAAAAAGGAGAGCAAATGAAATATTCGAGCTACTTTCTGCAAAGTCGCGTGATGATCCATACAGATCGGTATGAAATGAAGTGTCAAGAAGTTTTGCTTCAATCTTATGCATCTCAGCAATTCCTTCCCCAAGTGTCCTTCCTGGTGCCAGAGATGCAGAAACTGTAGCAGATTTATAACGGTTGAAATGAAATAAAGTAGGAGGGCTGCTGCTTTCCTCAGTTTTTACAAGGTTATCAAGCTGTATCAGTCTACCGGTTTTGCTTCTTACATACAATGCGGTAATATCTGCAGGCTGGCTGCGTTCAGCTCTCTCAACTTGTCCGATTATCTGATATTGCTTACCATTCCTTAGAAAATAGTCATATCTGCGGCCACTTAAAGCCAACTGTAAAGTAGATGATATATCAGATTCATTCACTCCGAGATTAGTAGCTTTTAGACGATCAACTGTAAGATTGATTTCTGGTTTATTGAATTTCAAATTAACATCAACATTGCTGAATATAGAGTCTTTCCTGGCAGCATCAAGAAATTTTGGTAGTACATCCTGAATCTTTTTAAAATCCAGGTTTTGTATTACAAATTGAACCGGTAACTGTGATCCTGAACCCATGGAAGTGGCTATAGTCTGTTCCTGATTTGGAATGATCCTGGCCTCTGAATAACGTCTATAGATCCTTATTAGCTTATCATAAACCTGTTGCTGCGTAACTTTCCTTTGATTAGGTTCTGTCAGAAATAAATTTATACTTCCCTGATTTGTACTGGATGCACCACCTCCACCACCACCCGTCCTTGCAAATGTTAAACGTGTTTCAGGAATACTGTCCAGCATTTGCTGAGAGATCCTATCTACTAGTGAGTTTGTATAATCAAAATCTGCACCTTCAGGTAAAGTAATTGAAGCTCTTAAAACACTATGGTCTTCCAACGGCGCCAGTTCCGATTTCAATAATTTAGAAAAAAATAAAATCATTAATAGGCACATAAAAGGTATAGTTATCGGAATCCATTTATGTTTAATGACATAGCTTAACAGAGTTCTGTAACCTTTATCAAGCCCTGAAAAAAATGGTTCGGTAACATTGTAAAATTTTGAATGTCCTATTCGTGATCCTCCAAGCCTTATATTAAGAACCGGCGTAAGAGTAAGAGATACAAATGCTGAAATTAATACAGCGCCTGCCAGGACTATACCAAATTCACGAAAAAGCCTGCCTGTGAATCCCGACAGGAAAATCACAGGGATAAAAACGACTGCTAGGGTAAGTGATGTGGAGATTACCGCAAAGAAAATTTCACGAGTGCCATATAAAGC
>Ga0224522_1000703_pt1 | contig 10328 bp, 16 predicted proteins | sample CFST25metaG_FD_182733 | JGI IMG/M metagenome (GOLD analysis project Ga0224522, IMG submission 182733) | Peat soil microbial communities from Stordalen Mire, Sweden - C.F.S.T25 | ecosystem: Environmental > Terrestrial > Soil > Wetlands > Peat | place: Sweden: Norrbotten County, Stordalen Mire...
ACCACATAGCGACTCAATCATCAAATGAATACACATTCAACGCCGTCGTGCGTCCATAACGTTGCGCCCTTCCAATGATCTGCGTGATTAGTGATTCATTCATCTTGTGGTAGATAATCATATTGGTGCATGCTTGTAAATTCAATCCAGCACCACAGAAGCGTGAATTCATGAAGAGAACCTTCCGCTCATCTGATTGCATGTTGAACCACTTGATGAAAGCATATCTTCACCAATCGAACCACTTGACGAAATATCAACAGGCACCGTATCAACAGGCACCGTATCAACAGGCACCGTATCAACAGGCATAGTATTAACAGAAACCGTATCAACAGGCATAGTATCAACAGGCACCGTATCAACAGGCACCGTATCAACAGGCACCGTATCAACAGAAACCGTATTAACAGGCACCGTATCAACAGGCACCGTATCAACAGGAACCGTATTAACAGGCATAGTATCAACAGGAACCGTATCAACAGGCACCGTATCAACAGGCACCGTATTAACCGAAGATGAACTACTTGACGAAGAGCCGCATAATTCGATATCCGTGGGCGCGCATAGGCTGCCAATCAGTTCATTATCACCCACTTCCTGTCGAAGTCGGCGAACGTTTCCTCCTGATCCCCATTCACGACGACCATAATTGATATACACTATGAAGTAGAACTCCGAGGTATCCAAGTGGAATGAAGAATCAAGTTCAGTGAATGTAGTCGTGATCTGCTCCTTCATATTCATTGCATACTGATACTTCACATTATGTGCACAATACATGTCGATCTCTACCGTATTAGAAGACAAATCTGTAGTATTAGATGGTAAATGGGTTGGTGTGAAGGTGAATACCCCTGGTGGATTTCCATTAACCGTGCAATAATGCTCACTGGTATAAGAATCAAGTACCGTATGCTCAATGAAACCGTATTGAACGTGGATGCACTTACTAGCGAGCAATCCTCCAAGGTTGGAGACGAACATCAAGGCAATATAGAGCATCATCATCGTCATTCTTATATTAGTAAGGAAATGCTTCAATTTTGGGTATCTGCTATATTATGATAGATTTCGTTCAATTTTAACAAAAAGAGCCAACCCGCTTTATTGGGTGATTGGCTTTGGAGCAGTGGGCTCGCAATTACTGCTAATTAGTTGATAGTCCTCTTGTGATGTATAGTATTCATGTGGCTGATTCGCATAATGCACATTATCCATTGACTGGTGTTGATTTGTATAGTAGACAGGTTGTGGCATATCTGCATCCATTGATGGCTGATATTGATTTGCAAAGTGCGCATTTTGCTGCATATCAATGACTGTCTGTGGCTGATTGGTATAGTGCATATTAGTCATTGGCTGATTCGTATAGTATGTGCTATTCATTGGCTGTGTTGTATATTGCTGTTGATTGTTGGTATTGTTGGTATTGTTGGTATTGTTGGTATTGTTGGTATTGTGCGTCATGATAGACGATTGCTGGTTCTCCGTGGTATTCTTGTCTTTGCGACTTTGATAACAGCAGCAAATCGATTTCGCGATAACTGCCAAACCAATTGGCACAGCAACGAATACAGCAATATAAATCGATGTTTGGACGAGTTTTGTGTTGTATTGGTGGTATAGATCTGCGTTGTATCATTGGACACCGTATTTGACTGATCTGCGATGATTTGAGCGATATTGACGATAATCAATAGAGTGATGGTGTTCATGGTATCCATTTTCACTGTTGGTATATTATTATAAAATAAGTGCTATTTTACGAAGGGTAGCTTTGTTTTGGCATCTCTGCTGCCTTTTACGCAATATCCAATATCCAAAAGCCGCATGGTCGCATCCAATCGCTCCATCTCGCGTAGGCGAGAGTCTCTCTTTTGTCTTGATTGTAGGTCTTTGCTTCTATGTATTTCCAGCGTTCTTATCGCTGATTGTAGTTGATCAATCTTTGATATGGTTTCATCTCTCCGTATATGAAACTCCATATCAGCCAAAACAGCACGCAAATGGACTATCTCGTGCCTCAATCGCGCCAATGTGGTGCGATAGTGATAATCTGATATTTGATTCCGCATTCGTTCTATGCGAGCATCTTCTTTGTGCATTTCAATTATCTTTGTACGTACATGGCGCTGTCTGAGATTGAATAATGGTGTATCGATTGGTAACATGGTTATATACTATAAAAAAGGTATTTACATCAATGTAGTCCGACCCAAAAAATCACTCCACGCGCAAATGATCACTGATCCCGAAATCTTCACCAATGCAAAGGTCCGAATCCACAGTCAGTACAAGATTAGAACCCTTGGATGCATCCTCGACATTCCAGAAGTTGCTTACGATGATCTCAGTAACGCGTCCAACTTGGACAGGGGCGTGATTAGCCAATACAAGCATATCGCCCTTGCGCAATGTTCCAGACATGATCTTTGCCTGAAAGATCAATGGATTCGTCGGAGACACAATGAAACCGCCCATAATCTTCACTTCGCAAGAGGACATGACTGCTATATATTATGTAGGATAGTTTCAATTTTGATGATACGTGAAATTGATGGATTTGCTGTATTATATAAAAGATGGCATCTTTTCTGAAGCTGCGTGATTGGGTTGAGCCACATTGTGGCGAGTCGACTAACGAAGTTAGCCTTGATATCGAGAACCAAGACAAGATACATTGGTATAGGGTATCCAATTGCACGTAGTGCAAATCCCGCTATCTTTGAGTATAACTATGCAGCTATTCGTAAGGCTAACTCAATTGAAATTCAATGTGTCGCTGAGTATGTGAACCACCCGCGATTCGTTGCCGAATTCCTCAGTGATCACGACATAGACGAATTAGACGATTTCGAGGAGTGGCGTCTCAATAGATACGTGTGCGTGTGTTGATTGCGTTTTTTGCAAAATTGACAAGGATGATGTATATTATACTACTTCGACATGAAATTGACTCCACTCGGTGATCCTTATCGCGATGACGACAATCATGCCAAATATATCACTATCACGAATAGAGTCATTCAAGAATTGATCAATCAGAGCATGGTAGATGAGGATCTGAACATCACTGGTAGCGCCAAGAAAGTAATTAGGTGCTTCTTTGATAACGATCTCGATGTCTATATCGATAATGCTCGTTATTGTTCGGATTGTCGCAGGAGGGTAGATGATAGGATACATTGCCACAAGTGCAATCAGTGTAAGCCATTGAGCGATTTCCATGACTCCTGTGTGCTGAAACATTGCGACGATTGTAAGACCAAGATATACAAGAAATATGGACCACCCAATGGATGGGGACTAATCTATGCCAGCTATCCAATTCCTCCATTTGCATTCAAACTCCACCCATGGATGATACCATCAAAATAATCGAGGATCGATCATTGAGGATTGGTATATTTGCTTTTTTGTGGATGCATAAAAAAGACAACATCAGCAATGACTGAGTAGGCAATGGCTTAGTTGTTCTTCTTGTCATCTGGCGTCGCATAGGCGAACACATAAGACGAAGCCAATTGTATCACCGGAACAGTAAGGGTAGACATGAACCAGTTATCCTTCCAGAATGACCTTTTCCGACAAGTGCCAAGCTCCACATTTCGATGGATATAGGTGATCTCATTCGAGTGAGTATCCAATGTTTGCTTGTTGTCGGCAAGTTGAGTTGAATGCGTTTCCAATGTTTGCTTTTGTCCAATCAAGTTTCGATACAAATCTGCAATATGAGCATCCATTCTGGCGTTCTGAGCATTGAACTTGATATCCATTTGAGCATTTTGCTCGCGAATCATGGCACATAGTGATTGTATCTCCTCTCTGAACTCCTTTCTTGTTATTGGAGCATCATCCATAGTAGTCGTCATAGTTGCTTTCTATATTATATGTTGATGGTTTGCTATTTCATAATATGCCGCAATTGGAGCATTATATGTAGCCAAGCTTGTGTTGAGATGATTGCCTTATTTATAAAAGGCGCTGATGATGCACAAATAAGGCTTTTTGATTTTGGATGAATCTGCAAAAATTAACGTTTTTCATTATTGAAATGTCGATTTGATTTTTTTTTCAAACAGGTCTGGAGTGTCTGTCCTAAATACAAATTCATATGATATAAACATAATTCATAGCATCTAATCGATACTTTGGGTTATGTATATATGTTATATTGTAATACATTTATTTAAAAATGATTCACATCAATAATAACCACAATAGCTAATTATTGCTTGATAGTTTATTTAGCACTATTTGGATAGCATTGATATCCAAAAAAACTATATTCACACACTTCTTTTAATATTATGCAAATATATATCATTTCAATATTAAAATGATATAGAGTATCTATATTTATGTGGATTCATATTTGATTCACACCCATTCTGAATAGACCTCATAGTAATATAAAAATAATTTAGGTTGAGCGACCTATATAATTCTGCCTTCTTATCAGGATGATCAGCATAATCTTGACGTAATCAAAAATGCTATTCCCAAGGCGATAACATTTCCAGTTCGATTAGGAATCGACCCTGTGCGGCGTAAACAGTTTTCTGATAACAATATCCAATCTATTCCTCAAAAGTGGCATAGTCTTCGCAAGAGTATTCCTTTTAGAATTTATGAGTATGATGGTATGGTCCCAATGAGCGATTATTGCCATACTGGAATGCTTACCGGAAGGCATAGTAATATAACGGTAATCGAGTGTAGCATGTCATATATGAAAAGCTTATGTGACAATATCTCTATAGATACATTATGTGTACGAACTATCAATTATTCGTTGTCTTTCTATTTTAAATACGAAAAGTCCCTATATAGTATATTCAATCTTCAGCCAGGTGTTTCTATCTGGAACGACGATCGTTTCATACTTTCTGGGCGGAATTATACAATATTCAAGGACTTTCCTATTATAAAAATGCCCGATTCGGTACTTTCAAAATTAGAAGATACTCAAGCAAAGCATGATATGCAATATGATGTCAGAATGCATGAATTGATGAATCTCTTACCAGATAAGTGGTTCAATGATAAGAAGAACATCAATTTGCTAATCGATATCACTAGAAATACTTATATAGTAAGTGATGTCGTGAGAATCAATACATTATGTAAGTTATTTTATGAACGATGGGACGCATTCGATGAGAAGAGCATGATTCTCGAACCAAAAAAACTAACATACAAACAGCAACAAATCAACATTTCCACTTTACAGAAAATCGTGCGCAGTTTTAATATCAAAGGATATGAGATATGGGCACGCAAATGGTACACATCATCAGCATTACATTTACGTTATCGCAAAGATTCGCTTGTCAAACTTAGCAAGGTCAAGGCAATTTTTGATAAACCGACATTAACAACAATAATGGCAAATCACCCAAAGTTCAAAATAGTTAGACGCATGGTTTGTAAATCATGTAATCAACCACATATACGTGGCTGTTGTGATGAGTATAATAGAACTAATAGATCAACGGCATCACTCATAATGAATGCTTATCTGGCAAAGTGAATTTGGTAATGCGTATATATGTGTAGTTTGTCTTTTTATACAAAAAAAGTAAAATCACTCCTCCTTGGAATCCTCCTCCTCATCACTATCGCCAAGTTTGCCAAGATCGCGAGTCCATTTGAGAACTGTGTACGGTTGCACGCGTTCAACATCTCCATTAACAGTCAATTTGAGATCATAACGTTCTGGAATCTCGATAACGTAGTTCTTCATGATCCATTCTCTGAATGAGTTCAGATCTTTGTCCATCTTCTTAACGAAGTCGGGATTGGAATGAAATTGCTTCAGATCGTAGAGTTCGACCTCAATGCCATACACTGTATAACGACCATAGTTTCGGCATGTCTCAGTGGCAAACTCCGCAATGCCAAAGTAGTCATTCACTTCACCTTGGACGAAGACATTCTTCTTGGGCATGATGAATCCATAAACGAGATGCGGCGTGAATTCTCCCCACATGATTATTTTTTGGGTATGTTGTATATTAATAGTGATTTGGTTCAATTTTGCTAATATGTAATAGGCATCAAAGATGCCAAAACGAATCTCTGATTCATAATGAGCTGGCGCTCAGACGTTAAGCTGGAGTCTGCGACAAGTCAGCTAAGCTGACCGACACCTATGGTGTCTCCTCTACCACTTTGTAAAATAGCAGCATATGCTACATAATATAGGAAATCATGTCGAATGGTAGCATCGCAGACTCAAGTCTAAAGTCTGAGTGTCAGCTCATTCTGGATGAGATAGAGTTAGAGATATGCAGCAAGTGCAACACTGCTTCGAATGAGTTGTTCTTCTCAGCGCGCAATAGTAACAACCTAATATGCCCCAAATGCGCAACGATTGAAAGACAAAACGCAATAGAGCTGCGTTGCGAAGCGTGCAAATCAGCGAAATCGGTGATCATTCCACAAGAGAAGAAAAACTATCTAAACTACGAGTTCGATGGGTTGTGTCGCTTCTCTGCCGATATAAAGGAATTCGGCAGAGAAGCGATTGAATGCAACGCATGCGATGGTAGATTTGGATCGAAGCGAGCATACTGCAAGCATGTATTTGGATGTGTGGTAATGCAGATTCGTGCATGTGCCAAGCGTGGTTGAGCTTTTTTATGATGAAGTAGATTGCTATCATAATCTATATAAAAGACACCCTTGATATCCGGGTACCTTTGGTAGTAAAATAGCAGGATGAGCTATCAAATATAATACTAGAGAGATTTCACAAATCAGGATGACTGAGACGGCACCATTGCTGACACAACAACCTACTGACTTAGAGGATATAGAATTCGTATGGAAGGCATTTCGTCATGGATTAGTGAAGGCTTGTACGAATGAGATCCCATTGTGGTGGTGCAAGTGGATGAAACTTGAATCAGAGAAAGCATTGTGGATTGCAACCATGATTGGGGTGATTATACATATGAGCTTCTTGGGAATTATTGGAATATTCCTTAATGTGAATAGTATTCTGAGCATCATTGGGATTAAGTATAAGGCAGAGACATTCAATCGAGCTATTGTGCTCGTAGTCATTGGAATAAAGCTCTTATACGATATCTGCAAAGAAATGGGTGTCGCATACAGCGAGATAGTAGAAAAGCGAGAACGTGAGCAGCGTGAATTGGAACGTGAGCAACGTGATCAGGAATTTCGTGATAAGGTCATTAGAGCTATCGAGCAAAACAATATATCAGCCGCGATCAACATGTTATCACCCACAATTGATGTTGCGGTGGATGCAGCAGTTGGTCCAGCTGTTAAGATTGCAGTCGATGCAGCAGTTGGTCCAGCAGTGGATAACCAACTATCTGACTATAGCATTTCACGAACTTTCAATTCTCATGCATACGCGACTAAGTTGGGGCATTTCGACATATCTCATGAATGAGTCGAGGCGTGGTTGAGCTTTTTTATGTCGATATAAAAAGCAAAACTACAACATCAATCAATTATCCGAGCGATGCAAGAATACGTGCGCAGTCGAGCAATTTGTGGCAGTGGGCGCAATTGGGTTTATATTTAGGGTTCATACGAGCAGAACCACATGTGATACAGCGTCTACTTCTGATATCGATCATGCCATCTATGATATGATCAATACATCGAGAAGCGCTCTTATCTTCCTTCATTCCAAAATACGGACGCTTGGTGCATCCTACTTTCGAGCAGCGCCTACTAACAAAATCGATCATACCGGTAGTTGCATGATTACTGCATTTAGATGCACTTCTACTTGATGGCAGTCCATAAATCGCACGCTTGGTACATCCCATTTTCGAGCAACGTTTGCTCTTAATATCGACCATTCCTTCTGTCGCATGATCCTTGCAGCGAGAGGGACTCTTATCTTCCTTCATGCCGTAGTATGGCTGCTTGGTGCATCCCACTTCCGAGCAGTGTTTGCTTTTGATGTCAACCATTCCTTCTGTTATATGATCCTTGCATCGAGAGGGACTCTTATCCAAAGGCATTCCGAAATATGGATGCTTGGTGCAGCCCTTAGCTGAGCAGCGTTTGGTGACGACATCAATGTAAACTATATTAACCTCGATTCTGTGTTTGCTGCATCGGAGTGGTTTCTTGTATCGCCATCCATAATGTGCCCTCTTGGTGCATAATTGGCATTTCATAGTTGTATATAATTACTCAAATGCATCAATTTTATAAAAAAAGTGATAACACTAATACAAGAATAGATTCAAATCCTACTCATCAAACGAATACACATTCAATGGATGCGTTCGCCCGACACGTTGCGCTCTTCCAATAATCTGAGTGATTAGAGTATTATTCATCTTGTGATAAATGATGATATCGGTGCATACTTGTAAGTTCAATCCCGCTCCACAGTATTGCGAATTCATGAATAGAACCTTTCGTTCGTTGGTATTGTTATTGAACCATGCAACGATTTCACCAATAGTTGCAGAGGTGCCTTTGATTTCTTTAAATGGGATATTGAGCGCTTTCAATGCTTCCAAACTGGCATCATATTCGCTAAACAAGTCCTTGAATATCTTCTCCAGTGTGAGGTAGTACTGTCTGATGGTTTTTGACTTGTCAGTGCGCAGCATCATGAGTGACGATTTGAATGTGTCTGGAGAGACTATAAGTATGTTTTCGTTGGGGTGCTTAAGCACCCTCACACGCAAGTCCTCCTCAGAGACAATATCGTAGTCCTCATGTTCGATAAAGTTGTTCTTCAGCATCTTGAGATAGTATTTCTTCTTGTGCTGTCCCAGAATCGATCAATGTATAGCTTGTCGATGTCGTAGTCGAACGATTCCACGAAATCGCGCACATCCATGGTCTCGATATGCTGATTGGGCTCGAGTGCAAGTTGCTTGCCGTGGATCGTGAGTTCCATGATATATATATATGATATATTCAGTTATCAGAATAAAAAAGATCACCACTTAGGCAGTTTGTGCACGGAGCTTCTCGAGCAGTGCCGCAATTGTTCGATGTTTTGCCGACTTTACGTGCGAGCTTTTGTGGAGTCGCTTGTAGGATGACCCGCATTCACACTGTATGCACTCGGTGAGGTAATCTGGATGTTTCTCGCGCCATATGCGAGAGTGCTCTCGCGCTTTAGCTCGGTTGTGCTCCAACCGCTCTTCCTCGGTCATGTTCTTCATGTTCGTCCGCTTGGCCCGTTTGGGTGCTTCTTCCGCCATCCTATATGTTGATAGAGAAAAGTCAATATAGTCGATTCAATCGCGGCGTTTTCACTTTTTTGGTGTCGGCGGAGGTAGCTCATTTTTGTAAACCTTAATGTATAACTTGATATTGAAAAAAATATAAACACTTTCCGTTTCACTGACTCACCCAGAATCCGCCATGAATCCGAAACCATGCGGCAATATTATATTGATATGTATCTTCGGCGTTGTCCCGCGCAATGTTGCGTTATCCACACATACCAACACCCCAAAATCGTCGTCCCTATTATTGATATTTCCCTCCTTCGAGTTGCCTTCCCGCCCGCCGGAGAGAATCATCATTACCGCCGGAGGCAATAACGACACTCTCAATCGTCGTCCCCATCATTGATATTTCCCTCCTTCGAGTTGCCTTCCCGCCCGCCGGAGAGAATCATCCTCAGCGTCGCAGACAGGCAGGTTTGAGTCGATCGTCAAATCGTCCCTCCGGCTAGTTAATTAATTTGTAATCGATATAGACTATCTCCAGCAATAAATAAGAGACAAAAAAGCGGCTTTGTCGTTTCCATTCCATGTGCCATATCAGCTACTAATACGCAACTAATGCGCGTTATCGCCATCGGTCATGCTTTATCGATATACGCAGGCAAGTCGATCATCATGTGCGTAATCTCTATTGGTCCAATTGCGTGAAATAGGGCATTGGCGATATCGATACTCAATCTGAGTAGCATGCGCGTTTCTCATAAAGGACGATCCTATCGATATATCAATCCGCAAGTTTATCATCATGGGCGGTTCGCATGAAGGACGCCTTATTGGCATATCGACGACCACGCTGATCAGCATGATAGTTTATATAAAGGGCAATCCTATTGACATATCAATGAGTAAGTCGACCAGCATGAGCGTTTCACACAAAGGACGTCCTATTGACGGTGTGTATCTATAGTGCGTGAAACTATCATTTTTAGACAAGGACGGATTTTGGAGAAGCATTATAATGTAAAATTATTAAGATACTCTCATATGCTAACTACGTTATTCAAAAATCCGTCCTTGTCTAAAAATGATAGTTTCACGCACTATAGATACACACCGTCAATAGGACGTCCTTTGTGT
>Ga0224522_1000705_pt1 | contig 10324 bp, 9 predicted proteins | sample CFST25metaG_FD_182733 | JGI IMG/M metagenome (GOLD analysis project Ga0224522, IMG submission 182733) | Peat soil microbial communities from Stordalen Mire, Sweden - C.F.S.T25 | ecosystem: Environmental > Terrestrial > Soil > Wetlands > Peat | place: Sweden: Norrbotten County, Stordalen Mire...
GGCCAGTCGGTCCAGTACGACCAGTCGACCCTGTTGCTCCTTTCGGTCCTGTTGCCCCGGTTCGTCCTCTAGGTCCTGTTGCCCCTGTTGGACCTTTTGGGCCCCGACAGTTGCAACAATTACAACATTTGCAACAATTACTTATTATTACTTGGCAATCTACTTTATTTTTGTGAAGTTCTTGATTACATTCTTCAATATCATCTTGTTTATCGCATTCTTCATGGTGTTCTTTGTGAAAATGATTTTCCCATTTAATCTTATCCATTGCGTCTTCAAAAGCATTCTTCCACTTATTCATTTTATCATCAAAACAATTATTATGTCCCACGAAACATCATAACCCCCTATTAACCATAGTCTACTAATATATACTATGGTTAGGCAACATAATGTGTTACTAATTACACATAATCCAATTTAAGCATTGCTATTCAATGAGAGAGTACCCTATATCAGCTTCAATTAATACACTATAGAATAACATAATATGTTAACAATAAATTAAGCAGAATATGGAGTTGAAATATATGCCTAATTCAAAAGTTTCATTTCTACTTTGGTTTCTTTAACTACACCTGTAATAAATCTGAACCTCAGGTAAAATGAAAAATTAATCACATCAGTGTAAACCCTTTAAGTTTAAGCTGATAGAGCATATATGCCCCGTCAAGATCAATCTGCCCGAAGGTACTTATCGACCTTAAAAACTCCTTATAAGCCGTGCTGTAGAATTTACCATTGAAATAAAGCTTGGCAAGTCTGTAAAGAACTGTTTTATCACTGATAAGATTAAACAGGTTTAATGCTTTTTCGAATATATCAAATTCCTGAATGCTAAGAAGTATTTCAAGTAAATTAAAAATTCCAACTGTATATAGTGAAGACTCTTTTTCATCCTCACTCAATATCCCTGCTTCACCTTTGATTATTAAATCACAAAAAGCCTTATACACTTTCACAAGTGTAGCATCTTTATCTACGGAGGAGGAATTCAATAATTCCTCAGCTTTTGAAGCACTATTCTCCAGCAGTCTGCACAAGGTCTGAAGGCATACTGCCCTTTCGCGGTATTCAGCATCTTTTCCAACCGACTCCATAAGGGAGAAGGTTTCGGTATATTTTTTTAGGTGAATACTGCATATTCCTTTGATATATTGTGAGTATGATGATTCACCGAAAATCTTTTCATACTTTTCAATATACATGAGTGCATAATCATATTTCTTTTCTTGAATAAATGTCTCAAAAACTGTTTCATTAAATCTATCATGTTTATTTTTTCTTAATTCTTCTATTCTGTTTAGTAACATTTCCCCTGTCAATTCTTTACGACAAAGCGCTTTTATTAAATTAATCAGAGCAGGGGTAAATTGCACATTCAGCTTAAGCACCTTTTTAAAACATTCTTCAGCCTCATCATAATCCTCAAGCTTCAAGTATATCTCCCCCATCAGGAAATATGCCCTGTAAGTTCCCGCTCCTATGATTACGTTGTACTGTGCAGGCGATTCGCCCATCCTGATACATTTCTTATAAGACTTTATTGAGAGCAAGTAGTTGCCCATTTTGCTGTAAATCAAAGCTCTCATATGCTCCAGATCGGTGAACTCAGGATAATGCTTAAACCCTACTTCAATTATTTTGAATGCCTTCTCATACTGTCCCAGGATAAAATAGCAGTTTACCATTTTAAGTATGAGTTTTGAACTGAAGCCCTGAGGAGGATCAAAGCTTTGATAGGCCTCCTCATAATACTCCAGAGCTTTTACATTGTTTCCTAGTGCAAGATACTCATTACCAAGATTAAAAAGTGTAAAACTGCGATTTGTAGAATATTCCAGCTCCTTTTCGAGAATGCTTATATTTCTTTCTCTTTTATTATGCGCAATAATATTTTTGCTGAGATACCCATAGTGGTACACCTTTATTTCCTTACTTACAATTTTAGCTGCAGGAGTTATCCTCATAATGTTTGACCATATTTGTTCATGAATCGGATTTGAAAAATAATACCCTCTTCCGTTTTTAATCAAACGAACATTTAAATTCTTCATTGTATCCAAACCCGGCGTTTCTCCAAGATAACTTATAGTTTCAAAGAAGTATGCTTCAGCCCCATCCCCCTTAACAAGCTCAAGTACCTTCTGTTTATTGGATGCTTCTAGTTCATCGTCTCCATCCATCAGTAAAATCCAATCACAGGTTGCATATTTGAGAGAGTAGTTTCTTGCAGCACTAAAGTTACCTTCCCATTGGAAATGATGTACCTTTGCTCCATACGACTCTGCTATTCTTACTGTAGAGTCCTTAGAACCCGTATCTACGATTATCATTTCATCCACAATATCCTTTACGCTTTCAAGACACCGTGGCAGATTATCTTCCTCATCCTTTACAATCATACATAAGCTCAATGACATTTTACCACCCCAAAATCACTATATAAATCACAATAAGGTTTTTACATGGTGTAAATCTTTATTGCACTATATTTATATGCTTGTGATTAACATAATGTGCAAATTATCTGGTAATAGAAAGGAATGGAAACAAATACTGTTTCCATTCCCGATAGACTGATAAAATGAATTTTAAGTTTGAGAATCGAAATATGCCTGTGCAGATACCGGATCTGCTCCAGCCTGTAAAATCAACCTTGTAAAATGAAGGAATTTTTCCGGAACAATTACGATTTTACCATTTGGCAGCAGTGTCTGTACTGTTGTCGAATCATTAAGATAAAACGTCTCTGTATTAACAGGAGCAATCTGTAAAAAAGCTGTAGCCGTACTGGCAGAATTATTGGCTACATAATACGTGTACATCTTTTGTTGAGATGTGTCCATAGTCAAGACCGATACTGTTGCATTTGTAAGACCAGTAATTGTAGTAGATGATTCTGTAAATATTCCCAAAGTATTAGCAGTAATTGTAGCCCCTATCATAGCCGTTACTGTTCCTGAATCAATTACTGCAGTTACAGTATTGCCTACCAGTGCTGTTACCGTTCCAGAATTAATTATTGCCGTTACAGTGTTGCCTACCAGTGCTGTTATAGTTCCTGAATTGACTATTGCTGTTACCGTATTTCCTACCAGTGCTGTTATCGTTCCTGAATCAATTACTGCTGTTACCGTATTTCCTACCAGTGCTGTTACCGTTCCTGAATTGACTATTGCTGTTACCGTATTTCCTACCAGTGCTGTTACCGTTCCAGAATTGACTATTGCTGTTACCGTATTTCCTACCAGTGCTGTTATCGTTCCTGAATCAATTACTGCTGTTACCGTATTTCCTACCAGTGCTGTTATCGTTCCTGAATCAATTACTGCTGTTACAGTATTTCCTACCAGTGCTGTTACCGTTCCTGAATTAATTATTGCCGTTACGGTATTTCCTACTAATGCTGTTATTGTTCCTGAATTGACTATTGCTGTTACCGTATTTCCTACCAGTGCTGTTATCGTTCCTGAATCAATTACTGCTGTTACAGTATTTCCTACCAGTGCTGTTACCGTTCCAGAATTAATTATTGCCGTTACGGTGTTGCCTACCAGTGCTGTTATTGTTCCTGAATTGACTATTGCCGTTACGGTATTGCCTACCAGTGCTGTTATCGTTCCTGAATCAATTACTGCTGTTACAGTATTTCCTACAAACGCTGTTATTGTTCCTGAATCGATTATTGCTGTTACGGTTCCCACAAGCGCTGTAATAGTTCCCTGCTCAACTATAACTTCCAGAAAACCATTGGGATCAGTTGCTACCGGAACCGTATTATTCCCGTTTAAACCGAATATCTGCGTCTTCAATTCATTTGCTGCATAATTAAAGACTAAATTATTAGGCATAAAAAGTCACTCCTTTTTTGTGTTTTGTTAACATATTATGTTAAGTACTAGAAAATGTTCTTCTTTTCGAAATTGCCTACAAAAACTATATGTCTAAATAATGCAATTGCTTAAAAAAAGAAACCTCGCATACCTTCTATACTCTAAACATGAGCCTGAAACCACATTTTTAATATGGTATTGCTTTCATGAAAAGATGATTTAAATGCCAGCCTGCAAAAAAAACTATATTCTAAAGGAAGTATAACCTTTGACGAATTCGTCTGGATAGTGAAAATATTTTTTTCATTATAAATTGTATTTCTGTCAGGACTTAACTGAATAAAGACCTCAGCTGGTCGTTCACCAACATTTTCTATAAAAAATGAGTATGTCGATAAGTCAGAGCTATCAAACCACTTAGAATACTTCAAAGAATCACTAGTTTTGTGTTGCTCAAACAGGCTGACAGTCCTCCTGGAATTTTGGGAAACCTCATCTTTATGTCTGTATTGTATATTTATAAAAGGGTTAAATTCTTTTGTGTTCAAATTATTGACCGGAAAAAATCTTCTAATGCCGCTACATTCTTTCTCTGCAGTTTTAAATAATATTCCAAAGTTATCTGTATTCTTTCTGATCCATACATCTACAACTTTAGTAATATCCCATTTACACCATCCATCACCATTCACTTCTACAGTATTTCCTTTTACTGACGTATCTAAATTGGGCTGATTATTCCAATTTACTTCGTTTTCATGCCAATTTGATGAAATTAAATATGGTGTTATTAAAGTAGCTCCACCTTCCCTTCTTTTGTTTTTTGTGAACAAATTGATATATGCGCTTTCAATTTCAATGTCTTCCGGTAAAACATCCAAATCAAAATGTACCAGCGACCTATAAATTGAACCATCATAGTCAAGTCCTATAAAATATGAACCCTTATCAGGATAATTGCGTTCAGGATTTTTATCAGATATAAAACGGATTATTGACGGTGTAATTACAATATTGGACATAATACATTATCCTTTCGATAAATATAAATAAACCCACTTATATATTATTCATTCTTCGCAAAATAGGTTACATAATATCGTCAATATAATTATGCAATTTACTTTTGGCACAGGCTTGTACTATTTTTCGGCTTTTCACTTTATGTTGAAAATTATTTATTTCAACCTTTATAGTAAAGAGCTTCAAAATGTTACTAAATCTATAGGGTTCCAGTCTTTATCCTTTTCAGAGAGTATTATTTTGTCACTATCTTTTATAGGCCATTCAATTCCTATCTTTTGGTCGTTCCATATTATCCCACACTCATCTCCTGAATGATAAAAGTCAGTACACTTATAAACAAACTCCGCTTCATCGGAGAGTACCAAAAATCCATGTGCAAAGCCTTCGGGAATAAAAAACTGCTTTCGATTTTCCTTTGAAAGAATAACCCCATACCATTGTAAATATGTTTGTGAATTCTTCCGTATATCCACAGCAACGTCAAATACTTCACCTGAAATTACCCTTACCAGCTTCCCTTGCGGATGATTCTTTTGGAAATGCAAGCCTCTTAGAACTCCTTTTTTCGATTTCGACTGGTTATCCTGTACAAAAGTCATATCCATGCCATGGGAACTGAAATCTACATAATTATAAGTTTCCATGAAGTAACCCCTTTGATCTTCAAAAAGCTTCGGAACTATTACGAATAACCCATCTATATCTGTATTTATAAATTCAAATTGTCCCATTTACATCACTCCTATATTTGAACGTTACTTTTTATGTTTATGTACTCTTCAAGGGACTCTTCCCAATACCTAAATGTATTCAATCCGCAGACCTTCAGCATGAAGTTATCCAAAACCGCATATTTTGGTCTTTGTGCAGGCCTTATCAGTTGTTCGGAAGTAATTCCGTTAACTCTTATGTTCATACCCGAGAGTTCAAATATTTTTACAGCAAAATCATGCCAGCTGCACTCTCCCTCACAGGTCGCATGATAAGTACCATAACCTTCTGTACTTAATAGTTCAGTTATACACCGTGCAAGGTCAACTGTGCTCGTAGGTGTTCCAAACTGGTCGTTAACTACACTGATCTCATCCCTTTGCTTTGCAAGTTCAAGCATTGTTCTCACAAAGTTTTTACCTTGTCCATAAAGCCAGGCAGTACGTACAATAAAATGCCTTGGGTTGGTTTCTCTTATAAGCCTTTCACCCATCGCCTTGCTTCTGCCATAACAATTGATGGGGGAAATGGCATCATACTCTTTTTTGGGGATATTACCCTCACCTTTGAAAACATAATCAGTAGAAATCTGAAGGATTTTTGCCCCAACTTTAAATGCTGCTACGGAAAGATTCCTTGCCCCAATTGCATTTACAAGAAAAGCATTAGCTTCATCAGTCTCACAGTTATCGACATTTGTGTATGCAGCGCAGTTTATTATTGCATCTGGTTTCACTGCATCTATCAAGCATAAAACCGCACTTTGATCGGTTATATCCAGGTTGTGAATGTCAGTTTCTATAAGTTCATATACCCCTTTGCTCAGGTTCAATTGTCTTATCAATTCAAGTCCCAATTGGCCCTTGCAACCTGTTATCAGTATACGCATACAAACCCCACCAATAATAATTCAATATACTTTAAAATACTTAACAAGATCACTTAATGTGTATGTACAAAAAAGGGAAGTACTTTTTCTGGCGTATTTTAAGAATTATGAACAAAAAAACAGTATCTAAAATAATATATTAGTATTGGGTATAAAATTTCCATAATAAGGTTATACGTTTTGTATTCCTTCCATTAAGGAGGATGATATGTTAAAATTCGGTGATTTGAATAGAGAATATATTGAAATTAAGCCTGAGATTGATGAGGCTGTTCAAAGAGTATTATCATCAGGCTGGTTTATCCTGGGAAAAGAAGTTGAAGCCTTCGAAAAAGAGTTTTCCGGTTATGTTGGTGCAAAATACACTGTAAGCTGTGCAAATGGTACCGATGCGATTGCTTTAGCTTTGATGGCTTTGGACATTGGCTATGGCGATGAAGTCATTACTACCAATTTAACTGCTGTTCCAACAATTTCTGCCATTTCTATGACGGGAGCTACACCTGTTCTTGTCGATGTTGAATCACCTTCTTGTCTAATTGACCCAAGTAAGATTGAAAAAAGTATCTCTATTAAAACCAAAGCACTCCTACCTGTTCATTTATTTGGGCAGCCCTGTGATATGGATGCAATAAACCAAGTAGCACAAAAATATACTTTCCCGGTGATTGAAGATGCCTGTCAGGCACATGGTAGTGAATATAAAGGCAAAAAAGCAGGATCATTGGCTCAAATGGGATGTTTCAGTTTTTATCCAAGCAAAAATCTTGGGTGCTATGGTGATGGTGGAGCTGTAACTACTGATTCAGAAGAATACTTTTCAAAATTAATCATGCTGAGAAATTATGGTCAGCAGGAAAGATACTATCATGAAATAATTGGTATAAACAGTAGATTGGATGAAATTCAAGCAGCAATACTAAGAGTTAAACTGAGATTTTTGGAGAAATGGAATCAGAGAAGAAGAGATATCGCAAGTCTTTATGATAAGTATATTACTAACCCCTTTATTATAAAGCCAAAAGAGCAAATTGAAGTATTGATGAATTATCACTTATATGTTATCAGAGTGAAAAGTAGGGAGAATTTTATAAAGTATATGAAGAAAAATGATATTGAAGTGTTAATACATTATCCTGTAAATATTCACAAACAAAAAGCATATGCCTTTTTGGGATATAAAGAAGGTGATTTTTGTGTATCTGAAGGTTTGGCAAAAGAAATAGTTAGTATTCCCCTCTACCCACAGCTTTCAGATATCGAGGTTGAGGAAATATGCAGGCTAATAAATAAATGGGATAGTCATTAAGTAACGGCTTAAAAATTACTTACCGTTTTATTTGTAAAATACCAACTATGAATTATTAAATTCTTTAATAATTCTAAGTTTGAGGGATTTCACAAATAAATTACAGGAAGTTATTTTTCAACGTTACCTAATACATATTGTTCAAATAACTTACCCTTTCAAAATTAAGGAGTTGTTAAAAATGAGGGAATGTATTTTATGTAACTCGCCAAGTGAAACTATTAACATCGGCAAATCACCAGTAGCAGGATATGTTGTTGGTTCAATTGAGGAAAGTTTGCTCCAACCTGAATTTGAGCTAAATATGGAGTATTGTCCAAAATGCAATTTTGTCAGATATGAAAAAATCAATACAGCAGATGAAATAATTTCTAAAATGTATGAAGAACAGCAGTCCACATATTCACTCACTGGCAACAATATAAACTATATTAACAGTCTGGTTTCTTATATAGCCGATAAATTTAAGCTTTCAGCTTCAAGTTCAGTTTTGGAAATAGGCTGCAATGATGGGGCTTTACTAAAATTATTTAAAGACAACGTTGGCTGCAGAGTATTAGGCATTGAACCCTCAAAATCATTATCAAAACTCTGGGAGGAAAAGGAAATTACCGTTTATAACGAATTCTTCACTTCCGAATCTGTAAACGAGCTGAAATCCAACAATTTTGAAATCATTATTCTAAGACATGTTCTTGAACATATTTGGGATGTACACAGCTTTTTAGAGGATGTATATCAATTGATGGATGTCCATACGGCTTTCGTAATTGAAGTTCCATATTTCTTATCTGTCTTAGAAAATAAGCGAATTGACAATGTTGGATATTCTCACGCCAATTATTTTACTACCAGATCGATAAATCAATTGCTTTCAGTCCACGGGATGGGAATTGAAAGCTTTTACCCGGTTGATACTGACGGCGGTTCAATGGTGGTAATAGTCAGAAAAGACATAATTACAAACGAAAAAATGCTAGACAATTTTGAATTGAAAGATTTGTATCTCTTTAAAAATCACATAATAAGTAAAAGAAACACAATGAAAGAGATTATTGGCAGTTATAAAAAGAACGAAGTCATCGGATATGGAGCTGGGCCAAAAGGACAGCATTTAGTCCATTTATTGAATTTAGAAAGATATATAGATGTAGTTGTGAATGACCTTAAATATTTCCAAGAAAAGTATATTCCTGGAACAGGAATTATCATTAAAAACCCACATGAGTATCTGTACGATAGTGATTTGAAAGCTGTAATAAACCTGGCACCAACCCATGGTGATACGATAAAATTTAAAATCCCCTGTCATCTTGAATTCATAGAATTGATATGAAAACAAGAGACACTTATTTATAAAAATTCTTTGATTTGACTATTAAATACTTTATATTTTCTTGAACACCTTTTGCAAATTAATGCTTTACCTAACTTTTCACCGCAGTTACAAACATATCCTATAAATTTAGCCGGATTTCCATACCATAGTGTATTATCCGGTATATTTTTTGTTATAACGGAACCTGCTCCGATCATTGCATATTTTCCTATCCGGTTTCCAGCAATGATTGTTGCATTCGCACATATAGAGGCCCCTTCATCTATAATAGTTTCAATAAATATATCGGGATACTGTTTGGATCTTGGCCTTAAATCATTTGTAAAGGTCACATTTGGGCCAATAAATACATTATCAGCAATTTTTACACCATTCCAGATATAGACACCTGACTTAATTGTAACGTTATTACCAATAATGACATCGTCTTCAATAAAAGTATGATCACATAAGTTACAATTTTGGCCTATTTGAGCACCCTTTAACACATGAGAAAATGCCCATATCCTAGTCCCATCACCGATATTTTCTGTTTCTACAATTGCATTTGGATGAAAAAAGCAGCTCATCGCATACATTCCTTTAAAAACCTTTCATAATTTCTTATATAATCGTTTTCATCATAATAGTCACTTGCAAGAACTAATAAGACACAATCCTGTGAGAAGCCATACATTTCATGCCAGGCCATTTTTCCCACTAGCAGCCCTTTTTCAGGCGAGTCAAGCAAAACCTCCTGTTTCTCTGTACCATCGTCCATTAGAATTGCGCAACTGCCTTTTACGCATATAAGTATCTGGTCAAGGGTTTTGTGAGCATGGCTGCCTCTACGTGTTTTTTCAGCCATGTTGTATGAATAATACACTCTTTTGACTTTAAACGGAATGTTTTTACACTCCTCGAGAGCTATAAGAGAGCCTCTTTCGTCACCTATTATTTTAAAGTTAAATATTTCAATATTCATTGCAAAACACCTAATTTCTATCTTTTATTCTGCTGCAGATACAATGCTAGAAATAAATCCTCCATACCCAATTGTTCATTAAACGCGTGTATATTTAATGCGTGCCGTGTATTTTCAACTAATGCATACCCTCTGTCAAGTTGATCTTTCCAAGAATCTATATGATCTGCTTTAATATGATCTGAAATAAATTTCCCCTCAGCGTTTCTATAGTCTTTGTCTTTAACCAGTCTATCTACATGTTCTATAT
>Ga0224522_1000706_pt1 | contig 10321 bp, 3 predicted proteins | sample CFST25metaG_FD_182733 | JGI IMG/M metagenome (GOLD analysis project Ga0224522, IMG submission 182733) | Peat soil microbial communities from Stordalen Mire, Sweden - C.F.S.T25 | ecosystem: Environmental > Terrestrial > Soil > Wetlands > Peat | place: Sweden: Norrbotten County, Stordalen Mire...
AGACGAGTCTTGTATCTTGTGTAACAAAAAACCCAAAAAAGCTGTTTACTAATTGCGATCGTTCTTTTCCAAGTAGGATTGATCCAGCAAGATTTAACTTAATAATTCTACCTTCTTTTGAAAGAGAGAAATAGCTAATCGGAGCAAAATCGTATAATTCAGTATACTGCGAAACAATAATCTCTACCTTCTCTTTTGAAAGTTCGAGCTCTTTGTTGACCATCTCCAATTCAATTTGATGTACCTCTAGCTCGTGAACCATTTTTAGCATTTCAATTTCTGAATGAGAAAAACTGGAATTTGCTTTTCTCATCATTAATTCATCTTCCGCTTGCTTGCGAAGCATTTGAGCTTTTGATTTTTTACTAGAGTTATTCATACCAGTTAATATATCATTTCAAAAAATAAAGGCTCTCGAACACTTATTATTAAACCCTATTTCAATAAATTATGTTTCTTCAGAATTTCAATTGTTGAATTTAGTTCGGCTTCCAGCCTTTTAGGTTTAGTAATATCATTAAATGTTATTACTAAACCATCGATACGGTCGTCTAGTGTGCGATAAGGCATAATCCGAATATTAAACCACCTTTTATCATTCGATTCGATGGCTGTTTCGATAGTGATGAGTGTCTTGATTACCTGTAAGGCATGGCTTTCTATTTCAGGATATTGTAAATCGGAAACCAGATCCGTAAAAGGCCTACCAATATCTACACTACGAAGTTTAAATATTTTACTCACCTGATCTGTAAACCTTCGGATATTCAAATCTTTGTCAAGAAACAGTGTAGCAACCTCTGTACTGTTCAATAAATTTTTCATGTCGTCGTTCGACCTAACAAAATCGCTTACTTTACTCTGCAATTCAGCATTAACTGTTTGCAACTCTTCGTTCATACTCTGCATCTCTTCTTTTGAAGTAGTAAGCTCTTCATTGGTTGATTGCAACTCTTCATTGGTCGATTGTAACTCCTCATTGGTCGATTTCAGTTCTTCCTGCGATGTTTGCATCTCTTCGCGGATACTTTGAATCTCTTCATGACTTCGATTCAGTTCAATCTCCAACTCCTTCTGCCGTCCGGTTGAACCTTTTTTCCCTGATTTCTGAATCATTACATCATGTTCAATAATAGCCGGCACATCGGTAAATACAATCATAAACATACCTTTTATCGATGCTGGACTTTCAATGCGCTGAACTGTAAGATCTACAAATTGGGTTCCCCCATTTGTCCCGATTTTAATACTACGGATAACCACAACATCAAAACTTTGCGAAGCTTTACGAATGGCGCCAGGGAGTTCATGATTCAGTCCTTCGCGTGCCATGGCATAAATATTCCAGTTTGCTTTGCCTGCAACCGGTTCAAGGTATTTACCGGTACGTCCGGTAATATAAATAATATCACCTCTTTCGTTTACCAGCACACTAGCTGGAGCAAAACGCTGGAGTAGAATCTGATCAGCAAGTGTCTGTATGTTTTCTACTACTTTGGGCGTTATTTTTTTTTCTGGTGTCATTGTTTTACGTTGGAAAAATGAACTAGGAAAATCAAGAAGTTCAGATGATTGAAGTGTAGTGGAGCGTTTGTAAATTTTTAATTTAGTATCAATATCATTAAACCCTTCGTTATTTGTCCCCAGCGTTTCTGCAGTACCAAGCAACATTATACCACCGGGATTAAGGCTGTAATTAAACAATCCCATTAGCTTTTTTTGTAATTCGGGCTCCATATATATCAACATATTACGGCACGAAAGGATATCAAGCTTTGTAAAAGGTGGATCTTTAATGACGTTGTGAGGAGCAAATACAACCATTTCGCGTATCGTATTATTCACACGATAACCATCAGCTTCGGCAGTAAAAAAGCGGCTAAGCCTTGAAGGTGATACATCTTCAGCAATTTTTTTAGAGAATATGCCTTTTCGTGCAACATCAATTGCATCATGATCTAGATCGGTGGCGAATATCAACAATGTAAGTTTTTTATGCCTTTCAATTGTCTCAAGTGCCTCTTTAAAAATAATGGCCAATGAGTAAGCCTCCTCTCCTGTTGAACATGCCGTTACCCAGGCGCGCAAGATGTATCCTTCGGGTAATTTATTCAATAAGTCAGGAATAACAGTCTCTTTCAGCTTTTCCCAGACGATGGGGTCGCGAAAAAAACTAGTAACCCCAATTAGTAATTCTTTAAATAATAACTCGACTTCTTTCGGATTCTCTTGCAAAAAACGGACATAGTTATTTATGCTTTCTATCTGATGTATGCTCTTACGCCTGTCTATGCGACGAAACAAAGTGTTTTTCTTATACAAAGAAAAGTCGTGACCTGAGTGCTCGCGGAGAAGAAGGATAATTTTATCAATGTTACTTTTATCCTTATGTTCGATATCTATATCAGTAGTTTTTTTAGGAATAATTTTAAGTAAGGCAATCAGTTGGGCTGGTAATTCATCAGCTGGAGCCACAACATCAGTTTTTACAGCCTCTATTGCGCTACGAGGCATACTATCAAACTTTGCAGAGGTAGGTTCTTGCACTAAAGCTATTCCTGATTTGTCTTTTATAGCTTTTAATCCAAGGCTTCCATCAGAACCCATACCCGAAAGAATAATACCAATGCTTCTTTCCTTTCTATCATCGGCTAACGAACGGAAAAAGATATCAATAGGTAAACGAAGTCCACGTATTTCAATTGGATCGAACAAATGTAATGCTCCATTTAGTACTGACATGCTTTTATTGGGTGGTATTACATAAACGAAGTTCGCCTTTACTTTAATCCCATCACTTGCCTGTGCTACCTTCATAGGGGTAATTCGTTGCAACAATTCAGGCATAATGCCAATATGTGTTGGATCGAGATGTTGAATCACAACAAAAGCCATCCCGTTACCTTCGGGCATATTTTTAAAAAACTGTTCCAATGCCTCAAGTCCCCCCGCAGAAGCACCAATACCCACGATTGGAAATTGATTTACATCTGTTTGAGCAGATGCATTTTCTTTTTCAGGTTGTACTGATGCCGGATTTCGAGTTTTCATATTTAAAAGCTAAATAATCTTAACATTATATTAGAAGTTTATATATGTAAAGATAAGCAAAAAAGCTGAGGGATTCTCTTCAAATTTAATTATTTAAGCTTATACTTAACGTTTAAAATTAAAGGCGCATCAAGTGAAATTGAGAATCAAAATAATAGGAGGACGAGTTCGCAAACAATCTGTCAAATTGAATTACAATCATTTGGGATAACAAAATAAAACGTTGATCCTTTTTCTTCTTCGCTATCTACCCAAATAGTCCCACCATGTTTACCAATAAATTCTTTACAAAGTAATAACCCAAGTCCCGTACTGGGTTCTCCTTCTGTACCTTTTCTATTGGTCTGCTCTTTGATATTGAATAGATTATCAATCATAGCTTTGCTCATCCCAATACCAGTATCTTTAATTGAGATCAAGATACTGCTTTCATTTGTGACTTTAGCTGAAAAAATTATTTTCCCTTCTTTTGGAGTAAATTTAACTGCATTCGAAACAAGGTTTCGTATTACGGTTTGAAGCATATTACCATCTGCAAATACCGTTAAGCCGATGGGTATATCATAAGTTATTTCGATCCCTTTATTTCTGGCAGATTCAAGCACCATTTCTATACTTTCATCAACAATCGGAAGCAGTTGAACAACCTCAGGAGTATAGGCTATCGATCCTTGTTTTATTCTAGACCATTGCAATAAATTTTCGAGCAGCCGGAAAAGATTTGTAGCGGAACTCCGCATGTTTACAGCAATCTTTTGTATCTCTTCCATTGTCAAGCGTGGCAATTCTTCGGCCATTATTTGGGTTAATCCCAAAAAGCTATTAAATGGGCTACGCAAATCATGGGCAATAATAGAAAAGAATTTGTCCTTTTCTGCCACGAGCTGGTGAAGCTCTTCATTTTTAATTTTTATTTCAGCTGCTGCTTGCTTCAGATCATTTATGTCGAAGCAATGACCGATATATCCAATGAACTCTCCATTAATGTTATAATTGGGTGTTCCTTTATCCAACAACCATCTATACTCCCCGCTTACATGGCGCAATCTATATTCCATTGCAAAAGTTTCGCGTTTATCAAAAGCATTAACATACGTTTCAATACATTGATCTAAATCCATTGGATGAACACCTTCGGCCCAGCCATTTCCAATTTCCTGTTCTAGTGTTCGTCCGGTAAACTTAAACCATGGCTCATTAAAATAATTACATAATTTATCTGTACCGGCAGTCCAGATAAGAGCTAGCCCTGAATCGGCCAGATTATGATATTGCTCTTCACTTTCGCGTAGTTCAATTTCTGCTATTTTACGTTTCGTAATGTCTTCAAAGATTGTGGCGAAAGAACCTTTACGAGGACAATAAACCGAAATTGAAAAGTGCTTTTCTAAAGGAGGGAAATATGTTTCGAAAACGATGGGCTCGCCTGTCAGTGCTACACGAGAATAGATATCAAAATAAGGCGGTTCAGATACGCCATATGCCTCCCTACCAGTCTTGCCGATGACAGTATCTCTGGTAATACCAAGTTGTAATTCGAATGCAGGATTAGTTTCGATAATAAGATAATCATCGGGTTCTCCTTTTTCGTTGTACGTGAGTTCATGCAGTACTGCGCCTTCTACCATGTTTATATAAAGACGGTGGAATTGCTCTTCGCTTTCGCGTAATAGTTTATTTGCTTCCTCACGCTCAGCAATTTGTATTTTCAGTTGTAAATTAGTGTATGCTTTTTTAGATAATTCAGTAGCAAACACAAAGAGCATTTCAGATAATTTATTAAACCGAGTAAGCGACATAATAGGGACTTCGTTAAAAGCAGCAATGAAATCTTCTCTATTAGTACCTATTTCATCAGCAAATTGCATCAACTGTTCCGAATCTATCTCATCAGTTCTGACTTGACCAATTAACCAATTGGCGATATGTTTACCGCTAACCACTATTTTTGCTCTTGCATCCAATAAACCAACACTCGTACATGGCTTTACGATTCGACCTACAATATTATTAGTACAAAGTTCAGAATCTGATTTACAACATCTGGCAGCTCCAATCTCGGTTTTTCGAATGATATCTTTACATAATCGACAAAAGTTACTGGGCTTAGTAATTGGCGTTCCATCGAGGTCGGAAATCAAAGAAGCAACCCCATTTGCATCAGAAAAAAGATCTTGCAAATATTGAATTTCTTCAAGATTAAAAATATCAGTAAACTGTATTTCGCTTGCAAAATCAGTAATGGGTTTATTAATATCGGCTTCAGTATTCATCTTTCAAATTATTAAATTGCCGTTCAACCCTTCCTGCAAAACTTGTTGTCAGAAAAAAGATTAAAAAATAAAACTCAGATAAGATGTGTGCATTTCAAATATCAATATTAGTGTATTTATACAATTTATCCAAGTACTCTAATATTATTTTTTTGAATGAAGGGAGCCTTTTAAAACAAACGAGATTGTTCTTTATCCCTGAATAATTTGAAGATATACAAAATAAAGAAAATACGATAGCAACTTCATTAAATGACTTCATTAAAAAAATTGTAATTTTATTGACCGCAATCAATAATTTATTCCAATGATTAAACACACTTTCCTGCTCTATCTACTAATCACATTAGTTTTTCATTCATTTCAGATCCAACCAATAAATGCGCAATCAATAAAAAGGTTAAATGCCTCCCCTCAATTAACTATCGGTAATTCAATCAATGATTTTAATACAGCATGCTGGATTTCAGATGAGCGAGTATTACCACTATCCGACAGTATGTTCTATTTGGATCGACCTACTCCTATCTTCAGAAAAGAGTTTTCAACACTTAATGGAAAGGTTAAAAAAGCAACAATCTTTATTACAGCTGCCGGTTATTATTCAGCAACCATTAATGGCGAAAAGATTAGTTTTTCTTCCCTAGAGCCGGCCTGGACCGATTTCGGTAAACGAATATACTATACTGAGTTTGATTTAACAAAGCAGATTGAGAATGGAAATAACTGTCTGGGAGTTACCTTAGGAAATGGATTCTATAATCCTCTGCCCCTTAAAATGTTTGGAAATATTAATCTTCGTGAACGGTTATCTGTTGGAAAGCCTGCATTTATTGCCCGTTTAAAGATCTATTATGATAATGGCACTTCACAGGAGATCTGCACAGACCAATCCTGGAAATATTCGTATGGACCGATCGTAAGAAACAATGTTTATCTAGGAGTAAATTATGATGCCCGCAAAGAGATTACGGGATGGAATATGAAGGGATTTTCTGATCTTGAATGGAAAAACGCAATCATGAATGCAGGTCCCAGCGGCAAATTGGAGAAAGCATTCTTCCCTCCTATAAAAAGCAGGACTCAAATCACACCGGTTTCTATAACATCACCTCAAAAAGATCTTTATATCGTGGATATGGGAGAGAACTTTGCCGGCTCCTATAAAATCAGGTTAAAAGGAGCCTTTGGAGATTCTATCGTCATGCGGTTTGGCGAAAGAGTTTACGAAAACGGTGAGCTTGACCCGATGACAACAGTATGCGGCCAAATCAAAAGAAAGGGAGCCGGAGGATCTGGAGCACCAGAGATAGCCTGGCAAACAGATTCTTATCGATTCGGAAAAAACAACGATATCTGGTTTACACCCGATTTCACTTTTCATACCTTCAGGTATATTGAAATTAAGGGGTTGAAATATCAACCTGCAATCAATGATATTGAAGGTCTACCTATGAATACTGCTGTTAAGCAAAGTAACCATTTTGAATGTTCTTCACCGCTGCTCAATAAAATCCAGAAAATGTCTACACAGACCTTCTTGTCAAATCTTTTCAGTGTACAGTCCGACTGTCCAGCTCGTGAGAAGTTTGGCTATGGAGGCGACTTAAATGCGGTGGGTGAATCGTTTATCTATAATTTCGATATGCAATCATTCTATCGAAAGACTGTTTATGATTGGGTAGATGCCATGAGTGATTCTGTTTTTGTTGATACAGCACCCTATATTGGCCTCTCCTATTGTGGCATTAGTTGGGAGTCGGCTTTTCTTATTACTCAGGACAATCTGTTAACCTATTACAATGATGTCGCGTTAGTTAAAGAGATGTATCAACGTGATCTGAAGTGGATGGACAAAGTAAAACGCATTCATCCTGATGGAATAGTCGATAAAGGATTAAGCGATCATGAGGCCCTGATTCCCAGTCCGGTTCAGCTTATTGGTACAACGCATTATTTAAAGTGCGCAGAAATCATGACCCGCTTTGCCAAATTAATGAATGACTCACAGCATGAAAAACAGTTTGCGCTATTGTCCGAAGAATTAAAGGCTAAACTATTGAATAAATTTTGGAATCACCCCACAGATGCAGCCATCAATAAACAGACACTATTTGCTTCGCTCCTATATCATGAAGTGATTCCGGAAAAAGATGCAAGAGCAGCACAAGATTCTCTGGCAGCCTCTATTAATAAAGGAATCGCAGGGCATTTAATGACAGGTATCTTCGGAACAAAATATGCACTTGAAGCTGCATCAGCCAATGGACTTGGCGATCAAGTATTTAGTTTAATAAACAGTACACAATTTCCGGGGTGGGGGTTCATGGTCGACAAAGGAGCCACTACCATTTGGGAGACATGGAAAGAGAGTGATAATGTCTATTCAAACTGCCACCCAATGTTTGGTGTTGTTTCTGAATGGTTTTACAGATGGTTGGGTGGGATTAGACCTGATCCCGATTATCCGGGCTTCAAGAAGTTTGTAATTGCTCCGGTTATCCCTGCTGGTCTTGATTTTGTTAACTGTTCTTATCTGTCACCCTTCGGAAAGATTAAATCAAACTGGAAAACAAAAAAGAACAACATCTGCTTTGAATTGACCATACCTCAAAATACAACAGCATCATTTGAGCTACCTTCAATCAAAAATGCAATAACAATCATTGAAAAATTGAAAGGCTTTAGGGTAGTAATGAAAAAGGTTGTCCATGATGAACGAATCAAAGAAGTGCTGTCAGAAGGATCGTACAGAATTAATGTCTCAAAACGACACCTCTAGACACTATCCAGACCAAAGATAAATCCGTTGCGTCTACTGTAAACACAAACTGAGACCTACAATCCCCACTGCTTGTTAGGCTCTGGTCCTAAAACAAGCTCTAGTGTTCCGCCTTTTACAAAATCAAAATGATAGAACCAAAAGGTATTCAGCGGTTTGCCATTCAACTTAGCAGACTGGATATAAATATTTTTAGGGCCTGCATTATGGGTGATTATCGTAAATGTTTTGCCTGGATAGTAGGCTTGATCAAGCTTAATCGTCACCTTATCAAAAAGAGGAGCAGTAATCTGATAGGTTGGCTTTTGGGCAGCTCCACCCTGTTCATCAGTCAGGCCGATTGCCATGAGCGCAGCTACCGATCCCATCATACCCTGATCTTCATCGCCATGATAGCCATGTGCAGGTGTGATATCGCTAAAGACAGAATCGCGAACCAGCCGGGTCCATTTCTGAGTTAGCCAAGGTGCTCCGGCATAATTAAACATTTGCGCCATGCCTGTTGAAGGTTGGTTCCCATAATCAACCCATGCCATAGCATGATTACCGATAGGTGCTACAAATCTATTCTTTTGTGCCTTTTCGAACTGGCTGTTCAATGCTTCAACATATTTTGCCTTACCACCAAATAGCTTAATTAGTCCATAAGGATCTTGTGGAACATAATGAGTGTAGATAGCACCTGTGGCCTCACAAAAACCAAGAGCTGAAAAGGTTTTTTCTTTATCGACTACCGGTTGGAAATTGGCGATCCATGATCCGTCAAGATTACGTGGATGCATATAATGAATGGTGCTATCCCATATATTCCTATAATTGAGTGCACGTTGATGGAATAGTTTTGCATCGTCGGTTTTGTTTAGCGATGTAGCTAACTCAGCCAGACACCAATCCTGATAGGCGTATTCCAGTGTCATTGAAGCTCCGTCTTTATGCATTCCTTTGCCTTCAATACCTTCCGGTACATATCCACGCTCTACATAATATTTTATGCCACCGCCCTCTGCCTCATTACGACTATGTTCATATCCGGCATGGTCGCGAATACCTCCGGGGAATGCATTCTTACGCAACCCCTCCCATGCTTTTTCGACATCCCAGTTGCGAATTCCTTTGTTGTATGCTGCAGCAAAGAAAGAGGCAGCAGGATCGCCAATCATTACATATGTGTAATTGCCACCGGAAGGACCACGAGGGATGAGTCCACCATCGCGATACATATCAACCATAGTGTTACAAAATTCGTCCATCACCTTTGGATAGGCCATTGACCATAACAGATTGATTGACCAATGGGCGCCCCAGAGTGCATCGAAGTTATGGTGATTGAATAGTGGCTTTCCGTTATTATCTAACCGAACGTGCTTAATTAAAGTTGCATTACCGGTATTGTCGGGATAAGAACCATCCAGATCACTAATGACACGTCGACCCAATAAAGAGTGCCACAAATCAGTATAGAAACGTGTTTTAACTTTGTTATCAGCTGTTTCTACCGTGATGTTGCTTAGACTTTGGTTCCACTCATTGCGCGATTCATTGACTACGCGATTGAAATCCCAATGAGCTAATTCACCCTTCATATTGTTTCGTGCACCTTCTACTCCGGTATATGAGATAGCCACTTTCATCAAGAGTGGGCTTTTATCCTTTTGAAATCGAACCCAGACACCGGCATCTCTACCGGAAACCTCATTGAAAGATCCATCTTTTACTTTGCCATTTATCCAGCCACTAAATTGGGTGATGGGACGGTTAAACTGAGCTATAAAATATACAGTAAATGGTTTAGGACGACGTGAAGTAGGAGCCATCACGGCATAACCTTCTATCTCAGTATCATTGATTTTTCTCACAGAACTAAAAGAGATGGTATCCATTAAGGTAGCACCCAAATCAAAATAGATACCAGGAATAGAATCAGCAGGAAAAGTATAACGATGCATCCCAACCCTCATAGTTGAAGTAAGCTCAGCTGTAACATCATAAGTTTGCAATTTCACTTTATGGTATCCTGGATGCACCTCTTCATCGGCATGACTAAAGGTTGACTGATAGCTATTCATTCCCAGATGGCCTTTTGGCGAACCGGTAAAAGGCATTACTGCTACTCCATATAACTGCCAACCATGAACATGGCTAAAACATCTTATTTTGGTATCATTATATAGATAGCCATTCTCCCAATCTCCACCCGTACGGGTATCAGGACTTA
>Ga0224522_1000708_pt1 | contig 10272 bp, 7 predicted proteins | sample CFST25metaG_FD_182733 | JGI IMG/M metagenome (GOLD analysis project Ga0224522, IMG submission 182733) | Peat soil microbial communities from Stordalen Mire, Sweden - C.F.S.T25 | ecosystem: Environmental > Terrestrial > Soil > Wetlands > Peat | place: Sweden: Norrbotten County, Stordalen Mire...
GGCTTTTTATCAAAGAATACCATTAGTGGCAATAACTGCTGACCGGCCTGCTGAATGGATTGGGCAGGCTGATGGACAGGCTATCAACCAACAGGGGATGTTTCAAAACTTTGTACGTCGCTCCGTAACCTTGCCACAGGAACCCAGGGATGATGCTGACTTTTGGTATTTACAAAGGATTGTCTCTGAGACGCTTGATATTGCAATGGGTCCGGTCAAAGGCCCGGTACATTTGAATGTACCATTACGGGAACCATTATATGGTCAGGAAAGAGCTGAACTACAAGCGCTGAAATTACCCGGCACCCTTAAGATTCAATCCTCTCTTCCTGAGGATGTGATAGATAAACTGGCTCAGGAGTGGAACAACTGCAAACGGAAAATGATTATTTGTGGAGGTTTAATGCCTTCCAGTCCTATTCAGGAAATCCTTTCAAAATTCCTTGATGATCCATCAATGATTATTCTGACGGAATCTACTTCAAACTTATCTGTCGATCATACCATTTCATGTATCGACAGGGTGCTTGCTACTATTTCCAGGAAGGATGAGGCCAATTTTTCTCCAGATATGTTGATAACCTTTGGAGGCCCTGTCGTTTCTAAAAAAATAAAGGCTTTTATTCGCCGGCATAAACCACAACATCACTGGCATCTGGATCCTGACGAATTGCATATCGATACCTATCAATGTCTGACTTATCATATTCCCCTTGAACCCGAAGTATTACTAAAACAAATCACTGAGTACACAGTTCCGGTTATATCAACCTATAGAGACAGCTGGTTGGAAAGAGATGAAATTGCTGAGGCAGCACATAAAGACTATTTAAAGGGTTTACAGTGGTCGGACATGAAGGTCTTTGAAACTGTTTTAAAATACCTGCCTCAAGGGTCTGATCTTCAGATGGGGAATAGTACTCCTGTTCGATATACTCAATTGTTTAAAGCTTTCAAAGCTTTAAATTATTTTGGTAACAGAGGGACAAGTGGTATAGACGGATGTGTATCGACTGCAGTCGGTGCAGCAATTTCTTCCGGAAAGCTGACAACACTGATTGTTGGCGACATGGCTTTCTTTTATGATACCAATGGTTTGTGGCATCATCATGTACCTGCGAATCTAAAAATAATATTGATAAATAATGGTGGCGGTGGAATATTCCGTATCATTGAAGGGCCATCAAGTGTTCCTGAACTGGAAGAATATTTTGAGACAAGGCATCAGTTTGAAGCAAAACATGTCGCCTCAACCTTTGGCCTGGATTATGCAAGGTGTACTTCTTTAAAGGAACTCCAAGAACTATTACCTTTGTTGTATGTTGAATCAAAGAAGGCCGGTATTCTGGAAATATTTACACCTTTTGAAGAAAACGCAAGAGTGCTTTCTTCCTATTTCGGGTTTATTTCTGAAAGAAGCTTTTAGTCCTGACAACAGTTAAATTTTGTTTTTAAACTAACATTTATGATTCGCGATTGGAAAACAAGAAAGATATATGAAGAGATCCGTTTTGAAACCTTCGAACGGATTGCGAAGATTACCATTAATCGTCCACGTTACAGGAACGCCTTTACCCCTACCACGGTTTCAGAAATGATTGAGGCCATGCAGATCTGCAGGGAAGACGCCGCCATTGATGTCATTATCCTGACGGGTGAAGGCGATAAGGCTTTTTGTGCAGGAGGCGATCAGAATTATAAAAGTACAGGAGGATATATCGGAAAAGATGGTGTTCCCCGTTTGAATGTACTGGATCTGCAGCGTCAGATCAGGTCCATTCCAAAAGCTGTTATTGCAATGGTCAACGGATTTGCAATTGGTGGCGGCCATGTATTACATGTAGTCTGTGATCTGACGATAGCTTCTGACAATGCAATCTTTGGACAAACCGGACCAAAGGTGGGTAGCTTCGATGGTGGTTTTGGAGCTTCATATCTGGCACGTCATGTAGGACAAAAGAAAGCACGCGAGATCTGGTTCTTATGTAATCAGTATTCTGCTCAGGAGGCTTTAGAGATGGGGATGGTGAATAAGGTCGTTCCATTGGATAAGCTCGAAGATTCGACTGTTGAATGGTGTAAAACGATTCAGAAAAGAAGTCCATTGGCTATCCGGATGTTGAAGTCTGCTTTTAATGCAGAACTGGATGGACAGGCAGGAATTCAGGAACTAGCGGGCAATGCCACATTACTCTATTATATGACAGAAGAGGCACAGGAAGGGAAAAAAGCATTCATTGAGAAGCGTGATCCTGATTTTAAAAAATACCCTAAGTTTCCTTAACCATGACAAATAAAACCCGTGCCTGGATACATGCATTTCGATTAAGAACTTTGCCACTTGCTTTTTCCAGCATCATCATGGCCAGTATGCTTGCTGCCGCTGCACATTCTTTTAGCTGGTCCATCATGATTTTAGCCACGATTACAACGTTATTATTACAGATACTTTCAAATCTTTCGAACGATTATGGTGATTCGGTAAGTGGAATAGATAATGAGGATCGTGTTGGACCTGTCAGAGCCATTCAAAGCGGGGTTATTTCAGCCGAAGAGATGAAACAGATGATGATTCTTTTTGTAGTTTTGGCTTTTTGTTCAGGACTATTGCTTGTTTATCAGGGTACCCATCATCTCGAAATGAGTTATGGACTAATCTTTATCATGTTGGGTGTTGCTGCCATCACTGCAGCCATAAAGTACACGGTTGGAAAAAATCCTTATGGTTATCGTGGTCTGGGTGATTTTTATGTGTTTATGTTTTTTGGTTTGATAGGTACCCTTGGAACCTATTTCTTGCATACAGGTGAACTTCCTTTTTCAATAGTATTACCTGCAATTTCTGTTGGGTTATTGAGTGTGGGTGTCTTGAATGTCAATAATATGCGAGATATTATTAATGATGAACAATCAGGTAAACGCACTATTGTAGTGATCCTGGGAAGCCGTGTAGCCAAATTCTATCATTTATTGTTGATTGGTATTTCATTGCTTTGTGCATTGATATATGTTGCAATTAACTATACTTCCTTCTATAACTTTTTGTTTTTGATAGCATTTGTCCCTTTAGCAATTCATACGCACAGGGTTTGGTCTAACAATGAACCCATATTGCTTGATCCAGAACTGAAGATTCTGGCGTTGTGCACACTTCTGTTCTCGGTATTATTAGGTTTGGGTTTTATGTTGTAATATGATGAAAGCTGAATATTTTCCCTATCAACTTCAGTTTAATTTTGCCGCGGGTACTTCTCGCGGTGTAATGCACGAAAAAGAAACCTGGTTTATTTCTTTATGGAATGAGGAAAATCCAACTGTAAAAGGATTGGGTGAGTGTGCTGTTTTTCGAGGTCTCAGTCTGGACGATAGATCTGACTATGCTGAAATGATACAAAAGGTATGTAGTGACCCCGACCGTTATACTGCAGAGAGTACTGAATTACTTGAGGACTGGCCATCCATCAGGTTTGGACTAGAAACAGCATTGATAGATTTGAAACACGGGGGACAAAAAATCCTCTATCCTTCTTCCTTTACAATAGGCGATGATTCAATTCCGATCAATGGTTTGGTTTGGATGGGTCGGAAAGATGAAATGCTTTTACGCATTCACGAAAAGCTTAGAGTTGGGTTTAGATGCATCAAGTTGAAAATAGGAGCCATAGATTTTAAGGCTGAGCTTTCATTGTTAAAGGCAATACGCATTGAGTTTTCACCTGATGATGTTGAAATAAGGGTCGATGCGAATGGAGCCTTTCATACTGAAGATGCACTTGAAAAATTAAAATGGATTTCTGACTATCAGATTCATTCGATAGAGCAGCCTATCCATCAGGGTCAGTTAATTGAAATGGCAGATCTTTGCAATATTTCTCCGATCCCTATAGCTTTAGATGAAGAACTTATCAATCATCAGAACTGGGGTGGCAAATTCGAACTTCTTAAAACCATTCGCCCTCAATATATTATTATTAAGCCTGCCTTGGTGGGTGGATTTAGTGGGGCGTTGGAATGGATTCATATAGCCAATGAATTTAATATCGGTTGGTGGATAACATCAGCACTTGAATCGAATATTGGATTAAATGCCATTGCTCAGTGGACATATAGTCTGGAAAATCCATTGCCTCAGGGTCTGGGGACTGGGCAACTTTATCAGAATAACTTTACCTCACCGCTGGTGGTCAGAAATGGGTCCCTGTTTCATTATCCCGATATCACGTGGCAAGAAATAAAAATTTAACCAATGCATCCTTATTTTAGCTTAGATATTGGCAACGAATTATTTTCAGGACAGAAACTGAGGGAAGCTGTTCTTAGTGATCTTTTGACATTTAATGATGAGTGGCAAAAGAATATAGTCTCATTTTTGAAACAATGGTTTAATAATGAAGAAGAAGTTTTGGTTCAGACTTCAGGGTCAACCGGAAATCCACAAATCATCCATTTGTCGAAATCTAAAATGAGGGTTTCTGCTTCGATGACTTGTGATTATTTTGGTTTGAAACCTCTCGATAGCGTATTGTTATGTTTGTCAGCTGATAATATTGCTGGTAAGATGATGCTTGTCAGAGCAATGGAAAGGGGGTTGCATCTGGTAGCTGTAAATCCCGTTGGGTGTCCGTTATCGGACATAAAGGAAAAAGTGAAATTCTCAGCTATGGTTCCCTTGCAGGTTCAGCACTGTTTAGATAGAAATTGCCTCGATAAAACAGATATAGTTTTGATCGGAGGTATTGCCATTTCAAACAAAATGCAAGAAGAGTTATTAAAACATACTGTTGGCTGTTACATCAGTTATGGCATGACTGAAACCATGAGTCATGTTGCATTGAAGAAACTGAACGGACCCGATGCCTCAGATTGGTATGAAGGCCTTGATGATATCTGTTTCAGTCTTGACGAACGGAGTTGTCTGGAAATACAAGCTCCAAAGTTAGGTATTGAAAATCTACAGACAAATGATCTTTGTGAGTTACGAGGGAATCATCATTTCAGATGGTTGGGTAGATATGATTTTGTTATCAATTCAGGAGGGGTGAAAGTCAGTCCTGAACAGCTCGAAAAATTACTTTCTCCATATTTAATCTTTCCCTATTTCATTTCAGGTCTACCCAGTGAGAAATTCGGAGAACAAATAATATTGTATATTGAGGCTCCATCTTTAGAGGTAATCCCTCTTCCTCAAATACAACAGATCATCAGAACATGGCCTAAATATAAACAACCCAAAGATATTTTATGGCTCACCGATTTCGTGTATACTTCTTCGGGTAAAATAAACCGTAATGCCACCAAACTGAAAAAAGGAAACCGGGTTTCCTGAAAAACAAAAGCCAGCTTATGAGCCGGCTTTTGTTTATTATGGGATTGTAATATGTGGTTGATAAGGGGTCTTCTGAGTTTCGAAATGCTGGTCCCGATTATCAAAAAACGGGACCAGATTTCGAAAGTGATGCAATTAAATGTTAACAATAAAATGTAGTTTGGTGTAGTATATTTAGTAAAACAAGTAGTTTAATGTAGATCGTGATAAAATATGAGCGATTTAGTGTTTCAAGTAGATGATGTTAATTGCTAGTCATTCATTGATACTATCCCTTACTGCATTAATCGTGCCATAAATTATAAGCAACAAAAATACAATGAGATAGCAATTGATGGGTTAAAAGATTGAGTAAGTTTGTGTTCGATTATTTAAGAGGTGTGTCCGATAGTGAACACTTCTATTCGTATTTGACAGCTTCAAAAGGTTTGGTCAGGGAAGAACGCAAGATGTGAAAACTCATGGCACAAATAGTCCATATTAAAGTGAAAAATGCAGTCGCAATAAAAATAAGCGGACCAGCATTATAATGGAAAGCAAATCCTGAAAGCCATATTCTTGTGATGATCCATGCAAGCGGAATGGCAATAAAATAAGCAATCATCACGGGTGTTAGCGTCTCTTTATATAATCTTAAAGCTATTTGCATTTGAGTAGCACCCAGTACCTTACGGACCCCATTTTCTTTAGACATTTTCTCTGTTGTAAATGAGGATAGTCCAAGCAGTCCAATGGCAGCAATAAAAACAGAAAGGAGAGCAAAAATACTGATGAGTTCAGTGAGTTTTTGTTCAACAGAATATTGTTGTTTTAACGTATCCTCCAGAGGAATACAATTGAGTGATGTTTTCAGACCCAGTTCACGGGCAGTTTGATTAATAACGGGGATAATAGATTGAGCAGCTGCAGAAGTGCTTTTAACACTGATAACGGTCTCTCGTTTTAAACTAAGGAAGATAATGAGCGGCTCTATCGTATTTTGAAAAGAAGCAAAATTGAAATCCCGGATTACTCCTGAGATGTAGAGTGTATCATATTTTGTTGAGTCGCTATTATTGGCAATAAGAATACGTTTACCGACAGAATTACCTGCCCAGCCCAGTTTTAATGCTGTGGTTTCATTGATGATCACAGATGATTTGTATTTTGAAGTGTCTTTTGGAATTCCCCCGGTAGTGAATTTTAACTGATAGAAACTGAAAAAAGAGTCATTGACAACCAATACTTTTATTGCATAATCTTTTAGGACATTCTTTTGTTCGGTTTTAAAAACCATCAAACCATGCATATTGCCGGGTATCCCTGAACTTGATGTGACTGCAATAATACCCGGTTTCTTTAATAAAGCCGCTCTGAACAGCGGATATTTTTTAAAGAAAGAAATATCACGAAGATCTGTCGTAACTACATTTTTCTTGTCAAATCCAGGGTATTTATTGTTGAGGAAATTGTATTGGTTGTGAACACATATAGCTCCAAAGGTGAGTAAAATCGAAATGACCAGTTGAAAAGTAACCAATCCCTTTCTGAGGCTGCTGCCGAAATTATTTTGACGAAAGTTACCACGAAGGATTGATACAGGTTCAAAATGTGAAAGATAATTAGCAGGATAAAACCCTGATATTATGCCGGTCAATGTGCCGATAAGGAAAATATAAATGATCAGGGAAGGCCTGTTCAGTGGGCTGAAGTTGATTTCTTTATTTACCAGATGATTAAATGAAGGAAGCAATAACTCAACCGCCACCAACGTCAAAGCTGTTGCAATAAAAAAGAATATAAGCGCTTCAATAATAAATTGTCTGATAATCAAAGCTCTCACCGATCCCAACATCTTACGAATACCAACTTCACGGGTTCTACTCACTGAACGGGCAGTTGCCAGATTCATATAATTTATAGAAGCCAGGATAAGAATCAATAAGGCAATTCCAAAGTAAATGTAAAGATTGTTAATGTTTCCGGTTGGTTGATCTTCCTGAAAGCTGTTATTCAGATGCAGATCAGTCAGTGGCACGAAAACAGGAGTGTAATGGGCATTAATTTTACGTCCTTCACTTTCCATGTGTCGATGAAATAGTTTGTTGCAGGCATTGTTGAGCTGTGAAATGTCAGCACCCGGCTTCATCAATACATAACTGTAGCAATTCATAAACCAGTAATTCCAGGGTTGTCTGCTATCGGGTGAGTTTATAGCATTACCGACACTAAAAGTGACCAAAGAAAAGAGACCGTCAAAATGAAGATGTGAGTTATACGGAACATCTTCAATAACAGCGGTGATGAGATATTTTTTATTGTTGGTTGTTGTAATAAACTTGCCCACTGGATCGGTATTTCCAAAATACCTTTCTGATGTAGAACGGGTCAGGACGGCGGTATACGGACTTATAAGTGCATGCTTGATGTTACCATAAATACAATGGAATGTAAAGACATCGAAAACAGATTGATCTGCAAAATAAATAGCCGTTTCAGTGTACATCCTGTCATTGGTTCTGAGGACAACACTGCGCAACAAATGAAAACGGGCAACTTTTTCAATGGTTGAAGACATTTCCATTAAAGTAGGAGCATAAGGCCCCGGAACTTTTGCATAGCTTGTTGTCTTTCCATTGATATTTAACAGACTCTGAATCCGATACACTCTGTCATGCTTCACATTTGACCGGTCATAAGAAAACTCATCAAGAATATACATCATGATAAATACAGCAGAAACAAGGCCTACCGTCAGACCAATTATATTCAGAAATGAATAGAATTTGTTTCTTGAAATATTATGAAATACAAGCCTGATGCAATGATTTAACATAAAATGAGGCGTTTAGAGATAAAATGGTTGTCGGATGTTCTCTGTAACTATCTTCCCGTCAAATAGATGAACAATTCTTCGACTGTATTCAGCATCTCTTTGCGAGTGAGTAACCATCACAATGGTCGTACCACTCTTGTTCAACCGGGAGAGCAGATCCATGACCTCTTCTCCATTGGTAGAGTCAAGATTTCCGGTGGGTTCATCGGCAAGAATCAATCTGGGTTTGGCAACAACAGCACGGGCTACCGCTACTTTTTGTTGCTGTCCTCCCGAAAGTTGAGAAGGATAATTATTTCTGCGATGGGTGATGCGCATCTCATCCATTATTGCTTCAACCTTCTTGTGACGATCTTTACTATCCATGCCAAGATAAATGAGAGGTAACTCAATGTTTTCATAGATATTTAGTTCTTCTATGAGGTTAAAGTTCTGGAAAACAAAACCTATATGGTTTTTTCGAAGCAGGGCTTTTTTCCTTTCAGGATAGTTGGTGACCTCTTTCTCCATAAAGAAATAGGTTCCTTCTGATGGATAATCAAGCAGGCCTAAAATATTTAATAATGTTGACTTGCCACAACCACTTGGTCCCATGATAGCTACAAATTCGCCCTCGTTGATTTCAAGATTAACCTGTTCAAGGGCAATTGTTTCTACCTCATCGGAGCTGAAAACACGTTTGAGTTTGTTTATACGTATCACAAGTTTATTCTTTAGCTTGTAAAGATAAGAAGGATTGCTATTCTAAGTCATTTTAAGTGATTATCTTTGTATGGATGAAAACATTTAATAAATGCTTTAAAATGATAATGAATAATAACTGTTAAAAAATGAAATAATATAAGTCAGGAATGTGTTTATCTTGACTGAATAAATTAAATTTGCATCTTAAATGAAAATGATAAATGAGTGATAGTCTGGTAATCATACCCACCTATAATGAAATTGAAAATATTGAACGTATCTTACGCAAAGTGTTTTCTTTAGAAAAGCAATTCGATGTGCTGATTATCGAAGATAATTCTCCCGATGGAACAGCAGCAGTGGTAAAACAATTAATGCTTGAGTTTCCCGGAAAGCTATTCATCGAAGAGCGTAAGGGGAAATTGGGACTGGGTACAGCCTATATTCATGGCTTTAAGTGGGCTTTGAATCATCCGTATGATTATATTTTCGAGATGGATGCCGATTTCTCGCATAATCCTGATGATTTAATAAAACTTTATAATGCATGTGTTCAGGGAGCCGATGTAGCCATCGGATCACGTTATATAAAAGGTGTCAATGTTGTGAACTGGCCCATGGGTCGGGTACTGATGTCATACGTGGCTTCCATATATGTCAGAAAAGTAACCGGTTTACCGATTATGGATACCACAGCCGGATTTAAATGTTATACCCGTAGGGTATTGGAAGCCATTGAATTTGATAAGATTCGCCTGATGGGATATGGCTTTCAGATAGAGATGAAATACACGGCATGGAAGATGGGATTCAAAATCGTTGAAGTGCCTATCATATTTACCGATCGTACTGCAGGTCAATCTAAAATGAGTACCCATATTTTTAAGGAAGCAGCCTGGGGCGTTATTCAACTGGTGTTTAAGAAAGTTAAAAAAGTAGCATAACTTTTCTTCAGATAATCTGTTTGTTAAAGTATTTAGCAAGGTTTAATCACCTTGCTTTTTTTATTTCGGTTTGAAGATCTTCCTTTTAATTTCTTGTGTTTGTGCTTAACTTTGTTTAAAAGATAATATCATGAATGAATCATCAAGTATTCTCATTGTCAATGCAGTTATTGTAAATGAAGGCAGGGTATTCAAGGGTGCAGTTTCTATTACCGGAGACCGCATCTCCGGGATTTATGAAGAAGCTTTGAATCATCAACCACCGATAGCTTCAAATACACAAGTGATTGATGCAAAAGGAAAATATCTCTTGCCGGGTGTGATTGATGATCAGGTACACTTCCGCGATCCCGGTCTTACTGCAAAAGGGGATATTCAAACCGAAAGCAGGGCTGCTGTTGCCGGTGGCGTTACTTCGTTCATGGATATGCCGAATACCAACCCACAGACGCTTACACAGCAACTATTAGCAGAGAAATATCAATTGGGCGCTCAAAAGTCGA
>Ga0224522_1000711_pt1 | contig 10242 bp, 10 predicted proteins | sample CFST25metaG_FD_182733 | JGI IMG/M metagenome (GOLD analysis project Ga0224522, IMG submission 182733) | Peat soil microbial communities from Stordalen Mire, Sweden - C.F.S.T25 | ecosystem: Environmental > Terrestrial > Soil > Wetlands > Peat | place: Sweden: Norrbotten County, Stordalen Mire...
ATAAAGATACTCACTGCCAATAATGAGCTTCTCGAAGTTGAACGTGATGCAGCTGTTAAATCTGTTAAGGAAGCCAAACTCAATCTTACAGAATATCAAAAAAAAGGCAGAGAAGGTATTCCAGGTAAACGATGGGTAATGGTACTTGATTTATCGAAATGCAGAAATGCCAGAAAGTGTATGGCAGCTTGTATTGGTGCACACCATCTTCGGTCTGAGCAGAGTCATATGAATGTGCTGAAGATGCAAGAGTCAGAAAAGACACCACCTTATTATATGCCTAAGAATTGTCAACATTGCGATAACCCTCCTTGTGTTGCTGTCTGCCCGGTAGACGCAACTTTTAAACGTCCTGACGGTATAGTATTGATCGACAATGAACGCTGTATTGGTTGCAGATTCTGCATTGCTGCTTGTCCATATAGTGCCCGTGTCTTCAACTGGATAGAACCGATCAAAGAAAAAGAGGATAAAGGATTAGTATATAATGTTGAACTAAATGTACCACAAAAGCTAGGCACTATTTCGAAATGCTTATTTAGTGCTGATCGTTTACGTGAAGGGAAGTTACCATATTGTGTAGAAGCTTGTCCCAATGGCGTATATTACTTTGGTGATGAAAACGAAGACGCGGTTACAAATGGCACAAGCAAAGAGACTGTCCGCTTAAGTAAGTTATTAACTGATAATGCGGGCTACCATTTGATGCCTGAGTTAGGAACAAAACCCAGAATATATTACCTGCCTCCCAAAAATAAAACATACCCCTTCCAGGAAAAAGATCGTTTGGAAGCGAAAGAATCATTAAAAGACACTGATGTTTAATCATTAATTAGCACTTATGTCGGGAAAAGAGAGTTTTGATAAAATGACCACTGATATTCTAAAATCGGTAAGGCTTACGAATCTCAGTTTTAAAATCTGGATGGGTTTTATTACTGTTTCGTTTTTAATTTGCATTTATGCTTATACCATTCAGTTAAGAGAAGGATTGGGAGTCGCCGGAATTCGCGATTATGTATCCTGGGGAATGTATATTTCAACTTTCGTATTCTTTGTAGCAACTAGCTTGATTGGAATGTTGATAAGCGCTGTTCTTGGATTAGCTGGCATAAAATGGGCAGCTCCATTAGCAAGAATAGCCGAAATAATTGCACTTGCATTTGCGATGGTTGCGGGCTTAGTCATTGTTTCTGATATGGGTCGCCCTGAACGGTTAGCTTATGTTTTTATTCATGGCCGTATACAATCACCCATTTTATGGGACGTTACGGTTGTCACTACCTATGTAGCCATCAGTGCACTGCTCCTATATTTACCATTAATTCCGGATTTGAAAATTTGTTATGATAGATTAGAGAATATTCCGAAACTTCAACGAACAGTTTATAAATGGTTGTCACTCGACTGGTCGGGATCGCCCGAGCAAGTTAAGATTATTCGTCGTGCTGTTCGGATTTTGCTCGTTTTAATTATTCCTGTAGCGTTAGGAATTCACACGGTTACATCCTGGCTCTTTGCTGCAACTACCAGAACGGGATGGGATAGTACAATTTTCGGACCTTACTTTGTTAGCGGAGCCTTTGTTTCGGGATGTGCTGCAGTAATAATCGCCATGTTTGTTTATCGTAAAACCTATGGGCTGGAAAAATATATTACAGAATTTCATTTTGATAAGATGGGACGATTATTAGTCCTGGTGTCACTGGTCTATCTCTATTTTAACTTAAATGAATATCTGGTGCCTGGTTATAAGATGAAAAAATTTGATCATTTTCATTTGATGGAGCTCTTTTCAGGACGGTATGCACTATTGTTTTGGGGAACACAGTTATTAGGTCTTATCGTTCCATTAGTCCTTCTACTCTTTAGAAAGCTTAGAAGGCCTTTGCCAATGCTCGTTATTGCCATTTTTGTTCTTATAGGCGCCTGGGTAAAACGACTGCTTATTGTAGTTCCAACGATGGAAAATCCTTTTCTTCCTATTCAGAATGTACCACTTAACTTTAAACTTTATACGCCTACGCTTATTGAAACAGCTGTAACATTAGCCTCTGTTTTTCTGGTACTCATTATCATAACCATTTTGTCTAAACTTGTTCCAATTATTCCGATAGATGAAATTGAGTTAGACGAACATGAGACTGAATCAGTGTAATATAAATATAAGAGGATAAAGAAGAACCGTAATAGCGTTGTTAAACGTGATAAGGTTCTCAACATATCAAAACATAACCGAATGAAAAGAGCTATAATCAACATTAAATCATTGGCCCTGCTGGTCACAATACTATGTTTCCAATTAGGAATAGCGCAAACTGTAGTTGTTCCTGCTGATAAAAAAGCCAAAGCAAGCCCTCTTCTTTTCAACAATGCTGCAGTCAAAGATGGAGAAGCCATTTATAATAAGAACTGTATATCGTGCCACGGAAATCCTTCCAAAGCAAATTATCAAAAGTCGATGAGCCCGGTTCCGGGTGACCCTGCTGAAGAGAAGTTTCAAAAGAATTCTGATGGAGAGCTTTTTTATAAAATTGGTGCTGGTAATGCAGTTATGCCCATGTTCAAGAATGTTCTCTCAGAAGAGGACCGCTGGAAATTAGTTGGTTATATCCGAAGTTTTAATAAGAACTACAAACAACCTCCCCTGGAAGTTGTAGTAGTAAATCTGTTAAGCAAAACAGTTAAACTCTCAATTTCATACAATGAAAAAAATCATCAAATAGCAGTAATTGCAAAAGGGAAAATAAAAAATGATTCTGTTCCTTTAAAAGGATCTGAAATTATGCTCTATGCAAAACGTTATTTTGGACGATTACAAATAGAAACCCTTAAACAAACAAATCAACAAGGCGCTGTGTTGTTTGCTTTTCCAAAGGATCTTCCAGGTGATAAAACAGGAAATATTGAGTTAATCGTTAAAATTAACGATGAGCTCTTTGGAGAAGTATCAGTTTCAAAAACATTAAAAATAGGAATACCTACCAACAAACCAAGTCTAACAGAAAAAAGAGCAATCTGGAATGTAAATGCCAAAGCACCTATTTGGATCTTGTTAACCTACACAATTGGTGTAATAGGAATTTGGTCATTTTTAATCTATATAATAATCAGTATATTAAAGATTAAAAAAGCAAGTAAGAAAAACAACTAAACCTAAGAATATGAAGAATCTAGCAACTTTTGGACGCATTCTTTTTGGCCTTCCTTTTGGAATTATTGGTCTAAACCATTTTTTAATGAAAGATGTCTTTTTGGGTATGATGACGTCATTCGTTCCCGGTGGAGGGTTTACCATTATGCTTACCGGGGTTATCCTGATCCTGGCATCCATCAGTATTATCATCAACAAGTATGTTGTGATAACATGTTATTCGCTTGCTGCCTTGCTATTGCTTTTTATCATTACAATCCATTTACCCGGATTATTTACAGGTAATTATGAAATGGCACTATTCGGTCTGCTAAAAGATACAAGCTTAATGGGTGGTGCATTGATGATTGCAGCTTATTACCAAACACAAAACGAAAAATCCGAATAACCCATGAATAAAAAATTAGTTACCCTTTTCCTTCTAATTGGATTCTTCAATATTTGTTTTGCGCAGGAGACAATTGATAAAAAGAACGAGATTGGGGTTACAGAACATCTGGGGAAGACTATTCCGCTTGACCTTAAATTTGCCAGAGAAAATGGCGATTCGGTTACGCTGAAACAGATTGTAAATAAACCAACCATTGTTATTTTTGTCTATTTCGACTGCACCTCATTGTGTATTCCCCTCATGCAAGGTGTATGTGAGGTAGTTAAACAAACAGATCTGAAGCTAGGAAAGGATTATCAAATTGTGACAATCAGTCTTGATCCTGCAGATACTCCCGACAAAGCTTTTCGATCTAAAGCATCAATAACTCAATCATTGAGTAAGGAGCAAAAGGACGGGTGGATATATCTTACTTCCAGCGATTCTACCATCCAAAGAATGATACATAGCGTTGGTTATAATATTAAAGCAGTTGGAATGGAATTTATTCATCCGGCCGCCATTGTTATTGTGAGTCCCAAAGGGAAAATCACGCGTTATTTATATGGGATGACTTATCTTCCATTTGATATTAAAATGGCTATTTCAGAAGCAAATAAAGAGCTTTCAAGGCCTACTATTCAAAAAATACTGCTCTATTGTTTCAGTTACGATCCAGATGGAAAACGTTATACATTGGAAGTAACAAGAATTACCGGAACGATCATTGTCTTTATTCTAATCATATTTTTTATCGTTTTAATCTTCAAGAGAAAAAAGAATAAGAATGGCAAATAATATCGAATCGACTGATTATGTGAGTTATCTTGACTATCAAGGTAAACATAAAGGAATTTTTGCATGGATATTAGCGACCGACCATAAGCGGATAGGATTGCTTTATATGTATGCAATAGCCTCATTTTTCTTTATTGGGGCAATATTAGGTTTATTAATGCGGATTGAGCTGATAGCTCCTGGCGAAACCATTATGAAGCCACAAACATACAATGGAATCTTTACGGTTCATGGCATCATAATGATCTTTATGGTTGTTATTCCAGGACTTTCCGTTGTATTTGGAAATCTATTTATGCCCATTTTAATTGGTGCAAGAGATGTTGCTTTTCCACGACTCAACCTGTTCTCATGGTGGATATACATTTTAGGATGTATTATGGCTGTCTCATCACAGTTTCTTCGTCAGGGACCTCCTGATACTGGATGGACATTTTATGCTCCTTACAGCATTTCAACCGGAACCAATGTAATAATGGCTACTGCAGCTGCTTTTGTTTTAGGCTTCTCCTCCATTTTAACCGGATTAAACTTTATTGTCACCATTCACAGGATGCGGGCTCCTGGGATGGGATATTTTAGAATGCCACTTTTCGTTTGGTCACTTTATGCTACTGCCTGGATTCAATTATTGGCAACACCAATTGTTGGAATTACCTTGCTAATGTTAATTGCCGAACGTGTTTTTAATATCGGATTCTTCGATCCAGCCTTAGGTGGCGACCCTGTTTTATTTCAACACCTCTTTTGGATCTATTCACATCCGGCAGTCTATATCATGATACTTCCTGCCATGGGCGTTATTACTGAAATAATACCCACTTTTTCTCAACGAAAAGTTTATGGCTATAAAGCTGTTGCATTCTCTAGTCTGGCTATTGCAGGTGTAGGCTTTTTAGTTTGGGGACACCACATGTTTACTTCAGGGATGAGTAATACGGCATTATGGTTTTTCAGCTTATTAACTTTCATTGTTGCAGTTCCAAGTGCTATAAAAGTATTTAACTGGATAGCAACAATGTATAAAGGGTCAATTGATCTAAAGCCCCCCATGCTTTATGCACTATCCTTTATTTTCCTGTTTATGATTGGTGGACTTTCCGGATTAGTGTTGGGTTCATTAGCAACTGACGTTCATGTTCACGATACATCATTTGTCGTAGCACATTTCCACTACATCGTATTTGGTGGAATGGGATTTGCATTTTTTGCAGCTATTCATTACTGGCTTCCAAAAATATATGGACGAATGTATAACTTTAAATGGGCTAATATTTCATGGGCTATTATTTTCGTTGGGTTCAATGTTTTGTACTTCCCGCTCTTTATTATCGGGATGCAAGGAATGCCTCGCCGTTATTATGACTATCTCCCACAATTCCAAACAGGACATGTAATCTCAACGATAGGTGCTTTTATGTTAATTATTGGTTTCATCATGATGGTTATCAACTTGATAAATGGGGCACGAAATGGTGCAAAAGCTCCAGCCAATCCATGGAATGGAAATACATTAGAATGGAAAATACCATCGCCTCCACCCCACGAAAACTTTGATCAGATTCCTGTAATTACTGAAGATCCTTATAATTATTTATAGAAACAACGGCATTTATGGAAAACCATTCAAACCATATTGAGGAACCACGTGATGACTATGCAGCTAAGTTGGGAATGTGGTTATTCATCTTCACTGAACTATTATTATTTGGAGGATTATTCCTTGTTTATTCAATTTTCAGGTTTAAATTTCCAACACAATTTCATCAGGCAGCACTTGAACTTAATGTAACAATAGGGGCTATTAATACAGTTATTCTACTTGTAAGTAGTATGACTGTAGCCATGTCGTTAGCTGCATTACAAAAAAATAATAAAAAATTAGCTAAGATTCTTTTGCTAATAACAGTTTTCTGTGCACTACTTTTTCTGGTCAATAAATACTTTGAATGGGGTGTTAAATTTAATGAAGGACTCTATCCCGGTTCAGACCTGATGCTTCAACTTGAACATGGATCGTTACTCTATTTCAGTCTCTACTTCTTTATGACAGGACTCCATGCACTACATATCATCATTGGTATGATCATTCTTTTGGTAGCCTACTTTAAAATAAACAGTGGAAAAGTGAACATAGGAAAATATGCCTTATTGGAAAATGGAGCATTATATTGGCACCTCGTCGATTTAATCTGGATTTTCCTTTTCCCTTTACTTTATCTGATTTCGTAAGTCTCAATAAAAAAAGATCATTCATAAAAAGCAATCAACATGATGCACAAAGATTCAACGCACATTTCCGAATATAAAACACTGGGGATTGTATTGCTTATTTTACTTTTTCTCACTTTTACTACCATTGAGGTTACCTCGTTTCATCTGATGGCTGCCACTGTTTTAGTTGCACTTATAATTGCAGGTGTAAAAGGATATATTGTTTTAACCTATTTTATGCATCTCAAGTACGAAGGCATACTTCTACGCGTTTTAGTAGGTGCAGTTTTTTTACTGTATGCTGTAATAGTTACTATTACTTTTTTCGATTATTTATACCGATAAATAAACTTGGTTATGTTTTCAAATGCCTCAAATTTTACCCAGGGTGTTGATATGGCATTCCTGATTATTCTTGCAATATCATTCTTCTTCCTTATTGGTATTACAGCTTTAATGATCTATTTTGTAATAAAATACAATAGAAAGAAGAACCATCCAGCTGTCCAGATTAAAGATAACCCATGGGTAGAAGCAACCTGGACTACTATCCCACTGATACTCGTTTTGCTCATGTTCTATTATGGATATGTTGCTTATCTCCCAATGAAAACACCTCCAAAAGATGCCATGCAGATTACTGTAATCGGTAAAATGTGGAAGTGGACTTTTGAATATACGGGGGGAAAGCAAAGTGATACACTTTATGTCCCCATCAACAAAGCCATAAAGCTAAATCTGGTATCAGAAGATGTTTTACATGGTTTTTATGTTCCGGCTTTTAGAATAAAAGACGATGTTGTTCCGGGTAAGGCTAATTATTCATGGTTTGTTGCACAACAGCTTGGCAATTATGAAATTCTTTGTTCCTCTTATTGTGGAATTATGCATTCATATATGGGTACGAATGTTAAAGTTGTGCCATTATCCTATTTTAATAATTGGTTAGCGAAGCTTCCGGTAAAAAAGATAGTAAAAGACAATGCTGGATTAGCCATAATCCAAAAGAACGGCTGTCTGGCTTGTCATTCTCTGGATGGGACAAAGATACTCGGCCCATCATTTAAGGGGCTATATGGCTCTAAAATTGATGTTATTACGAATGGTAAGACCCGCAAGGTTATTGTTGACGATGAATATATTAAAACATCTGTTCTCGAACCGAATAAAGACATCGCTGCTGGCTTCAATCCTGGAATTATGAAAGCTTATGGAACAAAGATTAAGCCTCAGGACATCCAGAAGATTTCAAACTATTTAAAATCGATGAATGCAAAATAAAAAGCTTCCGGCTTTCATCCAAATTATTGCTGAACTGATGAAGTACAAGGTGTCGCTTGCGGTAACCTTTACAACAGCAATTGGATATCTTGTATATGCAGGATCTTTCGATCCTAAGCTCCTTTATGCTGTAGTCGGAGTATTTCTGTTATCGGGAGGAGCTAGTGCATTGAACGAAATACAAGAAAGAAAGTATGATCAGCGAATGATAAGAACCCGAAACCGGCCGATACCCTCGAATAGAATATCTCCGTTGAATGCACTTTTTATCGCTTTAGTACTCATCTTTTCCGGATCAATCTTTCTCTTATTAACAAACAATACTTCGGCTTTATATCTTGGCCTGTTTAATATTATCTGGTATAATGGAGTTTATACTTATTTGAAAAGAGTAACTCCTTTTGCAGTAGTCCCTGGATCTTTAACAGGTGCTGTGCCTGCATTCATTGGATGGACTGCCGCCGGAGGCTCTCTACTTGATCCTAAAATCATCTTAATTGGTTTTTTCCTCTTTATATGGCAGGTTCCTCACTTTTGGTTTTTGCTGTTAAAATATGGAAAGGAATATGAAGAAGCCGGATTTCCATCCATCAGCACGATATTACCACAGCAAAATCTAAAGTTTATTACTTATGTATGGGTTATTGCAACCTCTATTACTACACTCATGTTTCCCCTTTTTCATGTTTTAGAATCAGGGATTCTCTATACAATGGTGTTTTTATTAAATATCTGGTTGGTAATTACTTTTACACAACTCACTTTTAATATGAAAATTGGAATCAATTTTAAAAGAACTTTTGCAACAATAAATATTTTTATGCTGATCATTATGTTATTACTGGCGGTTGAAGCAATAACGCTAAGATAAAATATTCTGAATAAAGCAAAAGAGCGGGGTTCAAATCAGAACTCCGCTCTTTTGCTTTATTAATCAGCTTTATAATCGAAATAGAACTCTCCGGTCGGCTCCTTTTGATACCAAATAGCTGGTGTAACCAACTTCCCGTTAAGATTCTTTAGAACCCTCCCATAAAGCGCATGGATGGGATTGAAAACAACATTGGTAACACCTAATGTAAAGAGACCTTCGCCATCAGATTTTACGACTACTTCCATTCCATTGAATTCCAGAATTGCTTTTAAGAAAGCTGTTCTTTCAGTTGTTGCTTTTTTTTCAATAATAGAACAGCGAATTCCATTAATCTCTTCAACAATATGATGTGGATTGATTGCCATGGTTCATTATTTTAAATATATTCCAAAACTCAAAGAATCAATGTATTGATATACTGAAGGAATAAATCCAATAATCAATAGTCCAATAACACAAATAATCAATGCTGTGGTAAGCGGCCATTCTCTTTTTATAGGTTCAATCGTCTCTTCGGCCTGATCGATAAACATCGTCTTTACAACACGTAAATAATTATAAAGCGACAATACTAGATTAGCTGCAGCAATAGCAAGCAGAATATACAAACCACTTCCCATACCTGAAGTCAGCAAAAAGAGTTTCCCAAAGAAACCGGCCGTCGGAGGAATACCTGCCAATGAGAAAAGACTTAATGCAAATACCAGTGCAAGAAAGGGATTCGACTTATAAAGTCCTTTATATGATGTTAAGTTCTCTTTCCCGGTAGCATCAGAAATGGCTCCAATAACACCAAATGATGCAATATTACTTAAAAGATAGATGAGCACAAAATAGATTGAAGCAGTAGTACCAGCTTGTGAGGCACCTGCAATACCAACCAACACAAATCCAACCTGCGAGATGGATGAGAATGCAAGTAATCGTTTCACATTCTGCTGACGCATTGCAAATAGATTTCCAATTGTCATACTCAAAACAGAAAGGATGGTGATTTCATATAACCATGCTTGTTTCAATGCACCAAATAGAACATATAATACACTGATGAAAACAAAGATTACAGATCCTTTAGAGATTACAGATAAATAGTTGGTTACACCTACTGGTGAGCCTTCATAAACATCGGCAGTCCAAAGATGGAATGGAACAATCGACATCTTAAATGCAAACCCTCCCAGAATAAACGTAAAGGCATACAATGTTAATGGATTAGGTTGTATTACAGCAATAATATGATCAAAACTGAGGTTTCCAACAGCTCCATACAACAACGATATTCCAAAAAGAAGAATTCCAGAAGAGAATGCGGATGAAAGGATGAGCTTTATTGCTGCTTCTGAAGAATTTCTTTGAGTTTTGTTGAAGTTTGCTAATGCAGCAATAGGAATAGTTGACATTTCGAGTCCTAGATAAAGCATCAAAACATGACCACTAGAAATCATAACAAAAGCGCCTAATAAACTACTCAACAAAAGAATATAAAACTCTATTCTGTTTTTATTCCCTGAGAGCCATTTAGTAGAGGTAAACCCAATTAAAAGCACACCA
>Ga0224522_1000713_pt1 | contig 10219 bp, 6 predicted proteins | sample CFST25metaG_FD_182733 | JGI IMG/M metagenome (GOLD analysis project Ga0224522, IMG submission 182733) | Peat soil microbial communities from Stordalen Mire, Sweden - C.F.S.T25 | ecosystem: Environmental > Terrestrial > Soil > Wetlands > Peat | place: Sweden: Norrbotten County, Stordalen Mire...
GCTCAAAAGATACGTTTTATCCTAAATGAAATGTATCATGCCGATCCTGATGGCGTAAGCGGAAATGAAGACTGTGGACAGATGAGCGCATGGTATGTCTTTTCTTCACTTGGTTTCTATCCTGTTTTCCCTGCAAATGGAGCTTATGTTTTCGGAAGTCCCCTGTTCGATAAGGCATCCATTCAAGTACCCGGAGGTAAAACATTCACGGTAGAATCCGTGAATAATAGCGCTGAGAATATTTATATTCAACGTGTTGAACTGAATGGCAAGAAATACGATCGTAGCTATATTTTTCATGATGACATCATCAAAGGCGGGACGTTGAAAATGTACATGGGTAGTAAACCTAATGTTCTTTTTGGGAGTCAATTAAGTAACCGACCTAAGTCGATATATTAAGAACCCTATTTGAAAGAGGCTGTCTCAAAAGAATTTTTATCCCTCTGAGATTTTAATATTTGTGTTCTTTATAGGATAGCTCTCCGAATAGAAATAGGCTGTTTCAGACTTTTGAGACAGCCTATTTTTATTGTAATCGTCCTCTGCCGTGGACAAGTCGCAACTTATCCTGGTTTACATTCATTATCGCCAGCATCATACTTTAACAATCTATAAAACCTGCCCAAATATCTATTATAGAACAGGTGATTTTAGAACATTTAGCCCACATATACTATATAAATAATCCAGGCCATGCATGTATTATATTTAATTGCAGATAGGCAATGAAACCATGTGGTGGAACGATAGTTCTACGAAAAATGCGTATAATGCACAGGCCACATGATGTTTTATTTATTGTGTGCAGCTCAATATGTGTTTACTATTTCTTGTTCTAATAACTTTATTAAATAAGAATTCATTTCTTCCATCTTGTTAACCATTTACTTTTTAGATTTCATTATATTTTCAAATCTTGTATTGCTAATTGGATGATGACTTATAACTTCACCATTATAAATGATGCAAAATGTTCCGAAAGCACAAGGCGTAAGTTGAGCTGAACCTGAATCTTTCAATTCGACTAAATTGGCTTTAATATTCATTTTTTTTGCAGTTTCTATAATTGCATCGACATTTTTTACTGAATATGGACATTGAGCTGAACGAATAATAGTTAATCCTTTAATGTAATTTTCTAAAGACATATCTTTGAATTTGGGGCTTTTTGCATTTTGATTAAATTTCAAAGCTAATAATTCAAAATCAGGTTTAACTTCATCAACTAAAACAAATCCTTTTTTAAGAAAAATATCTTTTTTAGCCATAAATGGCCCTTTCCGTGTAACAACAGCAACACCATGCATATTTGCATTTCTTGCGTCGTTAATACATTCATCAATCAAAGAAGAAGCATGACCTTGTCCTTTAAATTTATTTTTGAATCCAACAAAAATACAATGAATGAACATATATCCTTCTGCATCTATGGGACGGTGTGCATATTTTCCTGGAATATATTCGAGCATGCCTAGGTAGCCACCTGTCTTTGATATAATTATCTTTATTCTGAGTCCTTTTGGATAATATTCTTTAAACCAATCTATTTTTCTTCTTAATCCCAAGTGCTTTTCCATATCCTTATAGCCACAAACCCCATAATCAGTAATGTTTTCTGGGGTAAGGTCTATAATTTCAACATCAATATTTTCCTTAAGATTTGACTTTGATGCCATAATTATAATCTTCTTTGAAAGTTATTAAATACTTCAGTATAGAACAAATTTTTGAATTGCGTACAACTCGTTTCTAACATTACCATAGGTAAGGTAACATATTGACTTAAATCCGTATGTCCATACTTTAAAGCATTTTAATTGAAACAAATTTAGTAATATTAAATTAAGGATCAGGAATTTTTTGAATCTCATTTAGGTTAAATTCCTCAGACAAACCATAAGTTATAAAAAAAAGTTAACTTATGGTATATCTCAAGATAAGTTAAGGTTATTGGCAGTTCTATTGGCTGACGGTAGCGGTTTCCTCAATTAAATGATTGTCTGAATTTCTAAGGTGAAAAATTAGTTTTGCCATCCCAACCACTTCTAAACCACTTTGCATTTGTTCGTTGGTGATACTAGCCATTTCAAATCAGGCTTCCCGATAGCAGCCTTAGCACCTACTGCACAATAGTTTTTTATTTCTCGGGATTGCTGCTGATAACCGTAACAGCATGTCCTTTTTGCACTAATGCAATGGTCAGTGGCTTGCTGATGTTCCCCAGGGAACCTGTTATTGTGGTTTTCATTTTTTTTCTGTTTTTTTTGGTTTCTACAAAAGTCTGCAGGAACAAATAACCAGATGTAGCCAAATCTGGTTTTGTTGTAGTAAACAAAGGACTAAAATTAAGCTTGCCCGAAATAAGCTTACCTGAGTTAACATAAAGACAACATTCTGACCCATAACCTTAACGGAATGTTCTTTTCCTGTTAATACCTAATACACATATTATTTTTAAAAACCTTCTTTAGAGAGATCGTTCCTTCAGTTTTTAAGGGGTTGATGCTTATATTGGAGAAAGGAGAAATGCTGCAAGGAATATAGTTTGGTTTTTTAAAAAATCATCCAAACGCGCAAATAGGATAAATTAACGTAAAGAAGCTAATTTTTATTGAAGCTATACACGTAAGAGAAAAAGTAATACTTTTGTAGCGTATAATAAAAGTTTATGCAAAAAAGATCTTTTAACTCATTATTGAAGAGTGTCTAAGAGATAGTCGGTAGTTTACTGGCTATCTATCCCTTCCCCGGAAAATCATCCGGGCTGTTTTTCAATTATCCATTATCTAATCCAATCCATATTCTAATGTGGAAAGGGTGCTATTCGAATTTTTCAGTACACTGAAAGATGCTGAATTTTGTATTAAACGACAAAATAAATTCGGATGGAAAAATAATTAGAATAATAGAAGAAAATAAAAAGGTACAACACACATTGCGTTTTATACATAACAAACATTCAAAATGAAATTAGAAGATTTAGGATATAATGATAAGCTTGAAGATTTCAGGCTTGAACAAAACCTGGAAAGTTTTGAGATAGGAAGAGTTATCACAGAACACAAAGGGCGTTATATTGTCAAAACACTCAATAGTGAATCTGAAGCAGAGATAACAGGTAATATGCATTTTACTGCAAGAAATCGTGAAGACTTTCCTGCAGTTGGAGACTGGGTTGCACTGACAACTTATGCTTCTGATTTTGCGATAATTCATAAAATATTACCGCGATTCTCAATCATTAAAAGGCAGGCAGTTGGTCAATTTGGAGAGATCCAGATCATTGCAACGAATATTGACTTTGCCTTTTTAGTTCAGGCTGTTGATAGAGACTTTAATATCAATAGGCTCGAAAGATACCTGACCATTTGTAATTCATCTAAAGTCAAGCCGGTAATCGTTCTTAGTAAAACTGACTTAATAGCAGAATCAAGACTCAATGAAATTTTGGAGAGCATAAATGCAAGGATTAAAGATGTTCCGGTGATTTCAATAAGTAACGAGACACAGAGAGGTTATGAAGCAATAAAATCTGTTATTAAACAGGGAAAAACATATTGTATGCTTGGGTCATCAGGTGTTGGCAAATCCACATTATTGAATAACCTATCCGGCAAAATCATGATGCGGACTGATACGATAAGTCAAAGCACAAACAAAGGACGACACGTGACAAGTCACCGCGAATTAATTATGCTGGACAATGGAGGGATTTTAATTGATAATCCCGGTATGCGAGAAGTCGGAATTGCAGACACAACAAGTGGATTGGAAATCACCTTTGATACAATAGTCAGGCTTTCTCAAAATTGCAAATTCAAGGATTGCACCCATACTAATGAGACTGGCTGTTTTGTCCTTGAAGCCGTTGAAAGAGGAGAACTCGACAGGGCGTCCTGTGAAAACTATTTAAAAATGGAAAAAGAGAACGCCTATTTTGATTCAACGATGGAAGAGCGAAGAAAAAAAGACAAAGTGTTTGGCAAAATGGTCAAAAACTATAAAAAGGATGTAAAAAAGAATAAGAACTGAAATATTTTTGTTCTACACATACTGATTATAGGGACCCAAAGAAGCAGTTGATAGGCGCACAAGAGTATGTATAGCAAGAATGATTCTTGCTATACATACTAAAAGCACATCATGATTTTCTCCATCCCTGATCGAGAAAGAACAGAAAATAAAGTTATCTTATTTTATACAAAACAATTTTCACACTCAAACAAGACCTTGTCCGAGTAATCTTTCGCATATCGCTAACCTTTTCTGTACATTCTTCATTTTTAAACGCCAAAACCAACGCGTCAGAATTGAAGAGCGAACAATTTTAAATTGATAGTCAGCGCTTTTTGAATTCAAATTATGTATTTTTATTTTTAGATTTGAGTCGTAAATGTTCTTAAAGCTTTTTCCAAATTCCGTTGCAGCATTTTCACTTTTACTTAAAGGTTTTGATAGCTCCTTAGTAAATTCATCAGTTAATTGAGTCATAATTGCATTGAATTGTTATTTTTTTTGAATGAATTCTGTAAAATGGTAATCTAGTCTACGTTATCAAATTTTCAAAAATTCTTGGTAGGAAGGTTCCAACAGGAGACAAAGGTAGACTTTATTTAATATTCAACCATCCTTAATGCAAAAATAATGCCAGATACCCCAAATCAAAGAGGTAATTTAACAATACTTCATGATCCGAATTCACAACAATAACGATCAGTACAACAACTATCAACGATACCATCTCCTTTTAAGGCATTATTCAGTTGTCGAATACACCTTCACCGGTCCGAGTAATCCAGCCTCAAGCAATGGAGTGCTTCCCCTCAACATATCAAAACGGAAAGCATCATGTGTTTTGGTAAACCTTTTGTCCTTAGGTTGACTCAGATCCCCAATGACACGATTAGCCCATAAATTGATGACATCGACCTCCAAAACATTTCCTGTTGGTTTTACAGCATCCGTAATTTCTACACGCCAGGGAGCACACCAAAGAATACCCAGATCCTTCCCGTTTAGACGAACTTCTGCAACATTCTTAACCTCCCCAAGATCAAGAAATAGTCTTCCAGACCTATGCATTTCTTTCTTATTTCCATCTGCATCCATGCTCAGATCAAAGTTTTTCTTATAGGTGGCCGTACCCGAATAATACTTAATTCCTTCTTCAGGTCGTTTGGTCCAACTTATAAGCTCAGGAAACTCCGCATTAGCCGGGCCACCCCATTTTGGATCAAAAAGAGTATTCCACATGCCATCCAATTTACAGATCTCCACTAGCTTCGGAAAATCCCTTTCCGACTGCCCCTTAGCATCAATAGCAATGGGTTTACGAAACACAATAAAATAAGAACTGAATGCATCAAGTTCTAGTGACAAGGTAGTACAGGCGTTAGCTTGATGATAGGCATTTGCCATAAACGTTTTACCGGTTACCGCATTCCATATCTCAGGCTGTTTCCCTGCAACCCGAAAAGTAAAATCACGTATTTCATGTCTATTCGTTCGATTTATAACAAAATAAATCTCCGTTCCACCACTCGTTCGATGAATATAATCGAATTGATCAGGGTTTTCAGTCTGCCCGGAAAAAGTAAAGTCGGGTGCAACACCATCAGCAAGGAGAATCTCCCTTGGTGTTTTTCCCCAAATTACTCGCCCCTTTCCCAATCGACGCTCGGTATGCGTCTTACCGTCCAGGTCGCCCCATATTTCTGCGGCAATCTTTCGCACTTGTTCATCGCACCTTGGATAGTTTTTCAACTCTGCAGATATATCCGGGGGTGAGCCGACAACTGTTGCCCCCAGATTAACCAACTCCCGAATCTTCTTAATCACCTGTAGTGACATTGCCTTCGACGGGACAGGAGAAACAGTTAGTCTCTGATATGAACCCACTTCATTGCAGATCTCAGGAGAGGTGGAAGTGCAATTCTGCAATACCAGAAGCCTGTAGCTCATACCATCAGGTAAGACGATCCGTCCGTCCTTAACAGACATTCTGGTAAGTAGTACTTCCGCATTAAAATAATCACAATCATAGCCCGGGCCGAGCGAAGGAATAACATATTTAGGTGGTGCCAAACTCGGTGGTCTTTCTCCCAGATAGAAACAAACGTCACCTACAAATTTCCCCTGTTGCAGCATATACTGGCAACGTGAAAGATAAGTAAAAAACGCGGGTGACTGCTCCCACCATGTTATATTCGGTGTAAAATGCTGTCCAGCACAAAATTCATATCCCGGCTTGCCGTCTGATGGTGGCTGACAGGTGGCCTGATGAAGCAAAAGGCGGTTGATTCCCTCACAAAAAGCATCATTAGCATATGGCTTTAAATCGGACGGACCAAGAGACCAATGCGTACGATCCTGTTCTTGCTGAGTGAAAGCCTCAGCCTGTGCCTGCGACTTGCCATAAACATGTGCTGCAGTGGCAGTTTGTTTAAGATTGAGTCGTCCAAACCTGTTTTTATTATATCCATCTGGTGAATTATAATGACCATTAACCCAAAACTCCCCGGCCAGGATATCACAATGTCCAAAGTTCTTCAATACATCCTGAGGAGGAATGTCATTGGGTCCACCAGCTTCGTTACCAACCTTCATCCCATGCTGATGACACAATTCTGCAAAACGTCCATAAAAATTCTCTGCGATACAATCTTGAATAGTCCGATCAAAATCATCACGAAATCGTGCAGATACATCTGCATTGATAACTGTATATCCAGCTAAAACAGGCATATAAGCTTTCAAATTATAACCGCGAAATCTAGTGAATTGATTAAAGAAATCCTGGGTCCAGGTAAGTTTTCCACATTCCCAGCTGTCAGACCATAAATAATCCAAGTGCCCTCCCGCCTTCTCAGCTTCCTCAATTACAAGTTTACCCAAATGGCTGAAATAATCGTCTAATGAGGACTTGTTCAAATAATCTATCTCATAGCCCTCCCCACCCTGAAAGGTATCTCCTTCAGGATATGCATGCCATTTGCTCCATGGATGTCCAGTCAACGTGTATCCGGTTCGCAAAACCACCCATTCCCCTTTTGGTACATCCCATTGAAAATGGCCGTTGGCATCTAACTTATTTGTTAAGTCAATTATTGATTTAGGTTCAATTTTTTTGGTACTATCCTGAACTCTAAATGCTTGTACCAGTATATCGTGATAATAACCCTCTACCGTTTCAGGTTGAGGGAGTATTCCCGAAAATTTAGTCGGTCCTACGACCTTCAACTCAGCCGATACAACCTTCTTCATTGCGTTATCCTTGGTTACCGAGGGACCCATCAAGGTCCATCCACCAGCCAGATTAAACCCAATTTCTATATTTAACCTTTTAGCTTCTCTGACTGCATAACGAAAAAGTTCACGCCACTCCTCACCAAGAAACGTTACACCGGGAAGAGGCTCTTTCCCTGCATATCCACCGGTACAAATCAGATTAACACCACTGATACCCTTAGCCTTAAACTGCTCTAAATCTCGAGTAATCCCTTCTTTATCCACTCGATTGAAAAGCCACCACCAATAAACTCTTGGCTTCGCAGAATTGGGTGGTGTTTCAAATGAACTTAATAAAGTATCAGAAGAATTTTCTCTGATATAATTTTTAATTTGCTGTGCCTGGCTTACATTATCAATATTTAAAACAAAAAGTGCTGTAATAAGAATAGTAGAAAACGATTTTGTACCCATGAAACATCTTGTCCTTTCAATCTTACCTTTCATCCGTAAATAATTTTTTAGTGTGAGTTATCAAATCTAATCCTCCAATTTGACCATGACCGGGTATAACAATTTTTGCCATTGGGAATTTATGAATCAGCTTATCAATTGTTTTTGGATAAGCAATTAAATCTCCATCAGCAGTATTTCCTAAATCCTTTGAATTTAAACTTTTAACCATACAACCGGCAAACAAAATCTTCTCTGAGGGAATCCAGACAACAATATTATCCAGCGCGTGAGCTGCTCCCAGGTAATAACATTTAATTACCTTATTTCCAAGCTGCAATTGTAATGAATCTTTAAATCCATGAGCTGGTACCGGCCGGTTTTTTGATTTAGCAATATCAATTGTCATTTGATTTGCATAAGTCTCTATTTTTTGTTGTTGGATGAATCTCAACCCGCCCATACAATCGACATGCCAATGGTTTGGGACAAATCCTACAATTTTTAATTTCATTGAATCCCTAATCCACGAAAACAAATTCATTGTTAAAGAATCAGTCCATGGTGAATCAAAAACAAAAGCCTCTCTCCCATTAATAAAAATCAATCCATTTGCAGGAGTTCGACCGTAACCTGGCATATCAAAATATGAAACATGCACATACGCATTTTCTGATAATTTAATCAACTCAATGTCTTTGGAGACTCTAATCGTTTTATTATTAAGTTGCGAAAATGCTGAGAGATGAATCAATCCCGTTAAGAGTACGACCAATAGTTTTTTCATAAATATGTCATTTTACTAATGTGTTTATTGCCATTACAACTAATATCTCAGTAGGCTGTGGCCTGGATGTTATGCTCATTATATTAATGTTTGTTTACAGCATCCTGACTGAAACCAGACCTACCCCACAACAAGGAGACACAGTTACAAAATTTCTTGTTGATATCTGATCGTTTGAATATTCCACTTATTAGGCAATTTAATCACAATTTCATTTGCCCTTTTCTCAATTGGGAAAAGAACCAACCCTTTAATTTGCGTATTTGGGAAAAGCTTCATCGGTCTTAACGCTTTGGTTTGCCAAAAATTAAATTGTTTATCTAAGTCTTTGAGACGGTAACTATGATCTGAATCCCAGTCATCTTCATCGTCTCTCCTCGTTTTTTCTAAATCCTCAGGTTTTTGCCTTAAAAGAAGAGCTATAGTGCCTGTAATAAGACCATCACGTATAATTTCACCAGTTTTTTTATGGGCTAAGGAATAAGGATTGACCATTTTTAACAAGCTATCTTTCTGTTTAGAAAGCTGAATAATTGTCTTTTCAGGATCAATACATTTAACCAATCGTGGAATTTGATCAGATGTTGTATCAATATCATGGAATATAGGGATATAATAAAACGAAGAAGGATCTATTAGTAGCGTATCTGTAGAATTATTACTAATACATAATTCAAATTCAAGCAGTTCTTTTCTAGTGTCGTGGAACCCAATTTCCATGCGACACAAATTACTGTTCATTGTATCATTCTGATTTGTAGCTTGATTACTCAAAAGAGTCAATACCGGTTTATGCGACACTTCCAAATGCTTTGCGCTGCAACCCCATAAAAACAAAGAAGATAATACGAGTATAATGTAGTTGTTCTTGAGCATGGCTTTTAATTTACTAGTTTTCATATAATCAGTAAGAAATTTTGATATACATCTTAAATTTTCAGGTTCAGTATCCGATATCAACATAAAAACAGCACCATCTAAAGAGAGTGAATTTGTATACAATAATAAGAATTAATTTTCAGTTTCTCACTTTCTTCGAGAATCATTTTTTAGGTTAAAACAACCTATAAAACCTGCCCAAATAACTATTAATAAGTAGGTGATTTTAGAACTTTTAGCCAACAGATACAATATAAATAATCCATGCCTTGCATGTATTATATTTCATTGCTCGTCTGCAATATCATCTTAAAGGCAAGAAAACCAAACAAAAAAACAATAATATTCATTATCCCATTACCTCAGCATTTTTTATGGATAATTTATTTTTTACATTTGTCTTGCATAAATAGTTCATCATGAATGAAGAAACAAAAATATCTATTGTTCCTGACGAAGTCGTAATGAGCAAAATATACTTGATCCGTGGACAAAAAGTAATGATAGACCGTGATCTGGCAGGATTGTATGGAGTTGAAACCAAACAACTGAAAAGGCAGGTAAAAAGAAATATTAAACGCTTTCCCCCTGATTTCATGTTCGAATTAAATAAGAAAGAATTCGAACATTGGAGGAGCCAGAATGGCACCTCCAATGTTTCTGACAAAATGGGATTGCGCTATGCCCCATATGTATTTACCGAGCAGGGGGTTGCTATGCTTTCAAGTATTCTTACTAGTGACAGAGCTATTTCCGTTAACATTCAGATCATCCGCATTTTTACACGTATGCGCGAAATGCTGTTAACACACAAAGACATCCTCTTAAAATTAGAGCAACTAGAAAAACAAACGCTTCACAATACCGAAG
>Ga0224522_1000714_pt1 | contig 10218 bp, 7 predicted proteins | sample CFST25metaG_FD_182733 | JGI IMG/M metagenome (GOLD analysis project Ga0224522, IMG submission 182733) | Peat soil microbial communities from Stordalen Mire, Sweden - C.F.S.T25 | ecosystem: Environmental > Terrestrial > Soil > Wetlands > Peat | place: Sweden: Norrbotten County, Stordalen Mire...
CCACACCTTAATCGCCACTGTCAATCAGACATTCAACTTGGTTCGCGAAGTTGCTCGTGATGCTGCTCGTCCGCCAAATGATGCTCGCAAGCGTACCTATGTTGGTATCACGATAGCAGTTGAGACTACTGATGATAATGAAATCACATATCACTTGTATATCATGCGTCGTCAGTATGCGACTATCCAAAAGACGATGATATCGCGCTTGGCTAATGGTGAGAGTACTGTATTGGTCAATCCAATATACACGATCAGCCCGATTGCTACTGTGAATAAGTTCAAGGAGGAGTTTCACAATTGCGTGGTTGATTACGTGGATGAGACATTTGGACTCACTCATAATGATACGATGGTAAATACAATCATGGACAATGTGGATATTCGTGGATCCAATCATATCTTCATCAATGAGAATGTTAATATCAGTATTGCTGATATCGTGAAGATGCTAATTGGTGAAGTTAAGACCTCGCAGCGTGATTCGTATAACGGGAATCAGCCGATGTGGCCAAAACTTGCAGCAACCAATAATCGTCTTTATAGCCAATTTGCTCATGATGTTGATCCGACTATCCTTGCGCTTATTAAGGCGGCGAAGGATGAGTTGAATGATTACATTCACACTCAGATTGATCCCGAGGTGATGACGGATTCGGATGATGATGAAGAATGATCACTTTCTACTGGTTAGGAAGGGTTTCTTTTTTATGATCGGTGCTTGGCTTTCTTCTCTAGTTCCTTGACTCTGAATTCTAATTTCTGCAATTGGTCGATGATATAATTGGTTAGCTTGTCATTGCTGGTGATATATCGACGAATAGTGGAAATCTTATCTGGATTGAGTATATATCCATATCCACGTTCGCTCGTCATGCTCATACGTGTTGACCCATCCTTGGCTTTGGTGAATGTATTGAACTTGGCTCGGTATATCCATTCATGATTTGCTTTCTTCTCGTATGAGATGATCATATCGCGTTTTAGGTCTTTCCATTGATTTTTGGGTATTTCGATAGTATCCTTGAGTGGATTGTCTCCCCCGCTGACGCTTTTGATGTATATGTGTTTGATATTGTTCATGCTTTCGGAATAGTTGCGCTTATCATGTTTATAGAAACCGACTGTTATCTGATTACCTATCTGATCGTAGTTCTTGAAGAACTTGTTTCCGATTTGCTTTCCATTGGTCTTGACATATTGGATGATGGTATTCTGCCCAAGTGATGATAACTTCGACATATCGAAAGACACATATCCCAATGGCGCATTATCCTTTTCTGCAATGATTGGCGGTCGTACTTGATTAGTAATACTACGTTTTCGTGATTTCTCGTCGATACTTGTTTGATAGGCTTTACGGTTTCCCTCATGTGCGGAATCTGCCGCACTTGTATATGCTCGACGTGGTTCAAGTTTATCACTATCAGATGAACTATCAGAAAATATTGTTCCGATGACGGGCGCTTTCTTCATTATGATTTATCGATCTATATATAACCACGCCAAATCGGTATCGGGAATGGAGGTTAAGGAAATCCACATATGCACTGTTGATGTTGAGCGACCTATCATCCACTCGATTGTCATTAATGATACCCCATTCATTGTTGCAATAGAGCTTCAGCGATTGGTGCTTCTTGGCGCATCCATAGAAGGTATTCATTCTGAATATCGTCATCTAAATGTCAATAAATCCACACTTAAGCAATTACACGCAAAAGAGATAAAACAAGAAGGTCGCGTGTTTCATGATGCCAAGAAAAAACTAACCACCGCCATCAAGAATGAAATGATAACCACGCATGGTAATGAAATAAAGCGCATCACTGCTGACAGTTTCGATTATGCCCTGATTTACTATTTGATGGTCAAGTATTTGCGCTACACCGAATATCAATTGGTTGAGCTCAACAATTTCTCACAATTGGTAAAGCTAATAAATGTATTCGATGATATTATCGGATCTATCCCAAGAGACAAATTGAAAGTATTTACCAGTAGGCTTTTGGAGTTCGAAGGAGTCAATAGAATCGGATCGAAGATAATACCATTAACACGAAGTCAGGTGGATAACACCAACGATATCGATCAGACCATATGGAAGATAATGTATATCAATAAGTTGATACGATCCATTTCGATCAAAGACAGATTACACTTTCTCGTGCCGATACTCGATTGGGGGTTAATCAAATGCCCCTTAAAGCAACTATTCACGAATACTAACCTAATCAATCAAATCAAGTTCGGATCTGATATCAACTTCATACGATCATCAGCGCTCAGACAAGAGAAGATATCTAATAATCTTACCGCCACGCATATGCATAAATATGATATGAACAATATCCGTGAGCTGAGTGCGCAAATGGTAGAAGCCACATCCAATATTGATTATCTATTAGACGATCTCGCGGTAGCCATGTTTCATATTGATAACGGAAATACCTTATTTGACTCTATTAGCATAATGGCGGATTCGGCATCATCCACTAAGTCAAAGGTATCCAAATTCAATCTAATCGTCAAGGATGCACTGTTCGAGATTGAATCCTTTAAGAATATTGTATTTCAGTATTTATGGTGCGTGCTATTATTGGCTTACAAGGGCGTCATCCATAATGATCCCCATCTTCATAATATCATAATATCTCCAGCAACTACAAACAATATATCATTGATGCTACCATCTGGAAAAGTGGTGGTGCTAAAGAATATTCAATGCGACATAACATTGATCGACTTCGATAAATCGATATTGTCGTATCGGCATGGAGATACCTTTGGCACTACTGTGAATAAGATAAACGAAATCATGTCGGTCGTGTTCGACAAACAAAAGCAAAACATAGTGGAGGACTATGACCAGATATTCAATTGCTACGTTATGTATGATGTTATTAGATTTGGGTTGATCATGCGCCGTATTTTAGAAGATACGCACGCGGTATTGGCAAATAACAAAACTACCCCTCCACTAATCGACAATCAGTTGAAGTTCATCGATCGATTGGTGGAGTTATCTACCGAAACGCTACTGAAGATATATGACAGCAAGGCAGAATTCCCATTCGATATCAAGAATTCATATGGAAGCATCGAATGGTTGATAAACCAGATGTTTGGAGATTATATCAAGATTAGCAGCACCAAGAGCTCAGCAAATGCTAATATCTCAATCAACGCATCGTCCAATAGTGATGATCCAGAATTGATTCCATCGCGACGACGCTATACAGATAAACTGAAATACAGCTTCATCGCTGACTATATTTCTAAAGAGTGACCTCGTTCAAAATTGAACGAACTCATATATTATATACAAGCACCATCAAACGTAAGTCATCCATGATGAACACATTCGAATTTCTGAACAACGCCTCAATCAACGTCGACTCCTTCGAGGAGGATATGTTGAAGATCCGCACCAAGCTCTTCTCGGTAGGTGTATGCTGGACCGATAGTGTTAGCGGGCATTTCAAGCCGGATGTTCCATTTCGTGTTGTGCTTTTCACTCGTCATGACAATGTAGATTTTAAGAATCCGATGGTCAAGGAATGCAATGGATTGGTATTCGAATATCATGATGGATGGAATCTTCTTGCGATGCCTCAATGGGCATTTTGCACGAACAAGATTTCCATGCGTCGTCTCATCAATATTCATAATTCTGGTGAGTATGATGTATTTGAGGTTCTCGATGCAACTATCTTGACGCTTTACTTCTATGAGGGAGAATGGCGCATTGCATCGACCAAGAGCTATGATCTCGGTTCAATGGAGATGATCAAGGGAATGACGTTCATGGACGCCATCAAAGATCTGATGAAGACCAAGTACTGTGCATTCAACTTCGATTCGCTTCACACTAACTGTTCTTATACGATTGCGTTGCGTCATTCAAAGTATCATATCTTTGATGAGACGAAACACCTTGCCAATCGTACAAGAAACATTCCTCGCGTTGGAGTTGATATGAATTCATATATTATGGTGATGGCTATTGCCAATCTGGAAACGCAATCATTCATTGGAAAGCACGTGGCTGGATTGCCATCGCAGAATCCTATCACGTTGCGTGGAAATAGCGTATCCATGTTGATTAACTATGCACATTCGGCATATGCCAAATACGCGAAGGCTCATCAATTGCAGAATTTCAAGTATAAGCCTTTGTATGGATATATTCTGCGTGCCAAGAATCAGACCACGCCAAGCGAATATTCTACGATCTTCATTGAGAGTGAATTGTACCGAGCTATCAAATCTGGCTTGTATAAGAATAATGGTGCCATCCGCGAAGGGAACTTCAACAAACTGGTCGTCCAGATGTCGACCAATTTCGAACGATATGAGCAGTTTCAGATCATGTTTGAGAAGTTCAGCGACAAGTTTGAAGAGCTGAAGAACAAACTGGATACCATTTCAGCTGCTGTCATCAATCGCATCGTAGGTGTCGAGCCACGTAGTGGCGAATCGACTAACTTTGTTAGTCTCGATGATAAAAAGGAAAATCCGATTCTTGATGCCATGATCGATGATTTGGCTAATCAATTTAAGACGGAGCACGACATCACGCTCGGGATCATCCGTGATGCATTCTACTCCAAGCAAAATATGAAATACTTGTATGCGCTCATGGATGCAACCTAAACATACTTAAACAACATACTTAAACAACATACATATGCGAATATAGTAAAATCTACGTTTTGTACTCAATGTACCGAACGTATTTTTTTCGCCATATGTATTTGATCTGTAGAGCGATCAAGGGATACATAATCAATATCGCAAAGAGTATTGCCAGATAAGCAATTATAGTATCTACATTGAGGGAAGTTATGTCATTGCGAGTGATAAGAAGAGCGACATACAATATCAGACTGGGCCATATATGTCCAATTGGTCCAAGTATGAATCCAAAAGTAATGCTCGCCATGAAGATCAATAACATCTTATGCAGCATACGTTTACCAGCATTTAAGGAAGATGTAGAATTAGTGAGCACCACCAATCCTGTCGCGATAACAGCGTGTACTATGGTCACTATCGAGAGATATGAGTAATTGATTGGCGGCAATTGACCCAATATGAATGTATTGCCAAGAATAGTGGTGGTTGCAATATCTTGAATCAGATCATTAAATATCAAAATCGATAAAAATGCTGCAAACACAACGCTGAGTAGGTGTATCACAAGATACTTGGCAAATACTGAGATTCGATATTTGTAGATAACTGCATTGATAATCAGAATATCCATCGTTACGCTTATCGACTTATATGTATCGGCATTGATAAATACATAAGCAACCATCCCGATTCCCATAATGTTTATAAATCGCATAATTATATACTGAATGATAATGTCGGCGCCATGTGCCGTGTTTATATCAAGATTGGGAGTTGAACCATTTTGCAATCCTTGATCTTTATTGTGTATAACAACTAATACAAACATAAATATATTGCTGTAGAGTAAGAATGTAGCGCATACGCATGCCACGAATTCCAATAGATAATACGAATTGATCTCTGCAGCTTGGTTTACCGTTAAATCTTGGTATAAAGCTGTCTGCTCATCATCTATCGAACAAAGCGATAACTGGCCTACGTTGATTGACACGAAATTATCCATTGTTTGAAATGCAGTATCTATTGATTCATTCATCTATATTAATAATTAAATATTCCGTAAGGAATCTACCATCATTTAAATGCTTTGCACGCCAATAAATAATCCTCAAGCCATGTTGGCATTGCGGCCAATTGTGCATCATCCATTCCCACAATCCATTTATATTTATGTGTTCCGATCTTGGATGGAGGAATAACTGCTTGACGGTCATTATTGAGAAGATCCCATCCAACGTATTTATCGCGGAGTTTGAATCGTGAGAACGAATGGAGTTTCTTGTTATATCTGAAATATATATGAAGCCCACCGCTGGCACTTTGAACCATGGGTGTGATTATTTCTGGATATGCTGATGATATGCTCTTCCACGTTTTCATCCCATTGTCCTTTTTATCGATATCGAGAATGGTAATACCAGAGGCGATTCCGGTGAGCACTCCGATATTGTGTTTGTCAAATATGTAGCGATGAGTGGGGGTTTTGGTCAGTTTGTTCCAGTTCTTAAGGATCGGACGTTTCTGCTCCAGTGGGATAAGGACAAATCCGAACTTGGTTGTCAATTCATTGATAATTGACAATGTGGCATTCATATTGCGATATATGATACGAGAGATATCACATACGAGAGATATCACATACAATGATATATCAATAAGTAGCTATATTACACAAATCAGCACTTAAACAGCATTTAGAGGGCTATACAGATCTCTAAACCAATAAAATTGAACAATATATGTAATAATATACTCAAGCAAATCATTGACGACTGATCGAAAATGAACACGACTGCGACCCAGATTGCCATTACAGGACTCATGAATCAACCATTCATGCGTTCCTTCAATGCGATCCAACCAGTCATGATCAAGTTCGGCCGCTTTATGAAGCAGTATGCCCTTTCCCCGCAAGACACCAAAAGCGTTCCTAACTTCATTAGCGTGAATCCGGAACACTCAATGAGCTTTCTTGTGCCAGAAGAGAGCATACCGAAAATGATGAAATTGCTCAACGAGTGCTACAAGCTATCGTTTCCCAACTACATTCAGGAATGTCTCTTCATGAACGAACAATCAGCGAGTGGGCTGTACTTCGATTTCGTGTTCGAGACTCCAGTGCGTGATATACAATTTGATACTGTGGTACTCGATTTCGTGGAATTACTGTTTAACATCTTGCCGCAATATCTGGATTTCGATCCAGCGGGTAGCGAGCATTTCGTGTTCTACACTGCGACGAGCAATCCAGTTTATCCAACTACGAAGAATATGTACAAATCCAAGTTTCGTATCACGATTCCGAGCATTCAGCTTGATAAGACCGCGAGGTTCTTCATATATCAGCGAGTGTGGCAATCGAGACCGATTAAGGATATGTTCGAAGATACCCTCGATTATAGTGTTCGTCTATGTTTGAAAATGGCAACGCAGATACCAACCACAGTGCTCGGATCATTTGTGTTTGAAGATGAAAACGAACCGATGACGCTCAATCAGGTAATTCGTATGCATCTCAAGTTCAACAATACTTGGATCGCCAAGCAGAGTGTGGTGTCCAATCCGGCTACGGAGTTCAAGAATCTTCCGGCTGAGATGTTGCTCAACTACACTTGCCCCAATACCAGAATTACTAAACAGAAATATGATTTGAACATCATCGGCATGCGCAAAAATGAAATCGACTTCAACAAGACTCCTCAATTGGCGTTTGCATTGGAGTATGATAATGCATATTGCGATTATGCCATGCGATGCATTTCAGATACCGAGATCTCAACCGTTTATGATGTTCTTCGAATTCTGGATCAAAACAGATTCATGACGCTTGATGCATTACTCGAAATCGTTCGATCGATTAGTATGGCTCCACGCAATTATCGATGTTTGGCTGTCATTGTTCTGCATGAACGTGCTAAACGAGTCATTTTGGATGGCGACAAGTATCGTCCATTATTGCTCGACGAGTTCAACAAACATTGGAATGATGCTATCAGCATGACGAATCGCGAGAAATACTCATACAAGTCGTTGCGCTATTGGGCATCGATTGATGATCCTTCCGCCATGGATCGATATATCAATAGAAAGCTAACGCAGATGATCATTAGTGATATTGCTCATTCGGTTTATCAAGGTAGAGTAGAGGTGTATCAGATCGCCAAGTATCTTCATTTCATATTCAGTCATTTATACATCACGCAAAATGAGAGAAGTGGTGTGCGCAATCGCTACAATTGGTATGAATTCGTGATTCCAAATACTCCGGACAAAGAAGCAGGACAACTGTTCAAATGGCGCAATGTTGGCACCGAGCCCGATTCATTATTGGAGTTCATGGTCAAGTACATTCAGCCGATCATGAATTCGTCGCATAATCAATTGAAAGCGTGGATTGTTGAGGCACATCAGATATTTGAGGCAAAGGATCCACGTATCGATTATGTTAAACATCTGTTCAGCGTGTTTGATAAGCGAGTTACTAAACTATTCATCACGAAGGAACGATCAGCGATCATCGCCGAGGCTGCGACCATGTTCAAGAACAATTGCTTCATCAAGCAACTGGACCAAGCACCAAATATTCTCGGCGTTGGTAATGGCGTTGTTGAGTTCAATCGCGAGAATGAGATATTGCTCAATCACTATCATACATATCCGATTACGCTTTACACGGATACCAATTATATCCCATATGACGAGGATAACAAATACATCAAGGCGATGTATAAGGTACTTCGATCGTTGGTGCCAGATACTGAAATGGATGCTATAGATTTCTTGTTGTACTTCCTGAGTACATCATTGGATTGGTTTCCTAAGGAGGCTCTCTTCCTCATTGTATATGGAGGGGGGTCGAATGGTAAGTCAGTTCTTCTGGAAGTGTTTAAACGCACTCTGGGCGAAATGTATGCTCGCCGAATGTCGCTCAGCTTTGTCACTGATCAGGGTCGCACCAAATCTGCCAGTGCTGATCCGGCTATCATGGAACTGAAGAATGCTCGGTTTGTGTATTATACTGAGAGCGAACGTAATGAAAAGGTGAATATCGCCAAGGTCAAGGAGATCACTGGTGGAGATACCATTTCTGGTCGTCAGATTTATGCAACGCAAGAGAATTTCCGTACCAACTGTAATCATATGGTTACCACGAATCATCGCTTTGTTATCGAAACGAATGAGCATGCTGTTTGGCGTCGATTCCTTTGTTATCATTTCAAGATTCGCTTCGTCGAGAAGATCAACCCAACTGAGAAGTTCGATCGTTTGAAAGATCCGGATCTCATCGATTTGATCAAAGAGGATAAACGCTATCAAGAGGCATTCCTTTCGATTCTGGTTCATTATCACTCAATGCTTTATGCAAGATATAATGGTCGAATCAATAATGTGCCCAAGCCGACAATCGATAAGGAAACTGAAGATTATCGGCTCAAGGAAGATGTATACGAGGCATTCATTATGTCGAGAGTGGTTTATGAAGAAGGATGTGAACCAAGCAATATGGATCAGTTCATCGAGCACTTCAAGTATTATTACGAGAACTCAGCTCGTGTTGGAGAGAAGTTCAAGCAAAACTCTGATGACGTGGCACAGATCTTCCGCAATTCGAGCATTAAAGACTATATCCGCGAAGTCGAAAGTGGATACGTCATTGAGAACCTCAAGAGTCTTGGACATGGTGAATCCGTTTCGGAGAATGCTATGCTACTCAAGACGTGGCGCAATCAACATGCCAACTAATTCGGTTGATGTGTGATGTTGTTAATTGGTGTATTTGCATTCGTATTTGCATTTTTTATCCTAACCGACGAGTATATAGTTATATCATGGAAACCACAAAAAAAGACTCAATGGAGATCGAGTCTCCTGATCCTATTCAGATACATATCCTCGGAATGATTAGGATGATCATGAATAGCTACAATCTAACTACAGATTCGATTTCTTGGTATGACAACATGGTCAGCGAATTGACGCCCGACCAACTTTATGATACGTATGATGAGTATACCAAATTCTTGTCAATGCAACAAGCCGAGCTACATTCGGATGAAACTGATCATTCAGATGGTGAAACCGAAATAGTAGAGGATGACCTCATTTATGTAACCACTCGCCGTGAATTTTGCACTGCCATGGGCAAGGGACTTAAGATCTGTCCGCGATATTCAACATGCACGGATAGACATTGTAAGAACTTTCATATCGAGCCACAATATATATGCCCGCACGTTACGCGAGGTAGCTACTGTGATCAATCAGAATGTGAATTGATTGTAATCCGACCATGTCGAAAAGGGAAACACTGCAATGACCCAAAATGCTCGTTCAAACACTAACCAAACACCAACCAACCAAACACTAACCAAACACCAACCAAATCAACATAAAAAGAGCATTCTACCATATGATAGTATTATGAGTTAGATTTGTAATTTACTTGCGGACCGTCTTGCGCTTCTTCGTGGGCTTACGTTTGGCGGCAGGCTTCTTGGCAGCGGGCTTACGTTTGACAACCTTACGCTTAGTGGCGGGCTTCTTGGCAGCGGGACGCTTGGCGACCTTACGCTTAGT
>Ga0224522_1000715_pt1 | contig 10217 bp, 9 predicted proteins | sample CFST25metaG_FD_182733 | JGI IMG/M metagenome (GOLD analysis project Ga0224522, IMG submission 182733) | Peat soil microbial communities from Stordalen Mire, Sweden - C.F.S.T25 | ecosystem: Environmental > Terrestrial > Soil > Wetlands > Peat | place: Sweden: Norrbotten County, Stordalen Mire...
GAAATTGGTGACTTCTATGATTCAATGAAATCTTTCTATGACAAAGCAAAAGATGTTGCTCGTGCTCAGAAAACAGCAAGAATTGCAGACCTGACAAAAAAAGAAGAATACGAGCAGATTGCGGAAATAGCAAAAAGCACAAGAAGCTTTGAATTAAAATTTAAATATATTAATTCAACAAATAATACTATTTACAGTTCCTTGTTGGATAATTATTTTAAGTTTCCGAATGTAAGATTTTGCGCTCTTGTTATTGATAGACAAAAACAAAATACAAAATCTAGCTGGGCACCTGTTATTAACCCGTGGGAAACTTATATCTTGCAAGCATCCATGTTAATCGCAAACAATATTAAAAATATTTCTCCATGCAATCTGTGCATCTTGGCAGATGATTTAACTAGACCTTCTGATATTAAGAAGTCGTTTGAGCGTTCACTGGCGGATGCAATTAAATATAGATTAACAAAAAATAAAATGCCAGATACTGTATTTGGAGTAAGTAGACTTGAATCGCATTCGTCTTTGTTATTACAAGTCGTTGATATTTTACTTGGTGCAGTAATGTATGATTTCAAAAAATCAGCGGGGTTAATTTCAGATAAACTTTCTGAGAAACAAGAGATAGTTGTTGATAACTTAAAACAAAAATTGGGGACTACTAGTTTAGCTCAAAATAAAACTTATCATAAGCCAAGCTATTTTTCTGTGTGGGAATTAAGTAAATAAAAATGCGGGTCATGGACAAGAAACCCACACCCGCATTAGTGATTATATCGTAACCGATTCTAAAATACAAAGTCAAGTGAATAAAGTATTTTGACATAGAAAGTTGTAGTTGAAAATCCTCGTGAAACTATCTCAAATTTACTCTTCGTGTTATAATACACTCGATATGGATAGTCCTGAAAACAAGAAAACGCTTGGAGATAAATTCAGAATTGCCAGAGAGGAACAAAACCTTACGCAGTTACAGGTGGCAAAAAAAGCCGGCATTAGCGTTAATTACTACGCAAGAGTTGAAAGAGGCGATCCAGATGCAAGGTGGAGCGTTATAAATAGTATTGCTAAGGCATTAGGAATAAACGTAAAACTTCCTATTTAAAATAACTGTTAAAGTTCTTTCCCTTTAGTTAATTTTTCTAGTATAATATGCTTCGGAGTAACCAGTGTCTTTTGATAAAAATATATCGTTTTCAGCTTCCTTTTGCCCTTGATACGAAAGCACAATTTTCTGTATCCAAGGCAGGAAGTGTTCAAAAGAAAATGCACTGGCGGTACTCAGTGAGATAACGCTCAAAAAAAGCTATTTTTAGCCTCGGGATTGTGTTCAATTTCGAAGTTTTCAGAAAAATTTTTTTGAAGCTAATTTTCCGCAGACGCGATTGAGAGTTGAACACTTTCAGGGCTGTTAAAATCCAACGCCTCTGAGCATGTCGGTATAGAACCATTCTATCGTTATAGCGGTATCTCGTCCCTGATACTAAATTAGTTAGGCTAATGAGGAATATTTCTTTTATTTGAATTATTCATAGACTGTTGCTCTATGTCCCGCAGTAAGAATGTCTACTACTTTATCTTTTTTATTAACCTTATAAATTATTCTATACACACCTACTCGAAAAGAAAATTTGCCTGTAAGTTCCATGGTTAAGGGCTTACCTAAAAAAGGTTCTTCTTTTATTTCCGCGAATGCCAAAATGATTGCTTTTTGATGAGGATGTGATATTTTTTTAATTTCGCTTTCTGCTCTTGAAGAAATTCGTAATTTATACATGAAGATTTAACTCTTTTTTGAGTTGTTCAAATGTTACAAACCGATCATTTTTTATATCATCTTCTCCTTCTCTAATTGCATACAATAATCCTGAATCAGCCATAATTTCATTCGTTTCTTTCCAAGACTGGTATTCGGCAGCAGAAATAAGAACTGCTGCAGGTAATCCGTTTACAGTAATAATATATTCTTCTAGTTTCTTATTTGCATTTTCAACCAGAGTAGTTAAATCTTCTCTTGCTTTTGTGATAGGTAATGTGTGTGTCATAAGTAAATATTACAGAATTATGTACAAATTGTCAATAGCTAAAAAAATGTTTAATGCGTAGGACTTGAGTTGTGCAACAAAAATCTATCAGTTTATTTTCTTGGTATAATAAGTTTCGGAGTACTTAATATTTTCTGGCGAAAATATATCATTTTTAATATTCCTTTGCTCTTGATATGAAATTATGATTTTATATATCCAAGGCAGAAAGTGTTCAAAAGAAAATGCACTAGCGGTACAAAGTCCCATAGTTGATTTTTGACTTAGATTCTGGTATATTTCCATTCATGACTCAAGAATCAAAAGGTGGAGTTTCTCCGAACAATCAGGCATTTTCTGCGCAACAAGAAAGACGCATTGCGAATTATTTACAGGGTCGCAAGAACCGCATAAGAAAAATTAGCTATCATCAAACACTAACAGAGACCGAACAATTAACAATCCAAACATGTCCAGGATACAATGAAGCACTAGACAGAGCCCTACTTGATACTTACCATGAAAAGAAGTGCCGAGATTGTCGCGTAGAAGTATCTGTAGAAGCAGCTATTGATAGAATAGACATATGGGGCAAATGTCCAAAGACATAACGCTCTCCTTTAAAGGGGATAGTTTTAAATTTCAAATCTTTAACTCTTCAACTCTACTTAGATTCTAATAACTAATGGTAGTAAGCCTTACGGTGGGAGTAATGCTTGGATTTAATATTTCTTTCCACTTCTCGAAAGAAGTACGAATTTGGCTCCTCCCATTCGCTATCGCTCAGGGATTTATCTCTGCGGAGGGAAATTCTGAAACATTAGGGGTACTAAATCAATGAGTAGATGAAAGGGGCGACACCGGTTGCCTGGGCAAAGAAAACCAACAATCCAAAAACTATTAAAAGAACTATGAACGGAATAATAAACCACATTTTTGCTTTCCACAAAAACTTAAATAAATCATTTAGCTCACCCGCCCGAGAAAATATGCCTTTAATAAATTTCATTTAATATCTTCTTTCCTTATTATATAATTTTCCAGAGCCAAAATATCAAGCCCCGATTTTTTGAAAGTATTCAAAGCATTCGCCGGCGAATTAACAATCGGCTCACCTTTTAAGTTAAACGAGGTATTCATTAAAACATAAACTCCGGTTCTGTCTCCAAATTTTTTGATCAGATTATAATAGCGGGCATTTTGCTTTTTAGAAATAATTTGAAACCGGCCCGTTCCGTCAACGTGGGTTACCGCCGGAATGATTTTTCGTTTGGCTTTTTTAACCGGGAAAACCGCCAGCATATAATTGGTAAGATATTCGTGCTCTTTACTGCCGACTTCAAAATATTCGGAGGCTTTCTCTGTCATCGTCACCGGAGCAAACGGTCGGTAAGGTTCCCTAAATTTAATTTTTGTGTTGACGATTTCCTTCATCTCTTCTTTGCGCGGACTGGCGACAATTGAACGTGCGCCCAAAGCTCTTGGCCCCCATTCCGAACGGCCGTGAAAAAATCCGATAGCTTTATCTTGGACTAAAGTATCCACCAAAAGGCTGACTAATTTCTCCTCCGAAGTAATTTTGGTGTATTTTAGTTTTTGACTTTTGAGGAATTTTTCAATTTCTGAAGAAGTGAAATCTTCACCGAAATAACAATCGGTTTGGGTAAAAACGCGTTTCTTATTTAAAATGGCGTGATAGGCGTAAAAAGCTGCGCCCATTGAACCACCATCATCTCCGGCAGCCGGTTGGATAAAAATCCGCTTAAATGGACCTTTTGTTAAAAGAACTCCATTGGCAACTGAATTGAGGCCGACGCCCCCCGCCATACACAGATTTTCCAGTTTTGTTTCTTCGTAAAGCTTATTGACCAAATTGAGCAATAGCTCTTCGGTAAAAGCTTGAATCGAAGCGGCAATGTCGGCAAATCTTTGGTTAAGCTGGCAAATCTCGGCGTAATTTTCCGGTTTCTGTCCAAAATAACTCGGGTAGCCGGAGGTTTTGGTAAAAAAATGTAAATCTTTTGGCCGCGGTTCTCCGAATAATTCCTCGAATTTCCGGCTGTAAGATTTGGTCGAAGATTTATGATAGCTAAAATAATCCATGTCCAGAGTAAACGAGCCGTCTTTGTAAACTTTAACCAATTTTCGCACTTTATCTAAATAAACTGGCTTGCCGTAAGGCGCCATTCCCATTACTTTGTATTCTCCATCATTAACTTCAAAGCCCAAAAAAGCGGTAAAAGCGGAATACAAAAGGCCGATGCTATGCGGAAATTTAATTTCTTTTTTGATGTGGATTTTATTACCCTCTCCGACTCCCATGGTGGTGGATGTCCACTCGCCAACTCCGTCAACGGTTAAGATGGCCGCCTTTTCAAAACCGGACGCGTAGAAAGCCGAGGCCGCATGCGAGACATGGTGTGGGACAAACAATATTTTCTTGGGGTCAAGATTTAACTCTCCAGCAAAAATCGAACGGACCCACAATTTATCCGTTAACCAGTTGAGCATTGCTTTGGCAAATAAGAGTGATGAAAAAGGATAAGTGGCTAACGTTGATTGCAAAATTCGCTCGAATTTCCAGAACGGCTTTTCGTAAAAAACCACGTAGTCTAAATCTTTGGTTTTGATACCGGCTCTTTTTAAACAAAATTCAATTGCTAATTTTGGGAAACCGCTATCGTGCTTAATCCGACTGAATCTTTCTTCGGCCGAGGCCGCGACAACTTTTCCGTCTTTAAGTAGACAAACGGCAGATTCGTGATAAAAGCAGGAAATTCCTAAAATATACATCAGTATGGTTTTTGGGCTTGAATTAAATTTTCCTCGGGGTGCTCCCAAACAGAAAAATTACTCTTCAGACTCTTGTTTTTCTTAGTTCTTAAGGGATCGGAAAATAGAGCAAATGGCAAACCCACTACCCATAAGAGAACGTAATAAAACACGGTAAAAATTACCAGTCCCTGAAAGTTACCGGCTTTTCGGGCAAATCTACGCCACTTTCCCCACAAAAACTTTAATAAATTCATTGAGTTTTGATAAACGTCCCCTGGTCCGTCTTCGTTAGCATTGGAACGATCGCATTATACAATTTTTCCGCTACAAACTGATGAATATATTCATTGGGATGCGTATCCCATCTGTTAACTACCAAATCTGTGGCGTTTTTATTTTTTAGATATGGCAAAAGATCGATTACTGTTACGCCGTCATTTGCAAATACTTTATCCATCTTTTGATGAACCTGCGTAGCCAGAATTGGGTAGTTAGGCATAAACCTTAGAAAAGGAAAAATAACAGTCACCGTCTGGCTGTTTTCGGCTTTTAACTGCGCCGAAAGACTTGCTATATCATTGACATGTTGTTTAAAAACCGCCGGAATATAATATTGCTCCAAATCCGTGTTCTTTAGCTGATTGAAAGTATTTGTGTAAATTGCGCTAAAGCGCCAATATAGATAATCAAGGAAAAAAGAATGATTAGTAAGAAACTCCACGAACGGAGGAGTTTCTCGAGAAACCTGATCAAGAACTGCGTTGCCTTTACTGTCTTTGGGTTCGGCATCATTTAAATAATACTCCCAGACAACAATATCCGGCTTAAACTGTTTAATCTTAGTATTATAATTGATGAGCTCGTTCCATGTATCTAAGCCCGAAACGCCGAAATTATAAACTTCAACCTTATAACCCGATTCATTCAATTTGTCTTGCAAAATGTTTGAAAACCGATCGTTAACATTTTTTATCCCGTAGCCAAAAGCTAAGGAATCGCCCATTACGGCAATTCTGACTACTCCGGGAGTTTTAGAAACCTGAAAATCTCTATCTCTAACCTGATAATTATTAAAAACTACATGCCTTGCCATCCAGCGGTCGGTGGTATTAAGAAAACCCAGAGCGTCAGACTGATCAAATTTATACCTAAAGTATGCTTCAAAGCCGGAAAAAATCAAAACGAGCGAAAGAATAAAAAATAAAATGCTAATGAATAATTTTTTTCTGTTTTCCGGAAGCGCTGATTTAAAAATAAAATAAGTACCAGCAAAACAAACAACTATAGTTAGAACTATGAGAATCAAAAACTCATGAAAGTCCCTGATAAAATAAGATAAATGCCCCCAAAACGCAATCATTCTCCAATAATAATAAATGGGGATTTGTAAGTCAATCAGTCAATTGGCTCAGGCGGATTGGGGTGAATAACTTGATGGCGTATTTCCATCTGTGGATGCACTTGTTTTGTTAAAGCAGTTTCTAAAGCTTCATCCATGTGCGAAACAAAAACAAACTTTAAATCTTTGAGCACTTCTTTTGGTACGTCTTCCAAATCTTTTTTATTATCTTTTGGCAAAATGACTGTTTTAAGTCCGGCCCGGTGGGCGGCAATGACTTTTTCCTTAACTCCGCCGATTTCCAGCACTCTTCCTCGTAAAGTTATTTCGCCGGTCATCGCCACAGTTCGGTTAACAGGAATCTTGGTTAAAGCCGAGACGATTGCCGTTGTAATCGCCACTCCCGCAGATGGTCCGTCTTTTGGTACCGCGCCTTCCGGAACATGGACGTGGACGTCGATTTTTTGATAAAACTTTTCGTTTAGACCAAGCGCTTTGGCGCGTGCCCGGATATAACTCATGGCCGCCTGACAGGATTCTTTCATCACATCGCCTAATTGTCCCGTGAGAATCAGCTGTCCTTTTCCCGGCATTAAGGCCACCTCTATAAATAGTATGTCGCCCCCTGCTTCAGTCCAGGCCATGCCGGTCGACATGCCGATTTCGTCCTTTTTTTCAATCAGCGTTGAGTTAATTTTAATCGGGCCCAAAAACTTGGTGACATTTTTTTCGGTGACCACCACTTTTGTTTTTTTGCCTTCCGCTACTTGTTTGGCCACTTTTCGAAGTACCGCGGCCATTTCTCTCTCTAGCGCTCTGACTCCGGCCTCCCGGGTATAGTGTTCGATAATAAACTTAATCGCGCTATCTGATATTTCAATTCTCGAAGAGCTAAGTCCATGTGCCTCGGTTTGTTTTTTCAAAAGGAAATCTTTGGCAATTCTAAACTTTTCCTGCTGCGTGTATCCGGCAAAATGAATAATTTCCAATCTGTCTTTTAAAGCCGGCGGGATTGTATCCAAAATGTTGGCGGTCGTCACAAACATAACGTCGGAAAGGTCAAACGGAACTTCCAAGTAGTGATCGGAGAAAGCGTTATTTTGTTCCGGATCCAATGCTTCCAAAAGCGCCGAAGACGGGTCGCCTCTAAAATCCGCTCCGACTTTATCGATTTCATCCAGCATAAACACCGGGTTACGGGTTCCGGCATCTTTAATGCCCTGAATAATTCTGCCTGGAAGCGCGCCGACATACGTTCGTCTGTGACCCCTGATTTCCGCTTCGTCCCGGATTCCGCCCAAGGAAACTTTGACAAATTTTCGCCCCAAAGCTCTGGCAATTGATTTGCCGATGGAAGTTTTACCAACGCCGGGAGGTCCGACAAAACAAAGAATCGGCCCTTTCATTTTGCCGGCGAGTTTGTGCACCGCCAAATATTCAACAATTCTCTCCTTGACTTTTTCCAGACCAAAATGGTCCTCATCCAGGATTTTCTCCGCCTGTTTGATGTTAACCGTGTTTTTACTCTCAACGCTCCAGGGAAGATCCAACAACCAATCCAAATAATTACGGATGTAACCGGCTTCCGGATTAAATTGGTTCATTTGTGAGAGTTTAGTAATTTCTTTCTTGGCTTTTTCTTCGATTTCAACCGGCATTTTGGCTTTGCGCAGTTTGTCCATCAGTTCCTTTGTTTCTCCGTCTTCATCATTTTCGCCCAGCTCTTTTTCAATGGTCTTGAGTCTTTCCCGAAGCATTACTTCCCTCGCCCCTTTTTCAAACCTTTCCTGGGTTTTGGAGGCAATTTTTTTTTCTAATTCTAATACTTTTATTTCACGGCTTAATATTTCGATTACTTTTTCTAAACGTTTTCTGACATCCAGCTCTTCCAAAAGATCTTGGCGTTCACTGGGCTTTAATTCCAACACCGAGGCAACCAAATCAGCCAGTTGCGAAGGACTATTCTCCGACATGACGTTCATAAACACTAAAAAGTCCACAAACTTACCCAAATTTACCGATCTCTTAAATTCGCTAAGCAAATGATTAGTTAAAGCTTTTATTTCGGGGGTATCGACTACCTCTTCCTCTAATTCTTTAACCCGAGCCATTAGATACGGCGAGCCATCAATGTATTCAATGATTCTGATTCTGGACAAACCTCTAATTTGAGCGTGTATTTCGTCACCATCGCTTTTAATCATGCGCTCGATGTGCGATAACGTACCGATTGCGTAGAGATCTTTTGCGGTCGGTTCGTTGAGTTTTGCATTTCTTTGTAAGACAAACCCGACAATTCTTTCCTGACTAAAAGATGATTCAAGAGCTGCCAAACTCTTTGGTCTTCCGAAAGTTAAAACCGAGTCTGTGTTGGGGAAAATTATCCCGTCCCTAATTGGTATGATTGGCACTATTTTTTCCATAGCTAATTTGAGTGTATTAGCACTCTATCACACCAGTTGCTAGCTGTCAAGGGGAAATTTTTGCGGGGTTGACAGTTTTAACAATACGAAACTACAATTACTATGTTATGGTTTATTTAAGCCAGCTATTAAACAAAAAAGTCTATTACGAACGGAAACTATTTGGCGAAATGGTGGATTTTGCGGTATTGGAAAGTACACCCAATCCTTCTGTTTCCAAAGTGGTGATTAAAAAAGACGGCACAAAACTGACTATTTCCCCATCCTTTCTCTCTTTTAAGCGAAACGGCGCCATTTTAACCGACGCCAAAGCTCCACTACTCCCTTTCGATGAAAGGGATTTTTATTTAAATGAGGACCTTTTGGATAAGCAGGTTATCGATGTTGACGACAAAAAACTGGTACGGGTTAATGACATTGTTATGGAGAGCAATGGTGAGCTAAAAGTTGTAGGTATTGACATTGGAGCCGCCGGCATATTAAGACGGTTAGGGCTTTCTCGAGTTTCCCCGTTGAAACCGAAAATTCTTCCCTGGCAAATGATTGAGGCTTTTGATTACCAAACCGGCAACGTCAAAATAAGTCTTACCCAACATAGATTAGACGGGATGCACCCAAGCGAACTGGCCGATATTCTGGAGGAATTAGGCTCAAAAGAAAGACGCGGCGTGGTTGAAAGTCTTGAGGCAAGAAAAGCAGCCATGGCCATCGAAGAAGCTGATATACACACCAGGGATGCTATTCTGGAAGAATTGTCAAGCTCGGTTTTAGGAAAAATTGTTAAACGAATGCACTCAAGTAAAATCGCTAATCTTTTTTATCGCCTTAATCCATTAAGGATCAGGGAAATTTTAAGTCTGGTTGGCGCGGAGAAAGCGCAAAGAGTTGAACGATTACTCGATTTTAGCGCCGATCAGGCGGGAGGGGTCATGCGTACAACTTTTATCAGTCTTGACGGAGCCACCACTATCAAGGAGCTGTTTGGCGTACTCTACAAAGCGCCTGCAAAACCGGAAGGGATAGTCGTCACCAATGGTGATCAAAAATTAGTCGGCGTTGTCTACACCAAAGATATTATTGACTGTGATTCATTGGCGCTTTTAAAAGACGTCGTGACGGAGAGAAAATTCGTTTATCCGGATGTTGATTTTAATCAAGTAATTAACTTGTTTGGTAGATATAATTTGCGACTTTTGCCGGTAGTCGATAAAAATAAAGTGCCGATTGGCGTTATCTCGGCCGGAATTGTACTGGCAAAGATAGAGGAAAGAACAAAGACTGATGAAATTATTTAAACCGCTTAGAAGAAAGCTTTTATTTCTAATTCCGATTCTGGCGATTATCGGACCGGGTATTATTGCCGGCAATGCCGATAATGATGCCGGCGGAATCACCACTTATTCTGTCGCGGGCGCAAACTTCGGGCTTTCGCTTCTGTGGGTTTTGCTTTTGACCACTTTTGCCTTGGCAATCACTCAGGAAATCGGCGCCAGAATGGGACTGGTTACAGGAAAAGGCCTTGCTTCTCTGATCAGGGAAAAATTTGGCATCCGCTGGACCACTTTTGTCATGGTCTGTCTTTTTGTTAGTAATATCGGGACGATTTCGGCGGAGTTTGCCGGTGTCGCGGCGGCTTTAAGTATATTTGGTATTTCC
>Ga0224522_1000716_pt1 | contig 10212 bp, 13 predicted proteins | sample CFST25metaG_FD_182733 | JGI IMG/M metagenome (GOLD analysis project Ga0224522, IMG submission 182733) | Peat soil microbial communities from Stordalen Mire, Sweden - C.F.S.T25 | ecosystem: Environmental > Terrestrial > Soil > Wetlands > Peat | place: Sweden: Norrbotten County, Stordalen Mire...
TATTGAGCTTATTATCAGAAACAAATCCAGGCACTTTCACCGTTCCTATAATTAAAATTAATATGACTATCAGGAATGAATAATAATAGACTAAATCATTTATGCGTTCTTTATGTACTCATCCCCCCGCCCCCCTTCTCTTGCAGGCAAAAGAAGGGGGAGTACATTGTTTTGCCCCTCTTTGCGAAGCAGAGAGGGGTTGGGGTGAGTTCATGTTATTAAATAATTGATATTTATATATTTAAAAGGATTTATTATTGAAAACTGATACTCATTTAAATTAAAGTAACATTGATGACATCAAGGGAAATATCAAATGCCCGCTTAAGAAGCCAGAAAGTTGAAGCAACAGAATTTAGTACTGCCAGGGAAATTGTCAGCTGGATGGGTGCAATGCAGGCCCAGGATTATTCAATGGCGAAATGGGCCATTGGAAGCAGGCTTTCTGATCCTTCTAATCAAAGAATCGAATCATCTATTGACAAAGGAGAAATAATACGTATTCATGTTTTGAGGCCTACCTGGCATTTTGTTTCTTCAGATGATGTTTACTGGATGCTTGAGCTTTCAGCTCATAAAATTAAATCTTCATTTAAATCGAGGCATAAAGAATTGGGACTGACAGATTCAATAATAACAAAGACAACCGGCATAATTGAAAAAACGATGACAAACGGGAAGAGCTCAACACGCAACGAACTGGCAATAGAGTTTAATAAGTCAGGCATAAGAACTGATGCCAACAGGTTGAGTCATATACTTTTCCATGCGGAGATGGATGGTATTATTTGCAGTGGTCCTATAAAAAACAATAAACCCACTTATGCTTTACTTTACGAAAGAGTTCCTTATAAAAAGAATATATCAAAAGATGAAGCCCTGGCTGAACTGGCAAAACGTTACTTTACGAGCCGTTGCCCGGCAACCTTAGAGGACTTTGTCTGGTGGTCGAATCTTTCTGTTTCAGATGCCCGGAAAGCAATTAATCATATCAAAGCTGATTTCACTTCTGAAAGTATTGGCACCGGGAAATATTTGATACCAAATTCATATTCAAAGCCAAATCCTGAAAAAATTTCAGTTCACTTTTTACCAGCTTATGATGAGTTTCTGATCAGTTATAAAGATAGGAGTAGTTCACTTGCACTTATTAATAATAAAAGAACAGTATCCGACAACGGTATTTTTCACCCGACAATTGTAGTAAACGGATAGGTTGAAGGATTATGGAAACGGACAATTCGAAAAAACAAAGTCATTATTGAAATGAATCTTTTCCAAAAATATGACTTGCTGGTAAGAAAACAAATTGAAAAAAAGGCCTGTCAATTCGGACAGTTTCTGGAGAAGGAAATTGAAATTATTCAGAAAACTAAAACTTAGTGCTGAATTCAGGTTCTTCAATTCTAAAATTAATAACTTCACATGATAAATAATTAGTATCCATTTTAGTAATTACAGAACAATGATAAATCTTATCAGTAAAGTTTATATAGCAATAAAACGATGTAGATTATACGTATTGACAATTTTCGTTGCCTATTGCCTTTCATGTCTGACAGGTATCATAATGTCACATGCAGGAAATCAATTTGCAGCTTCTTCGAGAGACAATATAGTCGGAAAGGCGATGAAAAGTGACAAAGCTTCAATAAACTATCAGGAAGGGAATAACTTTTCAGCTGCTCTGAATGATTTTATGGGAAATCTTTTCTTTGGCGCCGTACCACAGACCTTGATGGGATTTGGTATTGTGATCCCATATTTTTTTGTATTGAAACAAGGTTGGGTTGGCGGTATAGTTTCAATAGATTCGGAACATAAAAGCCGGTTCAAAAACTTCAAATCAACATTCTACTATTTCTTTGTATTGCTGCTGCAATTCATTCCATATTCGTTGGCGATTGGTGCAGGAATCAGATGTGGCGTAGAATTTTATAATTATAACAAGCTGAATGGATGGCATATACAAAAACTCAAAGTTCATAAAGACAGCATTTTAGATTTAGGATATGTTTATATCCTTGTAGTTCCACTTTTTTTTATTGCTTCCTGTTTTGAATTTTTGTCTGCATGGAACGTTTAAAATGATCATATATGAAGAATCTCAGACCAGAAAATGGATCACCCGAATCAACAGAAAAATGGGGATGGAAATATCATCATCTGGGGATACCCACAGATAAAGTTATGCCTGAAGAAATATATTTACCCCAATTCGGACTTTTTGTCTCCGGGTTCAGCAGCAGTCCGTTTGGAGTTGAGTGGATGCGGTTTGAAGAAAACAGTCCTATTGACAGACTAATTCAAACTGTTCCTCATTTGGCCTTCGAGGTAGTGGATCTGGATTATGAGCTTTCAGCACATGACTTAAAAGTAATTACCGAACCGAATTCACCATCAGAAGGAATAATTGTTGCCATGATCGAACATAATGGCGCACCGATCGAATTGATTGAATTTAAAGAAATCCTGCAATGAAGCGAATAAACATTTTTATTCGCCCAGCCTGTAGCTTTATTGAAGTTAAAGGTTTTATAATGGATGACTGGTTGGTTGAAACTGAAGCTGATTGTGTTAGTTAACATTATGACAGATAAAAGTCTCATCGAGTGGCTTCTTGATGCCGATGTCTCAATTCAGTATCAGGTTTATCGCGATCTGCTAAAAGCTGACAGACCCGATTTAAAAGAAAGAATATCAAAAGAAGGATGGGGAGCCAGATTTCTTTCTCTGCAAGACAGTAATGGCCATTGGGGATCAGGGTTTTACCTGCCTAAATGGATATCAACGCACTACACATTGCTTGATCTAAAAAACCTTGCAATTTCAAATCAGCAAAAGGATATAAGACTTATATTGAACCAAATCCTGCATGATTACAAGAGTCCCGACGGAGGCATAAGCCTTGTCAGAAGTTTATCGAAAAGTGACGTATGTGTTAATGGTATGTTTCTGAATTATGCCTCATACTTTGGGGCGAATGAAAATGAGTTGAAATCAGTTGTTGATTGTTTGTTGTCCAGCCAGATGCACGACGGGGGATTTAATTGTCAGTCTGACAGAAAGGGAGCCATCCACAGCTCATTGCATTCGACTCTTTCTGTTATTGAAGGAATTTCGGAATACGCAAAAAATGGTTATACGTACAGACTGAAAGAATTAATTAAAGCTGAAGAAGAATCCAGAGAATTTATTCTTGAACATAAGTTGTACCAATCCCACAGAACAGGTAAAACCATAGATAATAAAATGCTTATCCTCTCCTACCCTTCACGCTGGAGATACGATATATTAAGGGCATTGGACTATTTTCAATCTACCATGATTGGTTTAGATAACAGGATGAACGATGCGTTTGATGTTTTGATTAGTAAACGTAGATCTGATATGACATGGCCACTTCAGGCAAAGCATAACGGACAAATCCACTTCGATATGGAACAGCCTGGGAAAGCAAGCAGATGGAACACATTAAGGGCACTAAGGGTTTTGAAACATTTTGGCTTAATTGACAGAATGAAATAAAAAATTCTCATATGCGAACTATTTTCCTTTTTCTTTTAATTCTCACCTGTGTAAAACCAACCTCATCTCAGGATGCAATAGACTTCATGAATTCAACATTTCTGAAAAAGCTGAATAATGACAAATCGTATTCAGAATTAAGGTCAAAAATTGTTTCCGAATTTGCCCATAGGCCCTCAGGACGTTGGGGAGAATTTGTTACCGGTGTTTATGAGAAAATACTTACTCAAAAAAAAATCATTGCATTTACATTTGATGCCTGTGGCGGCAAAAATGGGAACAAATACGATAAAGAATTAATAGATTACCTGCATAATGAAAAGATTCCTGCAACATTGTTTGTTACCGGAAAGTGGATCGATTCACAATTTTCTGTTTTTATTGATCTCTCACGAGATACGTTGTTTGAGATTGAAAACCACGGTCTTAACCACAAACCTTGTTCAACAGATGGCAAAAGTGTATATGATATTAAAGGCACTTCAGATATAGGAGAAGCATTTGATGAAATTGAAGCAAATGCCCGAAAAATAGAAGCTCTTACCGGTCATCGACCCCGGTTTTACAGGTCAGCGACAGCTTTTATTGATGAAGTCTGCGTCAGTATGGCTGCAAGGTTGGGTATTTCAGTAGTAAGTTATCAGGTCCTTTCAGGTGATGCTGTACCATTTGCACCTGATTCGATGATTGAAGAGAATGTCCTGAAAAACATCAAACCAGGAGCAATTGTCATCATGCATTTTAATCACCCTGAATGGAATACAAAAGAAGCAATACAGAAGATTATCCCTAAACTAAGAGATATGGGTTACACTTTTGTACTTTTAAAAGATTTTGAACTTACCCGGGTTAAGAAACCTTCTCTTTAAACTAATAAATATTATTCTGATCGCTGATTGATGCAGATTCGCAGTCTCAGTTTACAAAGAAACCTGCTCACTCTTCCCTGCACGACTACTTACATAAAAGAAACTATGAATGATGAATAATATTCCTATGATCAAAAATGGAGCAATAACTATTAGTGAACCCGGATTTCCTGAAAAGGAATGGAAAAAAACTGTACCGGATATTGAAGCCAATATAAATAGAACCCCGCCGGCCATCTCCCATCTCCATGCAATAATTAAAACAGCGACCAATATCAAGACCGGAATATTATGAATCAGGAATCCTATCATCTTCAATCCAAAAGACTCTTCCCCACCAAACACATCGAACGAAAAAACAGTCATAAAAAGAAGTGAAATTATAGCTAAAAAACGGGGGAGCCAATATAAAATCTTTGATATCATTTTAAAATGCGTTAGTGTTTTTTAAATTGATAATTATTTAGACTTTATCCTATATCAGATTTAATATAACATATAATTCTCCGTTAAAATTACATCTCTTTCGCTGAAAAGCAAGTACAATTATTTTGTAAATTAGCTGAGCAGTAATTTGCAGGCCGATAAATCGCTTGAAGCCTATAATATGATCCCGGCTGATGAGCGGGAAAATACACTGGTAATCTGTTATAATTATGGTCAGGCAGATGCACTATAAACTACTACAACAGGAAGAAAATGCCTGAAGCCTACGCCTATAACACAGATTATATTTACTGGCTGCCCCGCTTACAGATAATTCAGAATATACTGATAGTGGGGAAAAATCCTGGCCAGCAAATCACTGGTCAGTTTAAAGACTACAATCTGATGGGCGTACTTGAAAACCCCTATGCAAGGGAGTCTGGTACAGAAATTTATCTGCTTACAGATGCGAACGATTTCTTTACTTTGGTTTTTTACAACAATGTTGAAGAAAGAAAAAAGAAGCTTGATATTTTTTAAACAATTACCTTATAATCAATTTAAGGATCTTTGCTTTAAACCTTGAATATGGAGGATAACGAACAGGTATATCAAACAGATTCGATTTTACAAGCACTGAACGGAGGTTTGAAAAAGTATCAAATGAGGATTTCCCATGATACCGGCCCATCCCGCTGCTTCCGACACCTCCATAAGGCAAATAAGGTGAAGCAATTTGCAGGACAGTCTCGTTAATAGCCGCATTACCCGACCTGGTTTTTCTCAGGAACTCACGAATCAGCCTTTTATTCCGTGAAAAAATATAGGTAGAAAGAGGGTTGCGATTTTGTTCGATAATGCCATAGACTTCTTCGAAATTTTCAAAGTCAATAACCGGAAGAACCGGGCCGAAGATCTCCTCCTGCATTATCGCGTCCCCTGGTTTTACATTATTTATTATTGTTGGAGCCACATACCTAATACCTGCATCAGTAATCCCACCTGTTACGACTTCCCCGTTCTTAATAAGGTCTGATAGTCTGTGAACATTCCCGGAACTTATGACTCTGGCAAAATCATTGCTTTTTTCCGGGTTGCCGCCATAAAACAACAAAATCTCCTTTGAGATAAGATCAAGAAATTTATCCTTAACCTTTTTATCAATCAATAAATAATCCGGACAAACACATGTCTGGCCGCAATTGATAAATTTTCCCCAGGCAATCCTTTTAGCAGCATAATCAAGCCTGGCATCTGCCGCAACAACGCACGGATTCTTACCTCCAAGCTCAAGAGAAACCGGGATCAGGTTTTCAGCTGCTTTTTGCATTACATGTCTTCCCACAGCCGGGCTTCCCGTGAAAAATATAAAATCGAATTTCTGGTCGAGCAGGTATTCATTTGTGCTATGATCACCATTAATCATGGAAACCAATTCCGTGGGCAGGTTTTTCAGTATCTTTTCTATCACCATTGCTGTGTTAGGGACCTGGCTTGAAACTTTAAGGATCACACAATTGCCGGCAGCAATTGCCCCTACTAATGGTACAAAAGCAAGCTGAAAAGGAAAATTCCAGGGTGATAGTATCAGTACCTGTCCATAAGGTTGAGGAGTAACAAAACTTCGCGAAAGGAAATGCATTATTGGAGTATAGACTCTTCTGGACCTTGACCAGCTTCTCAGTTTTCGAATAGCAAAAGTCAGTTCTTTTATTACAAACCGTGTCTCGGTAGCAATTACTTCAAATTCAGGTTTGTGAAAATCTTTCCATAAAGCATCAACAATATCATGTTCATGCAATATTATCAGAGAACGCAACTTTTTCAGAATCTTAATTCTGTACTCAGTATTTAATGTTTTACCTGTGGTAAAAAATTTCCGTTGCGACTCAATAATCAGTCCTATGTCTTCTTTTTCCATTCTTCTTCAAGAAGTTTTAATTGTTTAGAAATATCAGTAACAGACGAATCAGATACAGAAGGTATCAAGTTCATGCAATATTCAGCCATCGCCGTAATAGTAAGACTGGGATTTACTCCTATATTACCCTGAATTACTGAACCGTCGGTAATATAAAAATCGGGGTATCCATGGACCTTCAGGTTTTTGTCCACAACGCCCGTTTCAATGCAGTCAGACATTGGACATCCTCCAAGGATATGAGCTGTTGTCGGCCTGTTGAAAAAAACCTCAAGCAAAATATTCTGAGGTATACCAGCCACTTTTCTTGCATAACGTTCCATAACCTCCTGTCCGACAGGAATAAAAGCCGGCACTCTTTTGTTTCCGCTGTTATCTATCTTCATTTTCCCACCGAAAAGACCTTCTTCCCATATCATTTTCATGGCATTATCGGTCGTTTGCATAACCAGGAATATTACTGTCCTTGAAGACCAGCTGAAGTTAAAAACCGTTTTAAGAAACGACCACGGGTGGGTAACGGTCTTCACAAACAATTTCCATGCCCTGCCGGCTGATGTTCCGGCTCCGGTGACCGATAGGCCGAAAAACCATTTCATGGCATTGGAATTATCGGGATATTTAACGATCTCAACATGTGTCAAGGGATCAGGGCTGAAGACTGATGTAATAGCCAGACCATTATTGAGTTTTTCAAAACCACCGGAAACGGCACATAGAGTTTCTGCATTGGTTCTTAATTCAAATCCCAGAGTATCTGATAAAGATGAAAGAGTTGCATATTTGTATTTCTGTTTGAGCAGGAGTTCCAATGTTCCCAATGCACCGGCTGCTACTATAATTCCTTTAGCTGTGAAAACCTTCTTTCTCTTTCTGAAAAAAGATGTTATGCTTATTGTTTCAACGTGATATTGACAGTCGTGAAAGGATATCTTTTCTGCCTTGGTTTCAGGAAGAATCTCCAGTCCCATTTTTTCAGCGAACCATAAATAGTTCCTATCGAGAGTATTCTTAGCATTCTCCCTGCATCCTACCATGCATCCTGCACATTCAATACATCCTTTACGAAGAGGTCCTAACCCGTTGAAATATGGATCTGTTTCCTTTTCAGATCCATCAATGTTTACTCCTACATGAACAGTTTCAAATGTACCGTGAGCATTCATATCTTTTGAAACTTCCTCCAGAATCTTATCTTCGGTATTCAGCTTTGAGTATTTCTTTCTTCCAAGCATGAATGAAGCCCGGTCAAAAAATGGCTCAAGTATTTTTTTCCAGTCGCCGAATCTGTTCCAGAAAGGATTGCTAAAAAACTCATCAGGAGGAATGTACAGGGTATTGGCATAAACCAGACTTCCCCCTCCCACTCCTGTTCCACTCATAATACTTGCAGTTTTATAAAATGAAAGTTTCTGAAATCCAAAGCACCTCAGAGCCGGAATCCACAGGTATTTTGGAATGTTCCAGTTTGTTTTGGGAAAATCTTCCGGATTAAATCGTTTTCCCTGTTCCAGCAGAAGGACTTTATAACCTTTTTCAATGAGACGAAGGCTGGTAACGCTGCCACCGAATCCTGAACCAATTACTATATAATCATATGTCATTATAATTGCAGTGATAAAGAAGGTAACTTGTAAATATAAATAGTCTGGCGAAGAATCAAACGAAAAGGAAAAAGAAATTTGAGGAAGAAGCTATCGGATAACTAAATGGCGTAATGGCGTAAAAGTGTAGTGGTTCGGAAAAACAGGAAACTGATACAGAGAAACACTGAATAACACATAGAAGAATAACCTTTAGGTCTAAGTATAGAATATTAAAACAATGTAACTAGGTGGTTAAGAAAACATTAAGTAGTCTCACCCGGAAGAAAACAGGATCATTATGTATAAATATCTTTGGTTTTCTAAACTTTCTCCATGATTTATTTGTTAACTATCATTACTAATTCTAAAAAAAATAATATGAGCTATTACGACAAAGCCAAAGACATATATGATATGCTGGCACAGGGAAAAATGCTTGATGCATTTAATAAATATTATCATAAGGATGTAGTTATGGTAGAAGCATCCGGAGAAACCCGCAAAGGGAAGGCAGCAAACCTGAAATTTCAGGAGGATTTCATGAGTATGATAAAAGATGTTCACGGAAGTGGTATCAGAGCCATAACAGCTGATGAAAAAAAGGCTATAACAATGGTGGAATCATGGATGGATGTAACTATGAAGGATGGCAAAAGGAGCACGATGGAAGAGGTTGCAGTCCAGAAATGGGAAGACGGACAGATTATCCATGAAAGATTCTATTATAATATAGGGAAATAAAATTTAAGTAAAAGTCTTAAATATTTAAATAACAGATACAAATAATTCGTTGATTTTAATTTTTTTTTGTAAATTGGGATACTATTATTAAAATTTTAAAACTTAATTAAACATTTAGTCTATAAGATTGTTTCTGTTACAATAAAGTAGTTAACATTTAAATTTTTAAAAATTATGAAAAAGTTATTGATTTCAGTTTTAGCGTTAACAAGTTTTTTGTTTCCTCTTCTGGCCCAGGTTGATCATGATTACAATGTAGATGACCGGGTACCTATAGTAAACGTTAAGATTACAAAGGAACAAGTTCCTGCTGCAGTCTTAAAAGCTGCTCAAACTCGGTTTGATATTGCTGATAAAGGAACATGGTCAAAGTTCCCATATGCATTAAAAGAGTATGGTTGGGTCTATGATGTCGGAGCTTCAGATATTAAGCTCGATCGATATGAAGTTAGAATGTTAACGACAAACGGACATGAACTGTGGGCTGTTTATACAGCAAAAGGAGAACTAGTCGAAAGCAGAGAAGCTGCTTCCAATATTCCTATTCCAGCTAATGTGATGGAATCACTTTCAAAAAGTCAGTATAAAGACTGGAAAGTAGTTGGAGACAAAGAGATTATCAGATTCTTTCATGATCACGATAATAGCAGTGTAGAGCAGCATTTCCGCGTTACAGTTGAGAAAGATAATACTAAAAGAAGCATTTCTTTTAATTATCAGGGAGCTACTGCCAGTAACTAATAATAATCAAACATCCTGATTTTAATCAGATAGTTAAAATGATTGTAACTGCCTGATTTACGTGTTGAGGATTAAAAGCCAGATGAATACAGTATATTATTACATTTTCAAAAATGTTTAATATACTGTTTTTTTTTATTCGGGTATTTGCTATCTGAATTTACCGGACGAGCCTAAAATTAAAGGCACCGTTTTTTGTTACTCCCATTACTTTTAACCATATAGGAAGCAATGATTCTGTTGCCCTGGCCCCTGTGATATCACCAATATCAAGAATATTTTTATCCAGCCAACCGAACTGGTTTAGAAGTTTTATTACTTTATTCTTGGCTTCCGAATTGTTTCCTGAGATGAAATTAATATGGTCTCCATTCCCTACTAAGTTTGGATTTACCATCAA
>Ga0224522_1000718_pt1 | contig 10205 bp, 5 predicted proteins | sample CFST25metaG_FD_182733 | JGI IMG/M metagenome (GOLD analysis project Ga0224522, IMG submission 182733) | Peat soil microbial communities from Stordalen Mire, Sweden - C.F.S.T25 | ecosystem: Environmental > Terrestrial > Soil > Wetlands > Peat | place: Sweden: Norrbotten County, Stordalen Mire...
AATCGCCACTTCTGCCCCCATAAACACCTAATTGCCATGTCATTCCGAGCGCCAGCGAGGAATCTCTACAGGAAGTGACTATACTTATCTAAATAGTTCATTTATTAATAGTAAGCCCAATATTTGCTACCAACCCCTTAAGATGTGTATAAAGATTAGCTTCAAAAGGAGGGGAGAATTAGGAATTGCAACTTTATTACAATCTTTTAGGCTAAAAGATTACGGAATCATCTCGCTTTCAGGCAATCCGTGTTCTTCCTTCATCTCAATGCCGAGCGTTTTGAGTTCATTTAGCACCGGATTGTAAATCTGAGGGACAACCGGTCTGCAAACACCTTTTGCCTCAATTTTCTTTTCAAGTATCATCCTGACTGCTATAGCAGCCGGAAGGGCAACTGTCCTGGCAATAGATGTATTGGTTGATGGAGATCCGAAATCAAGCATTGATGACTTTATTACTTCTTTATTTCCATCTGGATACGATGCCAGAAAGATATGTTGCAAAACAACCATATCGCGTTCATTAACAGATAACAGCATCTTTTTTATCATTCTGTCGGAGGTGATTTCAAAAGGGGATGTCTCGTTATACTGAAGTTTTTCATCACTGAAAAATCCAAGATAATCAAGAGCCTGAATAGCTACTGAATTGGCTGAAACTCTTAGTTGTTTTGCTAAGTTTTTCTTAAGATCAATAATGTTTAATCCACTTCTCTCTGCAAGGAATCCGGCATAACTCATCATGTGATAATTCTTTATAGAATCATCCAGCATATTAAGACTCTTCATCGCATCGAGAGCATCACACCAACCTTTATACCTGAAAGTTCCTCGATACATGGTTTTTGTTTCGGATATGCCATAAATATCGATATAACTTACTGAATCCCTGTTCGGATAAACATCCAGATCACCTACCCCCGGAAAACTATAACTGAATCGGTCTTTGAAAAGATCTGCAGGTTCAATGTAGACATGTTTGCCATTTTTAAGATAATGTGCGCTGTTCCTGCTTGCAAGAACGACTCCCTTTGGACTCCACGAAAATTTGTATTTCAATGGATTATCAGCGGACTCAGGAGCAGGAAGGGCCCCACAGAGAGAATAGAACTCTTCTACTTTCCCGCCTCTATTGTGGACATGATCAATAACTCTCATTGCTGTCATATGATCAATTCCCGGATCCAGACCTATCTCATTCAGGAACAATAAACCGGCATGCTTTGCAGATTCATCAAGATCCTTCATCCCGGGCTGAATATATGATGTGGTAACGAGAGATTTCCCATGTTTTAAACAAGCCTTTGCAACATCAGAATGATACTTGTAGGGTAGAAGACTCACCGTGATATCATAATCATCTACCAGTTTTTCAAGCATTGCCGGGTCGTTCATTGACCAGTCGAGTGATGATCCATGTGGATTTCCATTTATCATCTCATCGGCCCTCTCCTTCATAGGAGATGCAACCATCAATTCAAAATTGTTTTTAAGCAGGTATTCCACCATCGGTTTGACAACCATTCCTGCTCCAAGAATTAAGACTTTTTTCATAAAATGCACTTTTTGTCAGAGTCCAAGATAATAAAAATGAAACTGAGAATTTATGACTTTAACCAGATCATAACTGAATTAAGAACAACGAACAAACGAATGACGAATTCAGAACTTGATGACACTTCTTTATTCTAAATTCGAATGTTCGTTATTCTTCCTTTTCAATTAAATTTCATAAATTATACAAGATCATTGTAATAAACATTAGAAACTATTTCATTAATATTACCAGCTATGTATCTTTGTCAGTAACAAGCTGACCCGATAGAACAATTTTAATTCGCTACATTTCAGATGCCTGATTTTCAGAAGTATGTAGAAACACCGTTGATGAAGCAGTATAATAGCATCAAGACAAAGCATCCTGATGCGATACTGCTTTTCAGAGTAGGCGATTTTTATGAGACTTTTGGAGAAGATGCAATCAGGACTTCTGAAATACTTGGGATTACACTTACACGTCGTGCAAATGGTTCGGCTTCGTTTGTTGAACTGGCTGGATTTCCTTATCATGCCCTCGATACTTACCTGCCACGACTTGTAAGAGCAGGTCAGAGGGTGGCTATATGCGAACAGCTCGAAGATCCCAAGCTTACAAAAAAAATTGTCAAAAGGGGTATTATCGAGATGGTTACCCCCGGGGTCCTGCTTAATGAGAATGTTTTGAACCATAAGGAGAATAACTTCCTTGCTGCGGTTCATATCGATAAAAAAATTGCAGGTGTGGCATTTCTTGATATATCCACAGGTGAATTCCTCACCTCGGAAGGCACTATCGAATATGTTGATCAGATGCTTAATAATTTTCAGCCTAAGGAGGTGTTGTTTGAAAAAGGGAAGAAAGATCTCTTCCTTGAATATTTTGGTCCCAAGTTTTATACTTTTAAACTTGATGACTGGATCTTTACATCCGATGCAGCAAATGACAGGCTTCTAAAGCAATTTGAAACAAGTTCATTGAAAGGGTTCGGGGTTCATAACCTCAATTTCGGCATTATTGCAGCCGGTGCTATATTATACTATCTCGATATTACGCAGCATGAACAGCTTGGACATATAACCAGTCTGTCCAGGATTGAAGAGAACAGGTACGTATGGCTTGATAAATTTACCATTAAAAATCTCGAGTTATTTCATTCTCCATATGAAGGGGCACGAACACTTATTGATGTAATGGACCGGACTATTTCACCAATGGGAGGGCGACTGTTAAAAAGGTGGCTTTCGTTGCCGCTTAAAGATATTCAACCTGTTAATGAACGGCTTGATGTTGTACAGTTTTTTGTTAAAAATGGTGCAGTAAAGGATGAAATTGCCGGTTTGATCAGGCAGATAGGTGACCTCGAAAGGCTTATCTCAAAGGTTGCAGTCAGCAGGATTAATCCAAGGGAAGTGGTGCAACTGAAGAGGGCACTTAAAGCTATTGAACCTCTGCAGGGAATTTGTAATAAGAGCGAATGCCTGCCTCTGACTCAAATTGCCGAACAACTGAATCCATGCAGGTCAATAGCAGATAAAATTGACAAAGAGCTTGATAACGATCCTCCGGTTCAGCTTAATAAGGGTAATGTAATAGCAAAAGGAATATCTGAGGAGCTTGATGATTTACGAAAGATTCTCTATCACGGTAAAGATTATCTTGCCGATCTGCAAACACGCGAGAGTGAACGGACCGGAATAACTTCCCTCAAGGTCAGCTTCAATAATGTTTTTGGCTATTATATTGAAGTGCGAAACACTCATAAGGATAAGGTTCCTCCCGAATGGATAAGAAAACAAACATTGGTAAGTGCAGAACGTTATATAACTGAGGAGCTTAAAGAATATGAAAGTAAGATACTAGGTGCAGAAGAAAAAATAATTGCACTTGAAACAAAGCTCTTTACCGATCTCGTATTGGCAATCCTGGAATATATACCGCCTATCCAGCTTAATTCAACTCTGATAGCAAGGCTTGATTGCCTCCAGTCATTTGCTGTTATATCCGTTGAAAATAACTATGAAAGACCGGTTCTGAATGACTCCAGGGCGCTAGTGGTAACTGAGGGGCGACATCCGGTAATCGAAAAGCAATTGCCTGTCGGTGAAACTTATGTTCCGAATGACATGATGCTTGATACAGAGGATCAGCAGATAATAATTCTAACCGGACCGAATATGTCAGGTAAATCTGCTCTTTTACGACAGACAGCTCTGATAGTGCTTATGGCTCAAACAGGTTGTTTCGTCCCTGCAAAAGCTGCAGTGATTGGTATGGTCGACAAAATATTTACAAGAGTTGGCGCATCAGATAATATAAGTCTTGGTGAATCAACTTTTATGGTTGAAATGAATGAGACTGCCAGTATACTTAACAATCTCTCTGATCGCAGCCTGGTATTGCTCGATGAAATCGGCCGGGGAACCAGTACTTATGACGGTATTTCAATTGCATGGGCAATGGTTGAATATTTACATGAGAATAAACTTAGAGCAAAGACATTATTTGCAACGCATTATCACGAGCTTAATGAAATGGAGAACTCATTCTCAAGGGTAAAAAATTATAATGTCTCAATAAAGGAACTTGACAATAAAGTCATTTTTCTGAGAAAGCTTAAAAGAGGCGGCAGTGAACATAGTTTTGGGATACATGTTGCCAGAATGGCGGGTATGCCAAGAAGTGTAGTAACCCGGGCAGATGAAATACTTAAGGAACTTGAACAGAGTCATGAAAAAAAAGAACTCTCAAAGCCAATTGCCGACATAGCAGGCCACAGGGAAGGAATGCAGTTAAGTATTTTTCAGCTCGATGATCCTGTGCTAAAACAAATACGCGATGAAATCCTCGAAATTGATATTGATAATCTTACACCGGTTGAAGCACTAAATAAACTCTATAATATAAAAAAATTGCTTAAATAGTTTACAAAAACATATTTTTGCAAACTATGTTTCACCGGATACCTTTAATTCATAAATGACTAATATGATCATGATTCCTGATAAGAATAAGATAGCACGTATAATTCTCAACTTTCTTATTGTCTTCCTCTTTTTTTCCGGGACAATGTCGGGGCAGAAAAATAATAATGCCGGAGTAAGCATTATCCCTAAGATTATGACCGAAAGGCAAGACAGTAATTCCGGATGGAGAAAGAGAGACGTTTTTACATCGGAACCTGACACTAATTTTACATGGGAGAAATATGCAACATTTCTTAATAAAATTTCGGATACAAGTAAATACATTGTTCTCCCCCTGAATGAATTCCGTCAGATTTTAAACAGCAAAAAGATAGTAATAGGGCTAAGGCACGATATTGATAATGACCTTGATATTGCTTATGAGTTTTCTGAGTTAGAATATAAGCTTGGATTCCGTTCAACCTATTTCGTTTTACACAGCGCTCCGTATTATTTGTTAAATTCAGATAATATGGCAGTTCATTCGGAAAAAATTATTCCAATTTTAAAAACAATGCAGAATACTAGACATTTCGAAATAGGCTGGCATAATGATCTGGTTACACTGCAGATAATCTATAATATAAATCCCGTCACATTCCTTCATAATGAACTTAATTGGCTCAGGTCAAACGGGATAAATGTTGTTGGTACCGCATCGCACGGGTCAAATTATTGTAAGGTTTATCATTATCTTAATTATTATTTTTTTGAGGAATGCACTTTACCCATTGTCCCTAACTTCGATAATAATATATCAGTCCCTGTAGGGAAAAAGAATATTCCTATTATAAAGGGAAAGCTGAGCGATTTTGGACTTCAATATGAAGCATATTTTTTGAATAATAACAAGAAATATTCAGATGCAACAGTCACCAATGGCATTCGTTGGAATATCGGAATGCTCGATCTTAATGAGCTTCAGCCGGGCGATCGGGCAATTATACTTCTTCATCCTATCCACTGGCACAAAGGATCAGAACTTACAGATTTTGAATCATTCAGCCTCACCGGACAAAAATACTGCTCGGTAGATACCATAAAATCTATTATTTCAGTGGAGATGCCTTATGCAACAAATAAAGGATCACTGTTAGCCGTTTATACACTTTCTCCCGGAGCATATGCAAAAGTAAATGGCAAAATGCAAACAAGCAGGAGCACCTTGAATAACTATAATAATCCATTGGTTTACACAGTCTATGCTGAAAACCGTTCTATAAAGAAAGAATGGACAATTAAAGTACATAATGCAAAAAACCCGGCATGTGATTTTCTCTCGTTTTCAATTCCCGGATTCACTAAATCGGTTAATATTAATACCGCCGGGAAGTCAATTCTCATTCAGGTAAATGAATCTGCTGATCTGAGTCACCTTCACGTTCAGTTTGATATTTCCCCGGGAGCCAGCACCTGGATTGGCCATACCGAACAGTTCAGTAATACCGGAATAATTAACTTTTCAGGTAAGGTACAGTATCAGGTTTTAGCCGAAGACGGTATTAATTCATGTATCTGGACTGTTACTGTTCAGAAAGTTCAGTAGTTTATAATTACTTACATCTTTTTTCAACTATTCAATCATGAAAAAATTCTATAATCCTCTTGGCCTTCTATTGATTAACTTATTTGCATTTTCAGCTCCTGTTAATTCTCAGAGTGGCACAATAAAACAAGTAAAATTAACCAGATTTGAATTGCAGTCTTCTGCTTTGATTTCTTCCAACGGAGCCGAAATTTCATCACCGGAATATAAGTCCAAAGTTTACTGGTTTCCTGTTAAGGTCCCATCCACTGTTCTTACAGGGTTAGTTGCCAATAATATATATCCCGATCCCTATTCCGGACTTAATAATATGTTGATTCCTGATGCTTCTGATGAATTTAATAAAAAGTATAATCTGGAGCAATACAGTCATCTTCCTGGTAACCCAAACCCATGGAAAAAGCCTTACTGGTATCGCACATCATTTAACGTTCCTGCCAATGACCGGAATCGTTGTTTTCAATTGATATTTAAAGGGATAAATTATAGGGCAGCTGTCTGGCTCAATGGAAAAGAGGTGGCCGATTCATCAGATATGGCAGGTATGTTTGCTGAATACAGTCTCGATATTAGTAAACAAATACAGGCTGGATCTGAAAATGTTCTTGCTGTAAAGATCTATCCGCTTGATTACCCTGGACTACCGGCTTCTGAACAATTGAAGGCTCTGGGTGATTTTTTCGAAAATGGAGGCCCGACAGGCGATATAGGTAAAAATGTCACAATGCTATGTTCTGTTGGCTGGGACTGGATTCCACCTGTCAGGGATCGCAATATGGGCATTTGGCTGCCTGTTTATCTGCGAACTTCTGGTGGTGTAACAATAGCTGATCCGAAGATAGTTACTTCTCTTCCCGGATTGCCTGATACAACTTTTGCAAAGCTTTCTCTGAGTCTCAAGTTGCAGAATCATAATATGATAGAAGAAAAAGGGAAGTTAACTGTTACAATAGCTCCTGAAAACTTTGAAGGTAAACCCCTGCAATTCTCTAAAAATGTGGCGATAACAAAAAGTAATGCAACATTTATTGATCTGAACAGCGAGAATACAAACGAATTGAATATACACAATCCTGCACTCTGGTGGCCAAATGGTTACGGAAAACCAAATCTCTACCGGATCAGACTTCAGTATGCCAACAACTCGGGGATTTCTGATGATACAACTTTTGTTTTTGGTATACGGACTGTAAGTACAAAGGCAATAGATGTAAATGGTTCTTATCGCCGCGATTTTTTTGTCAATGAAAAGAGAGTTCATTTAACAGGTGGAGCATGGGTTCCTGATATGATGCTTAACCGCGATTCTGTACGGTATGATTATGAAATGCATCTCTGCAGGAATTCAAATATTAATCTTGTCAGAATATGGGGAGGAGGAGTGACCCCTTGTGATGAATTTTTTGAAGCTGCTGACAGGTATGGTTTATTAGTATGGTCAGATTTCTGGATAACGGGTGATACCCAGGGTGAGTTTAAAGGTTCTTCTGACTGGCCTCTTGAAGCCAATGTATTTATTAAAAATGTGAAAAGCACGATACTTCGGATTCGCAATCATCCAAGCCTTCTGGTATGGACAGGAGGAAATGAAGGTCACGCACGAAAAGAACTGTATGACGCTATGAGAGAAAGCATTATAACGCTGGATGGTACGCGGCCATATATTCCCAGCTCATCAGGATTTGCGAAACTGCCGGCCGGATGGAAAGGCGCTTGGCCCGATAATATGCCGTCAGGTGTTTATAGCGGAGGCCCGTATACCTGGCAGGATCCGAAAGTTTACTATTCTAAAGCCATTGCGGGCAAAGACTGGGTGTTTAAAGATGAAACCGGACTTCCATCCCAACCTCCTTATAATATTATGTCAAAAATAATTCCCGACCTGGTGTGGGACAATAAATTACCCTTCCCTCTTAATAATACCTGGGGTTACCATGATGCTGCCACAGGAAACGGCAGATATGACTTTTATTACAAAGAAATGATAAAGAGATATGGAGAGCCTGTAAGTATGGAAGATTTTTGTAACAAAATGCAGTTAATGAATGCCGTTGGCTACCAGGGGATTTTTGAAGCAGCCGGGCATAAGCTTAATGATATCGGTGGTGTTATGCTGTGGAAGATAAATTCGGCTTTCCCAAGTGTCGTCTGGCAGGTATACGACTGGTTTCTGATGCCTAATGCAGGCTATTATTTTATGCAGAATGCCTGTGAGCCTGTACATATTCAACTTAACCCTGTTAGCCAGGAAGTTATAGCCATTAACAGAACATATCATGACTTCCCGGGGTTGGTGGCACAGGCTGATATTTATGCACTGGATTCCAGGTCAATATTTCATGAGGAAAAAAATGTCAGCCTTTCAGCTGCAGATGTAAAAGAGACAATATCATTATCTTCTGCTTTAGCAACTGCCAAAGATGTTAATTTTGTGGTGTTAAAATTAAAAAACAGCACTGGGAAACTGGTCTCACATAATGTCTATTGGTTCTCCTCTGACGGCGATTTCAGGTCCTTGCAGGAGATGCAAAAAACTGATGTTGAAGCCAACGTTGTCGGATCATCAAAAAGCAAAAATGAAAAAGTCTGGACAATTCAGATAACCAACAGCACAAATAAAATAGCCTTTTTTATACGTCCCCAGTTAATAGCTGATGGAGAAGAGGTTCTGCCAAGTTTTTGGACATCAAATTATTTTACTCTGGCACCTTCTGAAACCCTAGCTGTTTCTGTAAGTTGTCCGAATATTAAATTAAACGGTAAAAAGCCTGAGATAAGGATATCAGGCTGGAATGTAAACGAAAAAGAGCTAGTAATAAAATAATGCTGAATAAAAAATCTCAGTGGCTCTCTATGTCTCCTCTGTGGCCCTCTCCCGCTGAAGCGGGACAAGTTGTGACAGTTCTTAAAAAATAGTTACACAGAGGTTCAAAGAGGAGACCCGGAGTTGCACAGAGAAAAAAGAAAATAATCTGTTTTCGATTAAATCAGGTTGCTGAGGCAACTATTTTGATTTTTCGTAATAATACTTTCCTGTCACTTCGTTTCCTGACATCTTATTTGTAAACTCAAGCGTCAGAAATTGCCCTGCATTTTCAACTTTCCATGTTTCTTTTGCTGTCATATCTTCCTGCCCTCCATTGCCGGTGAATGTGGTAGTTGATGCAATCATGATCGATCCGTCAGCATCAGATTTAGTTGCAGTTGATGTCCTGGGCATATCATATATTGTTATCTTGCATTCCTTGCCATCAAGGGAGAGCTTTTCATCAAAGGGATATTCTTCCCCGTTTCCGTTTTCGTAAACACGGGTAGTAAGAAGGCTGTCAGATTTAAGTTGAATAGTAATCTTCGAAAGAAATAACTGATTATCAGACAACGTGCTTTTTTCTTTGTTCATTTTCCATTCTCCGGAAAAATCCGGTTTTTGAGACAATATAGTCGTGGCCGGTAATAAAAATAGCAGGGTGATGGCAAAAAGAATAGTTTTCGTTTTCATAATTATCTGTTTAATGTTGGTTTAATTGATTATTTGTAAAATTATAAAAAACCTTACAATACTGGATCATTAAAAATACTTTCTGAATTTATCTCCGATTTTAAAATAGGAGTATCTGCCTGCATCTTCCCCTGCAGCCCTTTTTTCATAAGATATTGAAGTGCACCTAAGAAATATCTTTATCAGGATAATTAGTATATAGCTTTATTTAAGCGGATTACAGAGTTTAAAGAATATCTGTTAAAAAAGGCAAAAATAATTAATCTTTTAGTGTAACATAAAGACGTGTTCGACGTATAAAAAGATGTATTTGTCTATGAATATTGATCATTCGTCAAAATCTAAAAGATATGAGAAATTTACTTATCCTGCTATGCCTATGGGTTTCTGTTACACTAAATGCGGCCACTTATTATATTGCACCTGGCGGCTGTGATTCAAATCCGGGTACATTGAGCCAGCCGTTTTTTACATTAAATAAAGCCTGGTCGGTTGTTTCTGCAGGTGATATGATCTATATGCGTGGTGGCACATATCGTTATAATACTACCGGAACAGATATAAGTGGGAAAAATGGATCAGCAGGTAATTACATTAATATATGGGCATATCCTGGTGAACATCCAATTATTAATTATGATAATGAGACTTTTACAA
>Ga0224522_1000719_pt1 | contig 10192 bp, 9 predicted proteins | sample CFST25metaG_FD_182733 | JGI IMG/M metagenome (GOLD analysis project Ga0224522, IMG submission 182733) | Peat soil microbial communities from Stordalen Mire, Sweden - C.F.S.T25 | ecosystem: Environmental > Terrestrial > Soil > Wetlands > Peat | place: Sweden: Norrbotten County, Stordalen Mire...
GGTATTGAGGTTACTGAAATTCAGGACATCACCCCATTACCTCATAACGGTTGCCGCCCACCCAAGCGTAGAAGGGTATAACACTTTGTGAAAAGTGTTGAAAATTCGTTATTAAGTATTTATTTTAGGTAAAAAATAATAAAGTATGGCAAGATATATTGGCCCGAAGTCAAAGATCGCCAGAAAGTTCAAAGAACCAATCTACGGTCACGATAAAAACTTTGAAAAGAGAAGTTATCCTCCCGGACAACATGGGCAGGCACACAAGCGTAAAAAAATGTCAGAGTATGGTACTCAGCTTATGGAGAAACAAAAAGCTAAGTATACATATGGTATTTTGGAACGTCAGTTTAAAAATATCTTCTCTAAAGCTGCAAGAAAAGCAGGTATCACTGGTACAAACTTATTAAAATTAATTGAGGCTCGCCTTGATAATGTAGTTTATCGCCTTGGTATTGCTCCTACACGTGCAGCTGGACGTCAGCTTGTTTCTCATCGTCACGTAACTGTAAATGGAAAAGTTGTAAACATTCCATCTTATGAACTTCGTCCTGGTGATACTATCGGTGTAAGAGAGAAATCTAAATCACTTGAAGTAATAGTAAATTCGCTGGCTTCTCGTAGCAATCAATTTCCTTGGTTGGAATGGGATGGATCATCAATGGTTGGTAAGTTTGTAAGCTTCCCAGAACGTGAGGATATTCCTGAAAACATCCATGAGCAATTAATTGTGGAATTGTATTCAAAGTAATAAAATTACTTATTTTTATCAGTCAGCAATTACCAATTCAAAGAACATCATATTTATGGCAATTTTAGCATTTCAAAAGCCGGAAAAAGTCATCATGCTAGAAAGCGATGATTTCAAAGGCGTGTTTGAATTCAGGCCGCTCGAGCCAGGTTTCGGAATAACAATTGGAAATGCCTTAAGGCGAATATTGTTATCCTCTCTGGAAGGGTATGCTATTACATCTGTCAGGATTGAAGGAGTTGAGCAGGAGTTTTCATCTATTAAAGGTGTGATCGAAGATGTAACAGATATCATTCTGAATCTAAAGCAAATTCGTTTCAAACGCCAATTAGAAGGAGAAACAACTGAAAAGGCTCACATCGTGATCGCAGGTCAGGATACCTTCAAAGCAGGCGATTTAAATAGGTTTCTCTCTACTTTTGCGGTTTTGAACCCTGAACTGGAGATCTGTCATATGGATCCATCAGTCAAACTGACTTTGGAGATCAGTGTCGATAAAGGTAGAGGATACGTTCCCGCCGATGAAAATAGGGTTTTGAATGCTCCTGTCAACACAATATTTATCGATTCAATTCATACACCGATAAAGAACGTTAAGTTTGCTATTGAGAACTATCGCGTAGAACAGAAAACAGACTACGAGAAACTAGTACTTGATATTCAAACAGACGGATCAATTCAACCTAAAGAAGCATTAAAAGAATCAGCAAAAATTCTGATTCAGCATTTTATGCTTTTCTCTGACGAAAAGATCTCTATCGACAATGAAGAAAAAACCGTAACCGAGGAGTTTGACGAAACTTCGTTACACATTAGACAACTACTCAAAACTAAGCTTGTCGATATGGACTTGTCTGTTCGCGCGCTTAATTGTTTGAAGGCTGCTGATGTAGAAACCCTTGGTGATTTGGTTGCATTTAATAAAAACGATCTGTTGAAATTCCGTAACTTCGGTAAAAAATCTCTTACAGAACTTGAAGAGCTTGTTAAATCTAAAGGTTTGGAGTTTGGAATGAATGTTGCAAAATATAAATTAGATAAGGAATAATCGCAATGAGACACAGAAAAGGATTCAATCACTTAGGAAGAACCAGCGCCCATCGTCAAGCGATGTTATCGAACATGGCGGCTTCTCTCATTCTGCATAAACGCATTACTACGACTCTTGCTAAGGCTAAAGCTTTACGTTCATACGTAGAGCCCTTAATCACGAAGTCTAAGGATACTTCTACTCATTCACAACGTGTTGTATTTAGTTATCTTCAAAACAACGATGCAGTTCACGAACTGTTTTATGTTGTTTCTGGTAAGATTGCAAATCGTGCTGGTGGATATACTCGTATTCTTAAAACTGGAATCCGTCAAGGTGACAGTTCGGAAATGTGTATTATGGAGCTTGTTGACTTTAACACTACGTATAATGTAGTTAAAGAAAAGGAAGCTAAAACTGTTAAAACACGACGTGGTACTCGTAAAAAAGAAACTGCTACTGTAGCTCCTGTCGCTGAACAAGCTCAGGAAACAAATGAAGCTATACCAGAAAGTAGTTCTAACGAATAAATAACCATCCTATATGGGAACACGGTAGAGGATAAAGTAATTTACTTTGTCCTCTTTTCGTGTTATTAAATAATTACACTCAACTTTTTGAACCATTCTTTGTTCTATTTCTTTTAACTTTAGTAATACTTGAAATATATTTTGTGTAATCTTTTAAAACATATCAAATGGGTTCAATTGCAAATGTTTTCGCACGTCAAATTCTCGATTCAAGAGGAAATCCAACCGTTGAAGTAGATGTAATTACTTCTAGCGGTGTATTAGGCAGAGCTGCTGTTCCATCAGGCGCTTCAACAGGTGTTCATGAGGCCGTTGAACTGCGTGATAATGATAAGAGTCTTTATTTAGGGAAAGGTGTCTTAAATGCAGTGCATAATGTAAATACGGTCATCAATGAAGAGGTGAGGGGACTGGATGTTACAGATCAGAATGAAATAGATCGAAAAATGATAGAACTTGACGGTACCCCTAATAAAGGCAAGTTAGGTGCAAATGCTATTCTTGGGGTCTCTTTAGCTTGTGCTCATGCAGCAGCTCAGGAAACAAATCAATATTTATTTCGTTATGTAGGTGGTGTTAATGCCAATACGCTTCCTATTCCAATGATGAATATCATCAACGGTGGTTCGCATGCTGATAATTCTATCGATTTCCAAGAGTTTATGATAATGCCGGTTGGAGCTAAATCTTTTAGCGAAGCTATTCGAATAGGGGCTGAGGTTTTTCATAATTTGAAATCAGTTTTGAAAAAGGCCGGATATTCTACTAATGTTGGTGATGAAGGTGGCTTTGCCCCAAATCTAAAATCAAATGAAGAAGCTGTTCAGGTAATTCTACAAGCTATTGAAAAAGCAGGGTATAAACCTGGTGAAGATGTCTGTCTGGCGCTCGATCCCGCTTCTTCAGAATATTATCTTGCGGATGAAGATGTATATCATCTACATAAATCAACTGGCGATAAATTGACTCCGGCTCAAATGGTTTCATATTGGAAAGAATGGTGCGACAAGTATCCTATTATTTCAATTGAAGATGGCATGGCAGAAGATGACTGGTCTGGTTGGAAATTACTCACTGATACTCTTGGTCAAAATGTAAATCTTGTTGGAGATGACTTGTTTGTTACAAATTCTCAACGTTTGCAAATGGGTATCGATCAGGGGGTAGCTAATTCCATTCTTGTAAAGGTTAATCAAATAGGTACATTAACAGAGACTATTGATGCTGTAAATCTTGCATATCGTCATTCTTATACGGCGATAATGAGTCATCGTTCTGGCGAAACAGAAGATACTACAATTGCGGATTTGGCGGTTGCATTAAATACAGGTCTTATTAAGACAGGATCGGCTAGCAGAACGGATAGAATTGCAAAGTATAACCAACTTTTACGTATCGAAGAGATACTTGGGGAAAATGCAAAATATCTTGGAAAACAATTTAAGTATGCAAGATAAATTTTAAGAAATAGTTCAAGATATCAATTAATAAAAAAGCTGATTCATTTATTTGAATCAGCTTTTTTATTAATTGATATCTTGAAGTAGAAAGCCCTATTTAAAATAGCTAATACTCTTCTTTTGTTTATTATTCTGTGCTGAAAAGCTCTTTGTACTTGCAGTGGCAGTTCCAGATGGGGATGAATAGTTTTCCCAAACCCATGGGTGCATCAGTAATTGATATCTACCGGGTTTAACTTCAGTAGGTTTTCCAATCCAGGAAGGTATGCTATTATCACTTAAATAGGTAAGATATTCAGCTATCCAGCTATTGTATGTATCGAATTCGTAAGCACCGCTACGAAGTAAAGAGAATTGGTCAAGGATTACTGCATTGTTTAAAACCATGTTTATGTTCACTTTACTACCATGGGACGCATAATATTTTGCTTTTAAACCTGTATCCTTTTCCCATTTAGCATTATAATCTTTCAAAATCTGTATCAATTTCGAATTCATCTGCTTAATATGCAGTGTGTCGACACTCTTAATGACAATCTCGGTTCCAGATCCCTTGCTATCACTAGTCTTTTTTACCTCATAATATTTGTTGAATAGATCAGTTAATTCGCTAATATCCATGTATTTCCAAGAAGGACTATTAGAGGCTATGTATAAATCATTTGTCGAAATATGTGGTTGTACATCAACAGTATCCTGATTTATTTTATCGATAAAGTTTAGATATTGTTGTTGAAGACCAGAGTCGTAATTTTCAGTAGGGTCGTTATACATTACGAAATAGGTTGCAGCTCTGCTTCCTATAAAATATTTTTCAACTTTATTGGCATTAAAACCGCCTTCAATATCCCGGCTATGGATATCATGACGAATAACGATTAATTTCGCAGGAAGTTTTGATTTATCTGATTTGTAGAATTTATCAAAATCCCAAAATACAAAACCTTCTTTTTTTAGGGTTTCGATAAAATTGAAATAAACAGGAATTCCAAATTTAGCTTTAACCGCAGCTTCATCTATTTTCTGCTTCGGCTTAGTAATTGGTGTTGTCGCTTCAGCTGCTTTATCACAACTCAGCGAAGTAAACAGGATTAATCCTGTTAATAGTGTTTTTAATCGTACAAACATTTTTGGCTTTTTTTCTCAATTACAAAAATAGCATTAAAATATGTTACGACACACCATTATTTAGTGAATTTTAGTAATAAAATTATGATAAAAGTGATTATTGTTAATGTTTTAACCTTATTTCACTCTTTTAATATTCGTTTTTTATAGAGAGGTCATACAATTTGATTTATTATTTTATTAATCCAATTTAATCCAATGGATATAAAATAATTTCATGCAATATTCTCTAGACTTAAATAATTGAGAAATCTAGAAGTTAAAAAGAAGAGTACAGTAAAGTATCTTATAATAGAAAATCCCGATTTTTCGGGACTAGGAAAATCGGGATTGATAAGGCGAAAAGTTATTGCTAAGTAAGAAAAGTACACCTGTCTGGGGAACAGTCCCGAAGGAAGGAAAACATTACATTATCTTAATAAGACTTCGGGTTTAATTGATTCGTTGACATAAACTTTTAAACCTTCTTTTGCGCAAGCAGGGCATGTTGCATGTTTTTCAGAATACTCATAACCACATCTCTTGCAACGAAAAAATTGTAAGTGAGTTTCAAGTTTTTTTGCAGAGGACTTTACAACAATAAAGGCAACAAGCGGTGTTAATAAAACTGCTATGTGAAAAGCCCTTTGAGACCCAACTTTTCTATGTTTTGCTGTGGCGGCTACCCAAAAACAGGCTAGCAAATAAACGACCGAGAAAAGCATTGGAATTATCATAGTATTGCTTTTAAATTATACAGAATATCTATTCGATATTTCACTCACCAAAAATATACTAAAAAAAACGACAATGAAAGGAAAAATGTACTTATTGTATGAACCCCCCCTTTTTCAGGACGAACCCCCCCCTTTTTCAGGACGAAACCACTTTTCGCCTTTTTTTTAAATTGGGAATTTCTAATTTGGTAAAAAATAATCGTTGAACTGAAAAAGATGCTGGATGAATTATAAGTTACTATAGATCAATAATCTATTGATTCTAAAAGCTTGATTTGTTCAGCTGGAATAGGGAATTCAATATTCTTATCCCCGAAAGAAATGACGCATGTTCTATTTCTACGGTTTACACGGGTTAAGTATTTGATATTGATGATTATAGACCTATTTATTCTAAAAAAATTAGTTGGAGGCAATTCTTCTTCCATCTGTCCCAAACTTTGTGTTACGATTTCTTGGGTGTTGTTAGAAAGATATATTTTGGAGTAGTTTCCATCAGCATCAACATATAAAATATCTGATAAATTCAACATGACAAATCCTGATCTGGTATTGAAACGTTTTTTTCTGAAATTATCATTTATTACAACCAACAAATTATCAATCTTGTCACCAATCCCTGTTTTGGGTTTAGTGGACATAAAACGATTAATCGTTTCTTGAAGCTCATCTTCATTGATAGGTTTTAACAAGTAGTCGAATGCAGCATGTTTTACCGCTTGTATAGCATATTGATCATATGCAGTAACAAAAACAATATGCGACTTAATATTTAAATTACGTAAAGCAATAGCTAGTTCGAAACCATTTTTTTTAGGCATTTGAATATCAAGAAAAATCAGATCAGGAGGATTTAAAAGTACGAAAGCAATAGCTTCATCTACGCCACTTAATTGTGCAGTTACCGTAATGTTCTCATAATCTTCGAGCAGAGCAGTTAACAAATCTCTGGCTTCAGATTCATCGTCGACAATTATCGCTTTAATCGTTTCGTCCATACGGCTTTTTTTAAAGAAGGAATTTTTAATAGCTAGGGTAGTACTGTTTTAGTGCTTCAAAAGTAAGTTGAACTCTTTTAATTTGCAAGTGTTTGAATTGAATTATAATTCTAACTGCATTTTTTGCTTTCTTTGAATCGCGATTTGAAAAATCAAAAGGATTCTTTTATTTTTATTAATGTATCTGAAAATATGATTAATGAACATACAGTTTGGGGTGAGATTGGAAAACTAAGTATTCTCCTTTCTTTTTTTATGGTGTTTTTCTCTGCTTTAATATTTGGTTTTAGTCGTATTCTGAAAGCCGATGAAGACAAAATGAGATTTATCCATACCGGAAAGATTAGTTATTTTATTCATGTAATCTCGCTGATGATCTCTTCTTCAGTGTTAGTATATATCATTTTTAACCACTATTTCGAATATGCTTATGTCTGGAAGTATTCATCTGTATTGATGCCTTTAAAATATACAATAGCTTGTTTTTGGGCAGGACAGGAAGGAAGTTTCTTATTATGGGGGCTTTTTCAATCTATTCTGGGCCTTATCATTTTATTTACTGCAAAAAAGATGAAATCAAGTTTGATGACAATTATAGCATTGGTTCAGACTACATTGTTATCAACATTATTGGGATTGCATATTGGTGCTTTGAAAATTGGTTCAAGCCCATTTCTTTTGCTTCGTAATTTGCCTGAAAACATAGGAAATACCTTCTTTCATAATGCCAATTATCTATCACTTATAAAAGACGGGATGGGTTTGAATCCATTATTAGAGAACTATTGGATGGTAATACATCCTCCTGTTTTATTTCTGGGGTACTCGGCCGCTTTAATCCCATTTGCATATGCACTTGCTTCATTGTGGGAGGGTGATTTTCGCCATTGGTTACAATCTGGAATACGATGGGTGTTATTTGCTACTTTAACACTTTCTACCGGAATATTATTAGGCGGTGCTTGGGCTTATGAATCTCTTACATTTGGCGGTTTCTGGGCTTGGGATCCCGTTGAGAATGCCTCATTTGTTCCATTATTGTTTTTAATAGCGTCACTTCATCTATTGTTAATTGTATACCGAAAAGGGGCACATCACTTCTTCGCTTATTTCTTTACAATCATCTCTTATGTATTAGTGTGGTATGCATCTTTCTTAACAAGGAGTGGTATCCTGGGACAAACCTCTGTTCATGCTTTTGGCAATGATGGACTCTCTGTTCATTTAGTGGTTGTAAACCTGCTTTTTTTGATTGGAGGAATATCTTTTCTTGCATATCGATATAAAGCACTTCGGTCATTCTCTGTCCTTAAAACTTCTTTTACCGTCGATTTTTTGATGCTAATTGGGTCTTTAATATTGGCACTTTCTGCATTTCAAATCTCTTTTACTACTTCGATACCTGTTTGGAATAAGCTTTTTGGATTGCATATAGCACCACCCTTAAATGTGGCTGGTTTTTATAATCATTGGCAAACGCCATTTGCATTTTCTGCATTGATATTGATTGCATTGTCTCAATTTAAACTGTTGAAGTCCGTTAGCGAAAATACATTCAAGTCCAAGCGTTATGTGCTTTTGGCTTTAGTTCTTTTCTGTCTGAGCACTACTTTGTTTTTTGGATTATGGATGCCCAAGGAAGAATATTATCTTTTATTCCTCTTTTTTGCAGCTTTGTTTACAGTGCTTTCTGTGCTATTTCCATTGTTTCAATATAAGTCGAATCTTAAAGCTTTAGGTGGAATCATTACCCATATTGGTTTCGCCGTATTTGTTATCGGAATCATCTTAGCTTTTTCAAATCCTCAGATACTAACTAAGCAAACCAGGGATAAAAATAATAGCCATGCGATCCGATCTGACCAGAGCATTATGTTAAAACGAGGGTTTCCAGTAAAGCTCGATGATTATTATGTACTCTACAGTAGTCGGACGGCGCTTAAAAATGAAACTTTTTATCAGATCGATTTTTATAAGGATAGTTTATTAAAAGAGAAATCCTTTTCTTTATCGCCCACTATGAAGCAAAACGAGCGGATGGGTAATGTTTTCAATCCAGCTACACATCATTTTCTGAATAAAGACATCTATTCATATATCAGTTTTGCGGAAGTCTCCGGAAATTTAAAAAAGACGAACACCAACTCCAAAGTGATAGATCTAAATGAGTTCAATTTAACATCAAAAAGTGCCATATCATTCAAACAGTCTGTCCGTTATAGCGATTATGTTATTACCCTTAATGATGTGAAGGCTGATATTAAGGATGCAGCATATACCAATGTCGATTTAACAGCTCATTTTGATGTGCAATCGCAAAGTGGAGTTGTTCAACATGTGGTCTGTAAATTTATTAAAAGGGGTGATACCTATTTTAATGAAGATGCTATCATTGAAGCATGGGATATAGGGTTGCGATTTGAGATGACCTCCAGTAAATCTGATGCCATCGAGTTGGGCGTCTATAATCGGAAACCTGATTTCATCTTGTTCAAAGCCATTGTGTTTCCATGGATTACTGTTTTATGGTTTGGTGCATTGATTGTCTTTATAGGGTTATCTATTTCTTTGTTAGTTCGGATATTAACTTCTCAAAAGAGATACACTTCATCAACCAAGGCCGAATAATTACTACTTTTGTAGTCTTATTTAGTCTATGTTCGATAAATCTTTTTCTAAAATAGCAATTATAGGTGCCGGTAATGTAGCCACCCATTTGGGACTTGCTTTATTGAAAGCGGGGCAACCGCTTCATTGTATCTATAATCGAGGAGAAGAGAAGGGTAGGGAACTTTCTTCGCTGTTGGGTATTCAATATATTAATGACCTTACATTATTGGATCAGTATGATCTAATAATTCTTGCCATTTCTGATGATGCTATAGAACCAATTGCAAACTTATTAAAGGGGCATTCTGCTTTGGTTGTTCACACAAGTGGAACTATTCCCCTTTCCACTTTAGCTGTCATTGGAACAAATATTGGTGTGTTTTATCCTCTACAGACTTTTTCAAAACAACATGCCGTCGACTTTAGCAATATTCCCATTTGTGTCTATTCTACCGATGAAAATTATTATCAACAACTTTATTCATTAGCTGGTAAGCTTACTAATTCCGTTCATGTTATCAATGATGATCAACGTCGGAAGATTCATATTGCCGCTGTCCTCGTTAATAATTTTAGTAACTATCTTTATACTAGAGCTTTTGATTTTTTAACAGAAAACCATCTGCCTGTTGAGTTACTAAAGCCACTGATTGTTGAAACAGCTTTGAAGGTAAATAATATTCCTCCTTTTGAAGCACAAACTGGACCGGCCAAACGAGGCGATATGGAAACCATCACTAAACATCTTGAACTCATCCGGAATGATAATGAATTAAGCGAACTATATAAAATGATTACCCGTAGAATTCTATCCATCTATCAACCCGGTATTACAATAAAAAGCTGATCTGATGAACTAATATCAATATCCGTTCTTTCACGGCAGCGACATAATAAATATTTAAATTTTCAAGAAGCATATCATGGCAAATTACAGAGAACGACTACCTAATATAAACACCTTTATCT
>Ga0224522_1000721_pt1 | contig 10169 bp, 7 predicted proteins | sample CFST25metaG_FD_182733 | JGI IMG/M metagenome (GOLD analysis project Ga0224522, IMG submission 182733) | Peat soil microbial communities from Stordalen Mire, Sweden - C.F.S.T25 | ecosystem: Environmental > Terrestrial > Soil > Wetlands > Peat | place: Sweden: Norrbotten County, Stordalen Mire...
TTTTAACTGAAGTTTTCATGGTTTACAATTTTTAACATAGTGAAAAACTCAATATTTTAAAGAACGTTTCATCGCATTTCTTGTAAGAAGAATTCCGGATCGATTGCTGCAATCATTTCTTCTATGCCACAAATGCAAAGATGCTGCCAAAAATAAAATCATCATAAAAATAATTTTTAAGACACTATGAACTTGGGGATTATTTACACATTTCTTTGGAAATTCTCAATTGGGAAAAGGAGGAATAAATATGTAATATATTGAATTACAATATTGAATAAGATAGAGACTTTAAGGAAAGTTAAAATTGATTTTAAGAAATGATAAGACGTAATTATTAAATAATTATGATCTTGGATTAGGAGAAGTCAATAATTGACCTTCTTCAGTTCTTCTTTATTTCTATCCAATTGTTGAAATAAATTTTACGGCATATTAGTCAGAAACATATTTATTGCTATTTATTTCTTGTTAAATTCAGAAAATAAAATCGACGAAGAAATAAGTAAGGTGGTTACTGATAAGACTAATATCCAGTCTATTTTCCAATCCCAGTTCCCGATTTGCAGAAATGACTTTGCTTGCTCTTTAATAGTCCAAATTGACAATATGGCTAATACAGTAAATATTCCAAAACTAAAAGCTCTTTTTATCCCAATTTTCTTTTCAATCTCAATATTAACCCCATATTCTGAATTGATTTTTTCGCCATTTTCAGGTATAAAACTAATAAATGAGGATTCAGTTGAAACGTTTAATGATTTGAGATAAATAGGGACTGTAATATCATCATATTCTGCCGTTATCTCAATTGGATTTAAAATATTTGCAGATACATCATCGGAAGAAGATATAATTTTTAATTTACACATTGATTGCTTGGGATTTGCAATTGACATTTCAACTATATATTTCTTTCCATGTATTAATTTATAATAACATCCCTTCTTATCTGTACTAATTGCCAATGAAATTACTTTGCCAGATAATTTTTTAAGAGATTTGATATTATAAAAACAAATATCTCCAAAATAATCTTTAAGTGTTTCAATTTTATCAAACCAACTCTGCTCTTTGGGTTCTGAATTGAAATCAAGTAAAGAGAAAAACTTATTTGAAGGTAGTGCTTCGATTAAATTATTTTCATCAATTAATATATTGCAAAAATCTCCTAATTGCAGGTAAGCATGAAACAATTCTGTTTCCTTAACAACTTCTGCTTTAATTAGTTTTGCTTTCCTTATCGAAATATTATTAGGCTGATTATTGAGGGTATTCCCTTGTGAAAAAAAAACAATAACCTCCTTATTAATTTGATTCTCAATATTATTAAGAATAGAATCTGATACGTATTTCTTTTTATATCTAAAATGAGCCACAAAACCTTTTGGCATTGCTAAAACTTTGTATATATCAGCTTTATAAAGTTCTCTATAATCAGAACTAAATGCACAAATAAATTTTTCCATAACTTCAACTTTAGTTAAGATTTAATTTCCACCTAAATTTTCTTATTTTGTAAATTTCTAAAATATCCCGTTGTTTGCCATCCATATTAGATTTGTTTTTCCAATTATTATGAGGGGGAACTTCTCCAACTTTTTCCCAACCTGCCCCTTTTAAGGATGCGCCAGATTCATAGCATAATGTATAAGTTATAATTTTTTCACCCCCCATTGTCTTCCATATTTTACTACATTTTGAGATTAGAAAACTAGCTGTCCCTTTGGGAGCATTACCACTGACACACAACCTTGTAATCTCTAAAGTTACTCCATCCATATAAGATGCTGAAACTGGATTTCCTGTAATAGCAACGCCAACGATCTCTCCAGTTTCAACATCATAAGCAGATATGGCCCACTTTCCACTATTTCTTGTAGTCGGTCGGTGATGCCTATGATGTTTATTAACAAACAAATTTGCCTCTTTAATTGTTATAGGCAGTACTCTAATTTTCTTTGCCATTCTTTAAAATAATACTCATTCAGTTTATGACTATAACTTTCGTTTTAAGTTTTTAATCTTCACACTTAAAATCATGCTCCATTATTAAAACCACTAAATAGTTTTTTAATACTTCCTTCAAAATTAATAATTATTTGATGATGTACAAGTGTCAACATTTGTAAATTATATAGAAAATGAAATTCACTAATTACTCCATTTTGTTATGACTTATTATTCCTGTTTAAAAGAGGATTCCGGGAAACAATAATTTTAATTGAAATTACTGTTTTAAACTTGTTGCAAGACAAATGATTATAACAATTATAGGTTAAGTCGTCTGATATTACTATTAAATAAAAAAATTAGATTTCAGATTCTTTAATTCATTCCTTATTCCATGAAAGCACCTCGCCCTTAGAAGTTTTCAATGAAGAATCTCCGGTATAAATTGCGAAACACTGCTCAGGAATAGCTCCAGAAAGTTTAGCCCAGAAGGATATCCCTTTGAAATAGTCTTGCGAGTAGGTAGATCCTGATTTTATTTCGTAGGCATATTGTTTGCTTCCAATTGTTTGAAGTAAGTCGACCTCATTACCGGTTTTATCCCGCCAAAAGTTAAGAAGTGGATCTTCACCTTTATTCAACGATTCTTTGATAAACTCATTAACCACCAGATTTTCAAATAATCCGCCTCGTAAAAAATGGGTTGCAACCTGGCTGGATTCTTTTATTTCCAATAACGAACACGCTAACCCTGTGTCATAAAAATAGAGTTTCGGCGTTTTCACCAACCGCTTTGAATAGTTATTATCATCCGGCTTGAGCAAATATACAATATAGCTTGCCTCCAAAAGTGACAACCAGGATGTTGCAGTACCCACTGTTATACCACATACATTAGAAAGTGCAGAAAGATTAAGCAGTTGTCCAATTCTTCCGGCGCACAATTTTATAAACCGAATAAACTTGCTCAAATCTCCAATATTTTTCATCATCCGAACATCACGCTCTACATAGGTTTGAATGTAGTATGGATAGAAATCAGTTGGCGCTATATTTTTATCGTAAAGCCGTGGATAGGCTCCCATGAAAATCTCTTCATCAACCGTGTTTGGTAAGACACTGCCCGACTTCATCTCCTGATGCGAGAAGGGGAGTAGCTTAAGTATCGCGGTTCTTCCAGCCAATGACTGACCGATAGATTGCATCATCAGGAAGTTGTGTGAACCTGCTAATAGATACATTCCCACTTTATCTTGGCTATCGATATGTGTCTGCAGATATGAAAAAAGTTCCGGTACCCGTTGAGCTTCGTCTATAATTGTTTTGTCGGGGTAGGTTGCTAAAAAACCACGAGGGTCAGTTTGAGCATATAATCGCATATCAGGATCTTCGAGCGATACATATTGATAATCAGGAAAGTAATACTTCAACAAAGTCGATTTTCCTGACTGTCTTGGACCCGTTAAAGTAACAATCGGATACTTTTGGATCATCTCCAACAACTTGGTTTTTAGTGCTCTTTCTATCATGACATTACATTTTGGACAAATTTACAATTAAAATGCAAATTTGTCCAATTTATAATAAAAATATATCACAAGTTACTATTTCACAGAAAGTAGAATCATTAATCTAGTTAAATCAATAGAATTTAGCACGAAACAAAAAATCTCAATACTAATTGACGATCCTATTTTAAGCAATTTTATTGATCAAAAATGATCGGCTAAAAAACACATTGGGTTCTTCAACTATACCAAATCCTATTTGCTTAAGTAGTTCCCTGTATTTTTTGAAATCATCTTTTGTAACATGGAACTTCGGTTCAACAATCAATACTTTTCCGTTCGGTTTTAATAAATCATGGATCTCCTTTAAAAACGCTAATTGATCAGGCACTTCATGAAGCATATAAAATATCAGAATGAAATCAGCCGCTTGAGTTAACCCAATCTTATCACTCTGACATTTATGGAGCTTGATGATATTCTGAAGATCGGTATTTTCTATTTTCTTCTTTACTATTTCGAGCATCCCATCTTGCAAATCGACAGCCACTACTTCTCCAGATGGACCAACAATTTTTGCCATCTCTATTGTAAAGAACCCGGGTCCACATCCTAAATCAAAAGCTGTCATTCCCTCCTCAAGATAGGGTGCAACTATTTTCCGTGGATTTTGAAATAACTTTCGAAGACCTACATCCAATATTCCTGCATCTTCTACTCCACAAACTTTACTTTTTTCAACTGTTTCCATTTTCCTTAAATTGTTATGATTAACTTGTTTATATTCAATTCCGCCATTTTGAATTATTCTCCATTCGTTTAATCTGAAACTGAACATTTACTTTAAAACAAATGCAAAGAACCCTATTCATTTTTATCTCCATAGTTTGTCCGACTGTTCCACAATTTAACATTCCCCTTAATTCGAAACAAATATATTCTTGCAACACGAGCTGACTAACAAAAAAGAGGTTGTATCGGCAATAATAAACGCTAAAGAGTGAAAAACAGAACTTGAATTGTTTTCTCCTGATTTTAAATTATAAAATTGACAGTCAGAATATTGCCTCTTTTTAATAAGGAAAGATCCTCAAGATACACTTAAGACAAGACCTAAGGATGAAGGGTAGAATAGCCCTGGATGAAGAGTAAATGAAGTGTGTCCGTCTCGCACCAGTTTCGCACGTGTCTCGCACCTGTCTCGCACCTGTCTCGCTATATAGAGCGAAACTCGTGCGAAACTGGTCCGAAACTCGTGCGACACTTGTGCGATAAATAGACAAGTCATCGACTAATGATCTACCGGTATTCTACCTGTTATTTCTAGGTCGTGTCAGAATTAAATTAAAATGATCGAAAAGAGATGGAAGGAAATTCGGAGCGTTTTCGAATAGCGTTAGGATTCGCTTATTGTTTGATTTTCACAAAGGTATATTTATTTATAAAAACAATTAGCATCACCCAGAAAAATATTTTCAGTTCAAAAATTAATTCATTCTAAAATTGTTTGCATGGTATCATTCTGAAAAAGGTTGACGCGACACATCAATGGCGCTGGTTCCTATTTTGAAAACTGAAATTTGATCAAAAGGAAGTTGCCTTAAATGAAAAACTCCTCGATGCAAAGCAGGGAAGAGTCTTTCTAAACGGACTTAAAAATGATGAGTTATCTTATTTACAATTTAATAGATTACTTTATTGCGGCAATACCCGCTTCAATTCGACGGATGGTTTCTTCTTTGCCCAATAATGCAGCAATCTGGAACATGGCCGGACCTGCATTTGAGCCGACTAATACCAGGCGCCAGGCATTCATAATTTGTCCCATTCCAATATGCCTTTCTTCCAGATATCCCTTGACGGCTGTTTCAATTGTAGGCTCATCAAAAGGTTCGATGATGCTTAAGAAATCGGAAAGGTCGACCAATAACTGTGAGGTTTCGGGTTTCCATTTTTTCTTTATCACATCCTGATCATATTCAGTGGGTGCAATGAAAAAGAAATATCCTTGTTTCCAAAAATCGTGCATCAAACTACAACGATCTTTTAAAACACCACAAAGGGTAACCAGATAGTCGAAATCACGTGTAATTTTCAACTTCGCCAAAACTAATTTAAAGCCTTCTGCGAGCTCTTCGTCGCTCTTATGGATAAGATACTGATGATTGAACCATTTGGCCTTCTCGAGGTCGAATTTAGCCCCGCTTTTGCTTATTCTCTCCAGGGAGAAATCATGGATTAATTCGTCCATGGTATATTGCTCTTTCTCGGTACCGGGATTCCAACCTAAAAAGGCAAGAATATTGACAACTGCTTCAGGAAAATATCCTGCTTCACGGTATCCTGATGAGATTACACCGGTTTTAGGATCGAGCCATTCTGTTGGAAATACGGGAAACCCTAATCTGTCGCCATCGCGTTTGCTTAATTTTCCATTGCCATCGGGTTTAAGAAGCAGGGGAAGATGTGCAAACTGCGGCATGGTATCTTCCCACTTGAATGCTTTGTAAAGCATTACGTGGAGTGGGGCAGAAGGTAACCACTCTTCGCCACGAATAACATGTGAAATTTCCATCAAATGGTCGTCCACAATATTGGCAAGATGATAGGTTGGCATGCCATCTGATTTATATAATACTTTGTCGTCCAATGTATTACTAGAAACAACTACTTCGCCTCTAATCAAATCATTTACCCTTACTTCAATATTTGCCGGCATTTTAAACCGTACCACATATGGGTGATCCGAATTTAATAACGCGGTAACTTCCTCCTTGGAAAGAGTTAGTGAATTTTTCAACTGGCCACGAGTGGAAGAATCGTACTGAAATGTTTTCTTCTCTGATTCATATTTCTTACGCAAGACATCCAAATCTTCGGCTGAATCAAATGCAATGTAAGCCCAATCATCTTTCAACAGCTGGTCTACGTAACCTTTATAAATTTCTTTACGATCGCTTTGTCTGTATGGGCCATAATCGCCTCCAACATGATCGCCTTCGTCAAACTTAATCCCTAACCAGGTTAGGGCATCGATAATATAAGCTTCAGCGCCTGGAACAAAACGGGTTTGATCGGTGTCTTCTATTCTGAGTATGTTTACGCCTCCTAGCTTTTTGGCGAATAAATAATTATATAAAGCAGTCCTAACACCTCCAATATGGAGTGGACCAGTGGGGCTTGGAGCAAACCTTACACGAACTTGTCGATTTTGCATTTTCTTAAATATTGATAATCAGTTGAACTTAACGAAAATAAGGTAATAAATATTTTTTGCAAAGGTAGGAAATGATTTTAATAATGCTTTGTTAAATAAATGATAATGGTCTTGACTTTGATCATTCTGTTCAATAAATTTGCTCAACCTATAACAGCCTCAGATTAGAACTATTCTCCTCAGATTAGCCCAACCCTTTTATTTCAAGCTTTTATGAAAAACAAGAAAATTCCAAGATACCAAATCCTCCGGATTTATTTTTCCGCGATCTTTCTGCATGTCTTATTGATTTTACCTGTTTTCAGTATCCTATATTTAAAAAATGATCCTACGCTTTTAACATCGGGAAAGAATGGTAAGGAGATCGTAAAAGAAGCAAATTCTACGGATATAAATAATGCAGATAATCAGAAGAATATTACGATTAATATTGGATCAAATAACACTGCCACAAAGAGTGCTGTGAAAAGAGATGATAATCGATTAGATGAGGTTAATAAATTGACATTCAATACAATACTTACTGCAATTTCAATTATTTTTCTGCTAAATCTTCCTTTTAAAATTTACTTTGCAAGGAAAAGAGCGAACAAGTTAATTGCTTCTAAACTGACAGATTTTTGCAGAAAATTACTCTTAAGAATACCGGTAATTAATAGTGCAATTTTCCTTTTAGCCTTCATGATTATTCATGGTTATATGATCATTGTTTTGCAATCTAAATCGAATTTTGCAGATCGAATAAGTCGAGAACTATACTTATCCTTTTTATATATTTCATTGTTTTCATCATCGCTTATTGTAATTTTTGTCTATCTGTGGCAAAAACACAGAATGAACATTCGTTATTTAGAACATGTTTTCCATCCTGACGAGTTACGTGTTAAAATATTCAAGAGTAAGGTAGGTGGTATCCGTAATAGATTATGGATTAGTAGCGCACTCACGACTTTACTTACACTTACTGTTGTTATTTTCTACTTGACGATAAGTTTAACTTCTTTAAAAGATTTAGGCAAACTTACACCCGACCAGACCAAAATTGCTTTTGGTCAATATTATCAAGGGTTGGTTGATATAAATTTAGTTAGACCAAACGGGATAAATTCTAGTTGGTATTACATCAATGCGTTTGATAATCTCCTTTTAATTTTTGGAATTAGTGCTGCTATTTTTGTTTCATTAATTTACCTGGCTGTCTTTTTACGGTGGACTACAAATGATATTGTATTGCCTGTAAAGGAACTTCTTTATTTTATGAAAAGAATTGGAGAAGGTAAAATGGATGGTCAGGCTATTGTTAGAACGAATGATGAAATTGGTGAATTGACTGCGGGTTATAATCAAATGACTACAGAATTGAACAATTACATTTCGAAAATATCGAGATTAAATGAAGCCTACCTTCGCTTTGTACCCCGCGAATTTATTGAGGAATTGAATAAAAAAGACATTATGCAGATTGAATTGGGCGATCAAGTTCAACGCGAAATGACGATTCTATTTACAGATATCCGTGATTTTACAGAGTTATCCGAAGAGATGAATCCTAAGGAAAACTTCGATTTCATCAATCAATATTTAGGAATTATGGAGCCCATTATCAGTAGTAATAATGGGTTTATAGATAAATACATTGGTGATTCAATCATGGCATTGTTTAGAAAAGGAGCAGATGATGCTTTACTTGCTACACTGGAAATGCGGAGAGTTTTAATTGATTTTAATGAACTTCGTGAGAGCGAAGGAAAGTCGCCGATTGAATTTGGAACGGGTATTCACACCGGAAATATGATGTTAGGTATTGTTGGAGGTTATGGAAGAATGGATGGAACAGTGATTTCGGATGCTGTTAATCTGGCTTCTCGTTTAGAGGGTTTATCAAAATATTATGGTGCTTCGGTGATTATAAGCGAAGATACTTTGATCAAATTATCCAATCCTTCTATGTTTAATTATCGTTTTCTTGACATTGCAAAGGTAAAAGGGAAGAAACAGGCAGTGTATATTTTTGAACTAATCGATGCTGAACCCGAGCCGAGCCGCTCGAAGAAAATAGAGACAAAACCTATCTTCGTGAAGGCTGCAGAGTATTATAGAAATCAGGATTTCGAAGCTGCTTTAGATCTGTTTTTGGAAGTACAGAAAATACATTCAACGGATAAAGCGGCCAATTTATATATTAAAAGATGCCAACTAATTATTAAAAATGGATTACCCGAAGATTGGAACAGTACGGAAATCTTTAATTTTAAATAATATTTTATAGGTTCTTGTATTAAAGAAAGCTGTTTCTAATCTGGAAACGGCTTTTTTTATGATTACCATGCATGTTTAAATAGGTATTACAACGATGTAATTTGAATTCTTCAGGACTCGTCATTCCGACCAAAGGGAGGAATCTCACGGATAGTGGTGAACACCTATTAGGAGATTTCTCACTTCGTTCGAAATGACGGTGGGGGTATTTAAAATAGTTTCAAGAAGAATAGTCTAAGGTAAAAAACATTCATTTGTTTTGGTAATGGGGCCTAATAAAAACTTCTAATTAACACGAAAAGCGTAATTAAAACCGGTGATTAAGTCTTACTTTTGTAAAAAAATAAAGCATATTAAAATGAGAACAATAGAGAGAATACAGTTTCATTGCGAAGACATCAAGGTTCCGTTAAAAGAAAAGAAAGCGATACGCGAATGGATTGTAGGAGCCATCACCAGAGAGGGAAAGAAAACAGGTGGTATTGATTATATTCTTTGCTCGGATAATTTTCTATTGAAAATTAATCAGGAATATTTAAAGCATGACGATTTCACAGATGTCATCACTTTTGACTATACTGAAGGGGATAGGGTATCGGGTGATATTTTCATCAGCTATGAAAGGATTGCTGAAAATGCAGCCGGACTAAATATTACAGCTGAAGAAGAACTAAAGCGTGTGATGATCCATGGCGTTTTGCATCTTTGTGGATATAAAGACAAGAATCCGGCAGATAAAAAGAGAATGACTGAAAAGGAAAACGAACATTTGGCTTTTTATGCAAGAACATAATTTATTAAGGACAATAGGATTGAACAGAACTAATATTGCGATAAATATTAATTGCACGATAACGGCTGAAGTAGGTTTATAAATCTGCTTCAGCCGTTTAGTATGATGTAGAGGCATACGGCTGTGCGTCTCTAACCAAAAGAGACTGATCTGAATTTTCAGTTTTAGTTATAGATAGATCTACAACTAAATCGAACAAAAATAGGGCACAACCTGTCCCTATAATAGATAGATCGAATTATATCCACATCATTTTAAGATAAAGCTACCCAACCGTTCTAAACAACAAAAAGAACCTGCCCTAGACTACCACATCCAGATATTTATCCGTATTTTTGCAAAGCTAAAACGGCAGTAAACAATTTGTAATAGCAGTTGTTTCCTGCCTGTTTATTTTAGTACACTTTTAAAGTGTTCCACGTGAAACAAAATATAAATA
>Ga0224522_1000722_pt1 | contig 10166 bp, 4 predicted proteins | sample CFST25metaG_FD_182733 | JGI IMG/M metagenome (GOLD analysis project Ga0224522, IMG submission 182733) | Peat soil microbial communities from Stordalen Mire, Sweden - C.F.S.T25 | ecosystem: Environmental > Terrestrial > Soil > Wetlands > Peat | place: Sweden: Norrbotten County, Stordalen Mire...
GAGTTGGGTTTTGCACAATGTGGTATAGCCAAAGCTGAAAGGCTCGAAAAGGAAGAACCCAAGCTGTTGGAATGGCTCGAAAAGGGCTATAACGGTACTATGGCTTATATGGCCAACCATTTTGATAAACGAATGGATCCAACCCTGTTAGTTGAGGGTGCCAAATCAGTGATCGTCGTTCTCTTTTATTATTATCCTCCCATCAAACAACGAGAAGACAGCCGGTACAAAGTCTCAAAATATGCATACGGAAAAGACTATCATGAAGTACTTAAAAGCAAACTCCATGCATTAGGATCTGCCATCACACAACACATTCCGGATGCCTCGTTCAGGGCTTTTGTTGATTCGGCTCCTGTTTTGGAACGGAGCTGGGCCGTAAAGGCAGGACTTGGCTGGACAGGAAAACACTCGTTACTCATTGTACCCAGAAAGGGATCCTACTTTTTTATTGGCGAACTGGTTACCAACGTGGAGTTTGAATACGACAAGCCCTTTATTGGCAATCTGTGTGGAGCATGCATGCAATGTATGATATCGTGTCCGACAGGAGCTATTGTATCACCGGGCGTAGTAGATGCCCGCAAGTGCATATCGTATCAAACAATAGAACTGAAAGATGATGAGCTGCCTTTAGATTTGGAGCGTCAAAATAAAGAGTGGGTCTATGGATGTGATGTTTGTCAGGATGCCTGTCCCTGGAATAAAAAAGCAGAAGGACATACCCATGCCGACTTTCAACCCAACCCTTCGTTGCTTGAACTTTCAAACAGTGAATGGGAGGAACTTACTGAAGATCAATATAAAATCCTTTTTAAGGGATCTGCTATTAAAAGAGCAAAGTATACGGGGTTGATGAGAAATGTGAAGAGAATTCTTTAATGTGGTAATATGTTAATGTGCTAATGAAAGAAAAAGTGCTAATATACTAATTGAGAATATGATAAGTATATTCTTCAATTAGCACATTAGCACATTAATAAATTAGCAAATTACCCACATTTCGAGTATCCACAACTCGAACAAGTTAAGCAGCCTTCCTTATAAACAAGGGTGTCGCCTTCACCACACTGAGGACATTTATTGCCTTCTTCGGCCTTGGTTCCATCGGGGATGTAACGTTTCAATGCACGAACAACTCCATTCTTCCAGGTATTAATTGTATCGGTATCGAAAGTAAGGTGCTCAACCAGGCTCATCACGTAAAGAATAGGCATACCATGACGCAGGATTCCTGAAATCAACTTGGCATAGTTCCAATATTCTTTATCGAACAATCGGGAAAGACCTTCAACCGTTACTTTGTATCCATCCTTATCCACAAACTGGAAATCGTAACGGGCACGTTCACCTTCTTCAGGCTTATTGCGAATAACCCATCCCTTGTTCACCCATTGTGGCAGATAGAAACTATCAGATTTACCGGTAAATATTTCGTAAGGCTTTCCGTCATAGGTACCTACAACAGCAATCCATTTTTCATAATCATTTTGGAAACGGACAACATCGGCTTCCAATTTCTTTGGACGTGATGGTGCTTTGGTTTCTTTAAACTCAAGTTCCTTGGTTTCTTTGTTATTGTCGTTGCTGACCAACACACCCGAACGAGAACCATCACGATAGATTGTCATACCCTTACAGCCACTTTCCCATGCGGTCATATAAACACGGCTCACAAGGTCTTCTGTTGCATCCTTAGGCAGATTTACGGTAACGCTGATGGAATGGTCTACCCATTTCTGAATAGCTCCTTGCATGCGCACCTTGTTTACCCAGTCGATATCATTTGAAGTAGCTTTGTAGTAAGGAGATTGCTTGATGATCGGATCTAGTTGCTCATCTTTATAATGAATGACATCTTCAGCTTTGTAACCATTTAGCTCAAGCCAGGTAAAGAACTTAGGATGGAATACATTATACTCTTCCCATGAATCACCCAATTCATCAACGAAACTAATCGTTACGTTTTTATCATTAGGGTTAACCTTACGACGACGTTTGTAATTCACCATAAACACAGGCTCAATACCTGATGTTGTTTGTGTACAAATACTTACAGAACCGGTTGGAGCAATGGTAAGCATGGCGATATTACGTCGACCGTAACGAACCATGTTATTATAAACAGAAGGAGCATGTTCGCGCAGACGCTGGATAAAAGGATTGTTCTTTTCGCGCTCTGCATCATAAATAGGGAATGCACCACGATCTTTTGCCAGCTCTACTGAACCACGATATGCTTCAATAGCCAATAATTTATGAATCTCGACAGAGAAGTCGATAGCAGTATCGGTACCATAACGAACATTCAAAGCAGCAAGCATATCACCTTCGGCAGTAATACCAATACCGGTACGTCTACCCTGGATACATTTCTCTTTGATGTTTTCCCACAATCTGCGTTCAATACGTTTGGTTTCTTCATCTTCAGGATCAGCATTAACCTTAGCCAGAATACCATCAATCTTTTCTAGTTCCAGATCAATGATATCGTCCATGATGCGTTGTGCATAATGTGCATGACGAGAGAAGAGTTCAGTATTGAAAGATGCATCAGTAGTAAATGGATTCTCTACATAGCTATATAGATTGATCGCTAATAAACGGCAGCTGTCATAAGCACACAAAGGAATTTCACCACAAGGATTTGTTGATAGTGTTTTAAATCCTTTATCTGCATAAACATCAGGAATAGACTCGCGGATTACAGTATCCCAGAACAAGATACCGGGTTCGGCTGAAGCCCAGGCATTATGGATAATCTTATTCCAAAGTGCAGTAGCATCAATCTCTTTGGTAACAAGCGGATTTGAAGATCCAATTGGGTATTTCTGGGTATAGTTAGCACCCGATTTTACGCTACGCATAAACTCATCATCAATTTTTACTGAGACATTGGCACCCGTTACTTTACCTTGTTCCAATTTAGCATCGATGAAGAATTCAGAATCGGGATGTTGGATACCGATAGTTAGCATTAAAGCACCACGACGACCATCTTGAGCAACCTCGCGAGTAGAGTTAGAGTAGCGTTCCATAAATGGAACAATGCCGGTAGAAGTAAGTGCACTATTTTTAACAGGGCTTCCGGAAGGACGAATATGGGTCAGATCATGTCCAACACCACCACGACGTTTCATCAATTGAACTTGCTCCTGATCAATACGCATGATTCCACCATAAGAATCCATGTCTTTATCATCGCCAATTACGAAGCAATTCGAAAGAGAAGAGATCTGAAAGTCGTTTCCAATACCAGCCATAGGACTACCTTGTGGAATGATATATTTGAAATCCTTGAAGAGTTCGTAAATCTCGTCCTCTAGCATAGGGTTTGGATACTTCTGCTCTATTCTGGCAACTTCTTTAGCTAAACGACGATGCATTTCGTCAGGAGTAGGTTCATAGATATTGCCATCACTGTCTTTTAAGGCATACTTGTTCATCCAGACATTGGCAGCAAGTGTGTCCCCCTTAAAGTATTCGGTCGAAGCCGCGAATACCTCTTCATGTGAGTAATTCTTTAACATTTCAGTTTTAATCTTTTTTCCGCTCATACTATCTTTTGTTATTTCTGCCACTTTAACTGGCTCCTCTTCGAAATGAAGAGTCTCCCCCGGACGGAAATGAGGGCGAATTCTTTTTTCCAGCAGCTGATTGTATAAATCTTGGCTTTTAACCTCATTATCAGGCTGATTACTGATCTCTGATTTGTTACTGTTCTCCATTGTTTTATGCATCAGGCGTTTTTACTACTCGTATAACCTTGATTTATAATATATTAACAAAGTTAACCTGTTCGCTGTTTGCAATGTTTAAAATACTGCTTGTAACCCCTATTGGGCAAATACAGTTATTAACAATATTTGGCATTTCATTCATAACACATTGACTATTAATTTTTATGACTCTTAATAAGTTTTTTTTATTCAAATAACTATGCAGTTTGTTTAAATAAAACTGGCTTTGTCAATAGACCCAAATTAATATTATAGTGCTGAATACCACAGCTATATCAAAGATCTGTTTCCCTTTCCGTTCGAGTCTGCAAATAACAGTAAATAAAACAAAATAAACCACTTTTTTATTATAAAAAATAAACAATTTGAATCAAAAATATAACAGCATAGAATGTTTGTCTATTTATTTTTGTACTTATTTGAGTGTGTCATATCAAACGAAATCACTCCCTATCACTTGTTTCTGTAGTATTACACGAAAGAAATGATTAAAAACAGAGCGCCCAAAAGTAGTATAATATTAATAACCGCCAGAAAGAAAAAGCTGTTTATTAACAGTAGTTTTTCTTTCTGTTGTGGTGTATAAAAATAATCTATAATTGATTCCCATACAAGGTATTGAAACCCCATACCAGGAAAATAATGATTCATAAATAAACTTCAGTATAATCAGAAGATAAAAACTAGAAATCAAGACTAAGTGAAATGTAGAACTTACGGGGTTGAACAATGCCGTCTTCAATACCCCAGGCCCAATCTGCTCTGATAAAGTATCCAAACAGTCTTGAACGTAACCCAAAGCCCATTCCTTCAACTATAGGATCGCGTTGTTCATGGACAACAACCATAATGGGTTTTTGATATACCTCACGGGTAAAAAGGGCATTGTTTCCAAAAGGATTTGGTCCTGTCCAGGCTGTTCCAACGTCACCAAAACCAACTATCTGAAAGTTGTCTATAATTCCAATACGGGTTGGTGAATTCAAAAAATATTTAAATACCGGGAAGCGAAGTTCTGAATTGATGACCATAAAACTATTTCCATTTCGAATGTTCTGGTCAAAACCACGCATACTGGTTGCCAGGGTTTGATAGGCATAGTTCTGTGTATAGTCGATAGGGATGTCTTTATTGAATTTGGCACCGATCCAGTTGTCGACTCCACCCAGATAATAGATAATCTTATTTTGCCCAAATGATGAGGCTCCGGCTATTCTATTGGCCCAGATAAAACAACGATGGATACGAAGATAATGACGGAAATCGAATCCTACTGAAGAGAGTGTGCTATTGGCTTTGTTTAACTGATAGTAATATTCGCCAAATACCTTAAAACGTGTTCCTTGAAGTATGTTGGTCTCGATCTCACGCGTATTATCATACACCAACTCACCTTTTAATGAAAGCCACGACTTGACCTCATCTTTCTGCTGCAATGAGGGCTTATCGAGTGCTAACCAAACGGATCGGTCGTTTCTGAATGAGAAAGTCCCCTTGGCTGCAAAAACATTGGTAAATGGATAAGTTCCGATAAATGATGCTTCATGGATCTTATGTCGCAGCGTATAATATCCATCAGTCTCCTCCAGTGAGGAACGATGAAAGACGAACTCTTTATCAAATCGATGCTTTAGATTGGCAAAGCTTAACATGTATTCATTGTTTACCAGATCAGGATTCAAACGTACACCTCCAGAAATGCGATAGTCTTCAAGTAAATCGGTTCCTCCCACCATCAGTAAAGCATTCATTGTAGGATTGAGATAAATAGGTCCGTTACCGCCCGAGAAAGGTTGATAGGCGGTATTGAGATTGGAATAATCTATCTGACTGACCAATTCGTTAACGAAGTATTCAACATCGTAATTGTTTTGTTGAGGAGGAGTACCCGAACGGGTAGTATCGAGCTTAACCAGATTAGTTACTGCCAGATATTTCAACTTATACAGACTATCTTTCTTGGGGATAGCCAACACAGAGGCTCTCGAGAATTCGTGCAAGGTAGTATCGTGTGGCACTTTTATCTTAGCACCAGTAACTGAATCTTTTGGAATGAGAATCTCCTTTTCAAGCACATTGGTTAGCCTTCGATGCCCCGATCGTTTCTTCGTAGCAACTTTCAAATATTCAGGAGCCTGTTTCTCAATTGCTGTATGATAGGTCGTACCTGCTACTTTGAGCGGTTCTGTTTCACCAGGTTCAAGCATCATCGTTGTAAACATGCGATATCGCCTGTCTTCAAAAACAACCATTGCAACTTTACGTGCTGCTACACTGGCATCAAAGTCGGTGATATTGCGTTTATAATTACTAATCGACCAGTTCTTGCTAAAATAGCGATAGTGCGAAATGGTGTCAACCGCAGTTAGGGTGCTATCATAGCCAGCAATATAAGCATTGGAAATACCACTTTCATCACTTAAGAAACCAATGTGTCCAGCTGCCCATTCAACAGGTTGATAATCGTTTGCAAGTGGGGTATTGGTAATTCGCTTTAACTTATTACTTCGGTTTGCATAGTCGTAAATAAAAATATCATTGTTTGGATTATACTTGATATTCTCGTCTACCTTGACTTTTGGTGAAGGAAGTGTGTCGACTGTCCGATTAGAGCTAAATACGATCTCTGTATTATTGTTGATGAATCGTGGATTGAGATCGTTGTATGTATCATTCGTTAACTGCTCATATGAATTTGAGGCCACATTAAAGACAAACAAATCACTCTGTCCCTTTAAGATAGCCGACATCACGAAGTTGAGACCATCAGATGAGTAACTGAAATCAAGAATCTTGTCGAGATTATAGATAATCTTTGTTACCCATTGTTTCTTAGCAACGGTATAAAAATCGATATTAATAAACCCTTTTCGTTCAACAACCATAGCGAGTACTTTGCCGGTAGGATGCCATGCCAGCAATGGGTAAGTATCATCTACTTTTTCATCTAACCGATGACCCAATGAATAGATTCGCGTAGACTTCTTCTTAGCAAAATCATAGATATAAACGATAGATTTCCCAGCTTCATTCGTTAAATAGGCTGCTTTTTGTCCGTCTGGACTTAATCGCAATCGATGATATAAGGGTTCTAATTTTGGATGAGGTATGATTAAGTTTTTAGGTAGCGGATTTCTGTTGAGCTCATCAGCCTGATAGCGAGCCTTAAGATCGGCCAGCCAGAGCTTTTCTAACGCAGGTAGTGTAACACCCAATTCGGATGAAAACCCATTGGCTACCTTCCTGCTCATTTTAGATGCATATACAATTGCAGGAATAACATTACGTCCATATTTATCGCCAATAAACTTCCAAAACGAATGGCCTGCGTATAATGCATCGATCTCTTTTAATGAATTCAACTTTGCATATCGACCTTTCAAAATGCCATCCTTCACAAAGTTATCGATACGGGTATTCCAATCTTCGGATAGATATGAAATCAATCCACTGATATACCATTCAGGATAATTTGACAGGGCATTATTTTTCACCTGCGAACCTAAAGAAGAGCCATAAATGAGCTGATCGAGTAATATTTTAGAAAGACCAGCTCTGATCTGTTTTTCGAATGACCCATAGTCTCCATCAAAATAGAGTAGAACCTTTCGGCCAAGGATATGTGTTACACCACCAATGTTATATTTCTCATTTGAAAGAAGACCAAGATTGCTTTGTTTTAAGTCGGTAAGTGTGTTAAAAATAACAAATTGAATTTTTCCATCCAGGTTCGTTTGTAGTGTCGATTCCAATTCGCGCAACTGTTCTCTACCATAACGAGCACAATGTTGTGCTAAAGGAGCACCATTGGCATAGAAATAGGTATCGAATTCGGAAAAACGATAGTAATTCCAGATAAAATTCTTGTGCTGAATTCTATTTTTTCCAAAAGTTAGCTGCGAACCATTATAAAACTGCGCATGAGTTGAAGATTCGAAAGCGGTCAACATTGCCATTATAAGTGTGGCAGTCAAGATAAACGACTTACTTAGCATGTAAAAATATCTGATCATTGGCACCACATTTTGCACTAATAAAGTACGATGCTAAGTTAAAATTTTTTTAAGCTAAATAACCTATTTTTGTAATGCTTTCATTCAAAAACCTCTAAAGCTTATGCTAAAAGTAAAAACGCTTATTTTCAATGCTTTCCAAGTCAACACTTATGTTGTTTCGGCAGAAAATGGCGAATGTATTATTGTTGACCCTGCCTGTAGTAGCGCAACTGAGGTTACCAGACTCACTGATTATCTCAAAAAAGAGAATCTAAAACCATTATTAGTCGTCAACACGCATGCACATGTCGATCATATTTTAGGCAATGCGGCCATCACTGAAAAGCTAAACTTAAAATTAGCTGCACACCCTAAGTCAGCCTATTTTTATGCCAACGCAATGAACTTTGCCGCTGCCCTCGGTCTTGAACTAGATAAAATCATCTATCCGGAACAAGAACTGGTTGAAGGAGACAAGATAAAAGTTGGCGATAACGAACTTGAAATCCTTTATACTCCCGGCCATGCAGATGGAAGTATCTGTTTATATAGCAAAGAGAGTGGGTTTGTAATCACCGGCGACGTAATTTTCTATGCCAGCATTGGACGTACTGATTTTCCAACCGGCAGTTACGAAGTGCTGGAAGCATCGATCAAGGAAAAACTCTATACTTTACCCAATGAAACGATTATCTATCCAGGCCATGGACCCAGTACCAAAGTAGGATTCGAGAAATACCATAATGGGTTTATTACGATTTAACCAAATTTAGCAGTGCCTGTGGTTTGATTTCTTTCATACACTTAAAATGACCTTTGGGACATTGTTTGAAACCTATTTTACTACAGGGTCTGCATTTCAATCCTTTTACCTCTAATAGTTGACTGTCAGAACGACTATCGTCAGGCAGATAGGGTGTCATTCCAAATTCAGGGATGGTATTCCCCCAGATTGAAATGATATCTTTATCGAGTGCTGCAGCAATATGCATGAGCCCAGTGTCATTCGTGACTACTTGCGATGACATCTTTAACAACCACGACGACTCCATCAAACTGTATTTACCACAACCATTGAAAACGTTAGATCCAACTTCATCAGCAATACGTTCTCCTGCTTCTGCGTCATCAGCACCGCCCAATAGAACAACAGGTCGACCATATAGTTTACAGAATTCAATTAACTGCTCAGGGGGATAGATTTTGGTTTTATGCTGTCCACCAATTACAATAGCCAGATAACCGTTCTGAAAAGAAGCAGGAAGTGTAAGCGAGGTATCATATTTTTCGGGATCTAAAAAATAGTCGAGCCCAGCTCCATCATTACTGATCTCTAACGACCTTGCTGCAGCCATATATCGATCAACGATATGGATAGCTGGCAAATAATTCCATCCAACATTTACCCGAAACCATTTCCGAAAGTTGATCTTATTATATGTCTGAGAAGCACAGTGCAAAGCTAAAACAGTTCGCCATGAACGGAGGTTGTTGTGAAGGTCAACTATAAAATCGTACTGCTCTTTCTTCAACTTCCCCATCACTTCGTCTATATCTTTATCGATGGTGATGATTTTGTCGATATAGGGATTCTGTTCGAGAACTGATTTGAATTTAGCCTTAGTAAGGTAATGAAGTGTTACTTCGGGCACCTGTTTTTTGATGCACCTGACGACAGGTGTTGTTAATACAATGTCACCTATTGAACTGAAACGAATAATTAAAACCTTCTTCACACCACTAATTTTTTACAAATGTAACAAATAGAAAACAATGCTGTTAAAAAGGTGGATTGCATTATTCACTTCACTAATTTTGCACCATGAATTTAATCGACACGCACGCCCATCTATACCTCGAAGAGTTTAACGACGACCGCGATCAGGTAATCAGGAATGCTATTCGCTCGGGAGTAAAACATATTTTATGTCCGAATATTGACAGCCAGTCTATTGAAAGCATGGAAACCCTTTGCAATAGATTCCCCGAACTATGTTTGCCGATGATGGGGCTCCACCCTACTTCGGTAAAAGAGAATTATAAGGCAGAGCTTGAGATTATTCAAAACAAACTATTTGGTAAAGATCATAAAAAATATATTGCAATTGGAGAGATTGGCATTGATCTGTATTGGGATCAAACTTTTTATATACAACAAGTTGAAGCTTTTTCACAGCAACTTGCCTGGGCAATTGAAATGAAGCTACCCGTTGCTATTCACACACGCAACTCATTTGATCAAACCTTGGAAGTACTCAATGATTTTGAAGGAGCAGCAGGGGTATTTCACTGTTTCTCAGGCGATGTAGCACAGGCAGAAAAAGCAGTAGAGAAAGGATTTCTATTGGGAATAGGTGGCGTAGTTACATTTAAAAATTCAGGGCTCGATAAGGTGGTTCAGGCTATAGATCTCTCAAAAATCATTATTGAG
>Ga0224522_1000724_pt1 | contig 10147 bp, 13 predicted proteins | sample CFST25metaG_FD_182733 | JGI IMG/M metagenome (GOLD analysis project Ga0224522, IMG submission 182733) | Peat soil microbial communities from Stordalen Mire, Sweden - C.F.S.T25 | ecosystem: Environmental > Terrestrial > Soil > Wetlands > Peat | place: Sweden: Norrbotten County, Stordalen Mire...
CTTTAGTGCCGGCACAGAAATCCTTTCCTCCATTGAATTTTTAATGATTTCTGAAGGCGGATGATCATTGTTGCCAGGATTGAAATTTTCTGAAAAAAAATCATCCAGTGAAAATCCCAGGACAGCTGCCAGTTTTTGTAATTCCTGAACATCAAGGTTCCTGTTGCCAAGCTCGATCTGGGTCAACGAAGGCCTTGAAATCTCCAGGTATTTAGCCAGCTCATCCTGCGACAAGCCCTTTCTTTTCCGCAATTCAGCGATCTGCCGGCCCACCTGAGATTGAGTCAATTTGAAACTCATAATATTATTAATATAGTTTCACAAAGATACATAAAGATCGATAATAAAACAAGTAAATGTTTCAATTTCTATCGGGGGGATGGGTAACTGGGTTACTGGGTTACTGGGTAACTGGGTTACTAGGTAACTGGGTAGCTGGGTGACTTGACATTTCCTCCTGAGTAACGCGACCCCGTAGAATGCGAAACAAGACGAAAATTATGTTAAATTTGGAAGGATAATTGCAGAGAGGAAGAATAGATGACATTACAATTATGAGTAATGCAAAAATATCAATACGTTTTTTTAACGACCGCGAAGTGCGAGCCGTCTGGGACGAGCAAAATACCAAGTGGTGGTTTAGTGTGTTGGATATTGTAGCTGTGCTTACCGACCAAAACGACTACACCAAAACCCGCAACTACTGGAAGTATCTTAAAGCCAAATTGAAAAAGGAAAACAGCGAGTTGGTTAGTGTCACTACCCAACTGAAACTGTTAGCCAGTGACGGTAAACGATATATGACCGATATGTTGGATTACCAGGGCATTGTTGCTTTAGGCAAAGAATTTCCGGGCAAAAAGGCAAACCAGTTTATAGAATGGTTTACATACAGCGATGAAAGCATAGACGGGAAAAGCAAAACAAAAGCGTATGCCTTGTTTGAAAGTTCTTTTCTCAACAGCATAGAAGTTGGCACAACCAAAGGTTTGCAGCAAATACACGCTTATTTGTTTGGCGGATTGTATGATTTTGCGGGACAAATCAGACAGAAAAACATTTCAAAAGGTGGTTTTCAATTTGCAGTATCACACTTTTTAGGCGACACATTAAAGCAAATAGAAGCAATGCCTGAAACTACATTTGACGAAATCGTAAACAAATATGTAGAAATGAACATTGCGCACCCTTTTATGGAAGGTAACGGCAGAAGCGCCCGAATATGGTTGGATCTGATCTTAAAAAAATGCCTCGCAAAATGCGTGGATTGGAGTAAAATAAGCAAGCGGGATTATATGAACGCAATGATGCTGAGTCCAACAAAAAGAAGTGTCCTGAAAGAACTTTTGAAAAATGCGCTCACAACCAAAATAAACGACCGCGAGATGTTTATGAAAGGGATTGACTACTCTTATTACTACGAAGAAAACAACTAAGGAAAAACGTGAGGAAAATCGTAAGGAAAAACGTGAGGAAAAACGTGAGGAAAAACGCAATCGATCTTAATCACGAACTTTATCACGATCCCCTTCACGCTCTTCATCACGATCTTAATACTTATTGACTGCGGATGTAATCTCTCCCTGTATTCTTTATTTTCCAAGGTGGCGTGAAAGACTAATAATGAGTTTTAGGGCCAACCAGTGAACCATCAACCACTATGATGAGAAAATGGCGGCCTCCTTTGACCACCTCGGGTATTTGAGCCGGAGTAATTGTACCTTTACAGACCTAATGCGCTTCACCCCGTGTGTAGCGAATAAACCATCAGCTTATGCCCGCCGACTATGAAAAAATAGCAGAACACTGCCTGCGTCACAAAAAAATCAGCGAAAAGGTACTGGACCAAGTTCTGATGCCTTTCATCGCCCGTAGAGAAGGGATGGACCGGAAGATGAACGCCTACACACAGAAATACCAGCACGTCATCCGGAAGATGCCCAAAGAATTCTTTCCGATGGCAATGGGCGAATACATCATGGGAAAGACCTTGACCCCCGACGGACTGATCCATAAGTACCTGAACAACATTCAACTCAGGTCGCTGGAAAAAACCGAACGCGAATTCCTGGAGTTTCAGGCCGACAATCCCTGGAGATATTGCTTTGCCCGGATTGCCTACCGTGAGGCAAAGAATTTTTTCATCCTTCGCGATGCCTTTTTTGAGGATGAGTTTCTGCTGTTTTCTCCAATAAACGTATTTGCTTTGTCAAATGCTTGCAGGATACATGTCAAATAAAATTCAAATAAAATTTTTGATAGTCAGCTGATAAAAAATACCTTAAAAGATTACATTTCAAATTAATTTATTATATTTGTCAAATGTTTGAAAGTCATTCGTCAAATGTCTGAACCGAAATTTGTACATTACGATCTGAAATTGGCAGAGCCTTCATTTGGTTCACCGTTAACAGATCTGATCATTGAGCTGGATTATCTGAGGAAAAAACGATTTGGTGGTTCAACGCATCCGATGGTCTTCCTTCAGTTAAAACACATCTTTCACACACTTGAGAGTATTGGTTCTGCCCGTATTGAGGGAAACAATACCACCCTTGCAGAGTTTATTGAAACAAAACTGGAAGATCATCAACCCGTTTCGTCAGGCATAAAAGAAATTCAGAACATTGAGAAGGCAATGGAGTTCATAGAGGATTCCGTTAAAGACTATCCGATAAACCGCGCATTCATCTCCGAAATGCACAAGATAGTCGTGGATGGACTGTCTCCGGACCAGGAAGGAGATGCTACAGCAGGAGAATACCGGAGGCACAATGTTGTAATAACTAAATCGACCCACATCCCTCCTGATTGGATAAAGGTTGATGATTACATGCAGGAACTGATCGATTTCATTACACGTGAAGACAGTCCGAAGTATGATTTGCTGAAGGTTGCCATAGCTCATCACCGTTTTGTTTGGATTCATCCTTTCGGCAATGGCAATGGAAGAACAGTTCGGTTATTTACCTATGCAATGCTTATCAGGCTTGGATTTAACGTCAGTAAAGGCAGGATACTGAATCCTACGGCAGTTTTCTGCAGTAATCGAAATGTCTATTACAAAAAATTGTCCGAAGCAGATACGGGCTTAGATAAGGGAACCTTGATCTGGTGCGATTATGTATTGAAAGGCTTGAAAGATGAGATTGAGAAAATAGACAGGCTTTTAGATTATGATTATCTCAAAAAAGAAATTCTCCTTCCTGCAATCGGGTTTTCACTTGAGCGAAAGGTTATTACTGATATTGAATCAACTATTTTAAAAAGGGCAGTAGCTAAGCCTGTGATACAGGCTTCAGATATAAAAGACCTGTTTGCAGGTCAGGATAATGCCATCATATCCCGTCAGATCAAAAAACTTATTGATAAAAAAATGTTAGCTCCCGAAAAAGAAGGAGCACGCAAGTATCTTATCCGCTTCAATAATAATTATCTTCTGCGAGGAATCATTACCTCCCTCGGTGAAAAAGGATTTTTACCTGTCCAAGACTGACCGTCGAGAGACATTTTCACCACCGTTGGAAAAAACGCTAGTCCTGACCAGTCTTGCCGGGATTGTCTACCCATAATATCTTGTTGACAGTTAAATAAATAGAGTGGTCGACTAAAATCGGTGGATAGTGGTCAAACTGTCTTATTTTTCCAGTAACACAATGAATAACAAGGAAAAGTACCTGTTTCTTTTAGAAGAGATAAAAGAACAGCAAAGTAAAGTAAATGAAAAAATCTCTATCTTGAAAGCACTAGAATTAGTAGCTAATAAATATGCATCTGGTGCAGGAACAAGTCTAAATCGAAGTGAGGAGGAGGACAATTTGCCTACCGAGTATAACGAAGATCTTACCATCCCCCAAAAGATTTACGTGTCGTTATTAAAGATAAATGAAGGCACAGCGCATGACGTATCAGCTTCGTTAATTAAGTTTCAACCAACTTTTGGAGCAGAGAAAGCTTTCAAAGATTGCCGGAACCATTTATCGAGACTTTATAGAAAAGGCAAAATAAACGCCAGGAGAGGAAAAAAAGGAAGGGGATTCAATTATTGAATGCCAATGGTGGCATTGTTATCATTGGTGTTAAGGGAAATGGTACACCTGTAGAAATAAAAGATATTGATAACCTTGAAGTTGAGTTAAAAAACTATTTGTTAAAAGCAATTACACCTGAAGCCCCTATTTCCTTTTCAAGAGAATTTGCTGGAGGGAAACAAATTTTGTTGGTTAAAGTCTGGAATGGTTCAAAATCCCCCTATGTATTTAATGGCACAATTTATCTAAGAGAAGGTAATCAGACTGTAAAGGCTAAACCAGATTCAATTTCAAGATTAATTATTGAACGGCAGAAATCGGAATTGCATTGGGAAAGACAGCCTGCCCTTGGAATCGAACTGGAAGACCTGGACGAACTCGAAATTCGCAAAACACTTTCAGATCTTGAGAAATTTGGCAGAGGCAAAGCATTCAAAGAAAAAGAAGTTGTTGATTTTCTGACATATTATGGGTTATTGCAAAATAACAATCTGACCAATGCAGCTGTTGTTTTATTCGCAAAAGAACCAACCCGTTATTTACCACAATGCAGGATACGAATTTCTGTTTTCTCAGGATCAAAATCATCGGACACTATCACTTACGATAGAATATTGGAAGGTAACCTTTTCAGGAATATTGAAGAAACGATGCAATTTTTTGAAGTAAACGTTGCAGTTACCAGTAAGTTCACCGATAAAAGCTGGATCAGAAAAGATTTACCCTATCCAAAGCTTGCGCTTAGAGAGGGATTGATGAATGCCCTGTTATGTAAATTTTTACATAATATTAATTAGGGCTTATAGTCCAATTCTAATCCAGATCTGCTTGATTGTAATCCCTTACACAGAATTGGAGCTGATAAAGCTCCTGACCAGTAAGTTCACCCCTTTTCGGGTGGTACAGAAGAAAAATCATGTTGCTCATTTATTGAAGCTATTCAATAAGGAGTACCTGTATGCGATGACCATGGTGATAGAGGATTCCTATGTCAACAGGGATTATCTTATAGATTATCAGCATTTTTATTCTCGTTGTTTTGAAAATTATCCGAAACACTGCAAGCGGATCCATTTTTTCTCATTAGTAATTGCACAGGCTGAACTTGAGGAGTTAATATTACAAGAAGAAGACGTTGTAAAGCACAAACTTGAGCCGTATTACATCGGATCGATCGTGGTCAAACCTATCCCTACGCGGATTATTGGATACACACTACTTGCAAATCCATTCCAGGCAGCAAGGCAGGAAGTAAAGTTATTTGGGGTAAGAGATTATTTTCTGGGTTACATCCAACGATCTTCCCAAGTATATATGGGTTGCTAAATGCTATTTTTCTGACGAACAATTCATGGAATTTATTTTCGATGCAACGAATATTGCTGCAGGTAATTTTTGTATTAAAATAAACTGTTTTGAGCCGGGATTGATCAAAGTATTGACAAACACCCTAAAGAAGGATTATTCGATCTTTGAACAATTTTTTCATCCGCTGACAGGATGGGCATTTTATGAATATTTTCTAAGGTTCCTTGGCGTCCAAACCGAACTTTGAACCCAATGACTAATTCCAACTTAGTAGAACGGGTTACAACGTATGAAAAAAAGGCCTCAAGTATCTCTGGTAATTAAAGATGCTTTGGCTCAAGGCAGGATCAAGGCAAAGGATCCGAATAATACTTCAACAAAGTATTCTGAATATATACCTTTTTTGGAGTTGATTTTGCTTAATTTCAAATAGGTAAAATTTTGTATTGATCTGTAATTCAGTTAGTTTTTGCTTAATTTAGAAACGGAAAGACACTTATAATTATAAGGCTTTAACGTTTTATGCGACAAACCAGGGAATCTTATTTACGAAAAAACACAGATTGTTATTTACCGATTATGCATTGTCGCGCATACATAAAATGTTAAGCTAAATAAAAAAAGCCACATTTGTTAATGCGGCTTTTGTGGCAGACCAGGGAATTGAACCCTGCACTCACAAGTTAATGCTGTCATTGAATATGTTACAATCAATTTTTGTTGGTCAGAATCTGCCGAGTGGAATTGTCTGCCCTCCAACAATAAATACCAGCCATGTTAAATTGATTAATAACCATGATATAGTCATATGAATGCTGATTTTTGATATTATGTCTTTCATCAATACTCCGGTAAAAATTTAAATAACGTTTAACAATGACCTGTTCGTAAAAACCAGCCTGATGGGCTGAAGCCAAAAGAGAAAAGCACCTGATTTGTAGTTGACCAAAACCTCAAATCATGATGCTTCTCAATAAAGCCGAAAGCCTTATCAATGCAATAATAGCAAAGATTGATAATACTACCAAACCAAGACAAAAATTTATTCTTCACCTTCTGATCCTGTATATGGGACTTCGCGGCAAATACAACTTTATCAATATGGCCCGGTATGGTTCTTACACCGAACAAACCTACCGAAACCAAATGAGCAAGCCATTTGACTGGGCGGAGTTCAATAAAAATCTGATTCAGCAATATTGTTCCCATGAACTTATTGTAGCCTTTGATCCTTCCTATATGCATAAAAGCGGAAAGAAAACCGCGCATGTTGGCCGTTTCTGGAGCGGGAAAGATCAGGCTGTGAAGCCTGGCCTCGAAATAGGATCGATTGCTGTGGTTGATATTCAAAACGGCACAGCCTTCTCCCTTGAGGCGATTCAGACTCCTAAAATCTCTGCAAACGAATCCGGTGAGAATTTGGTTGATCATTATGCCAACGTTATTATTGATAAGGTACCCATCATCTTGTCATTAAACATTAAGCATGCAGCGGTGGATGCATTCTTTGCAAAGAAACGGTTTGTCGATTCCATTAAGTCCCGGTCACCACTTGAAATTGTTGGCCGCTTACGCAATGATGCAAATCTCAGATACCCGTTCATGGGGAAACAGAAAGAGGGCAGAGGGCGAAAGCGTATATATGGCGATAAAGTTGACGTCAAAAACATTAATCGTCGTAAAATCCGTTTCTGTTTTGAAGAATCATTCGATGTCGAAATCTTTTCAGGCATTGTCTATAGTGTTAGTCTGCAACGAATGATACGTATTGTTTACTTGCAAAACTATGATCAGGAAGGCTATGCAACAACGCATACAATCTTCTTTTCCACAGATTTGAACCTGATCCCAGAGAAGATCCTGCAATACTACCGCCAGCGATATCAGATTGAATTCCTTTTTCGTGATGCCAAGAACTTTGCCGGCCTTGAAGATTGCCAGGCAAGGAGTGAAAGCAAACTTCACTTTCATGTAAATGCATCCCTGACCACGGTGTCGTTGGCAAAGGCGCTACACTACCTGAATGTTCCGAAGGAAGAAAGGGAATCATTTTCTATGACCGATGTTAAAGTGATGTATTTCAACCAGTTTATAACAGATTTTATTTTTTCAAAGTTAGCTCTCGATATGAGTTGCGAGAAATACAAATGCCTCTATGAGGAGTGCCTGAGTATCGGGAGATTAGCTGCATGAATTTTTAACGGAGTATTGTTTCATAAGATTATGTTTTAAATTGTTAAAAATAATTTCTGACAGACAGACTACCAAAAAGTAATGTAACATAGTGTTTTTCAAAGAACAGCACCAACCAAAACTAAAGATCGGGAAATAAAGCCGAAAATTTTTGATTTTTCCCTATCATTTTTCATCCATTGCCGGATTAATAGAAAATAATGCCAACTCACCCAGGCATGTACCAGGTGTAATTATTATCTTTGTATGCTGACGGCAATTTCTGTCAATCATGTTCTTATAAGGCTTACAGATGAAAGGATTGGGCATATCATCTCCAATCATCCTGAGGTTTCTTCTAAGATTACTTGGATCGTTGAAACAATTGGACTTCCGGATTTGATTTTAGAAGGGAATTTTTCGGAAAGGATTGCATTGAAAATGTATCAAAAGACACCGGTAAGCCAAAGTAAATACATGGCTGTAGTTTACAAAGAGGAGAATGATCATGATGGATTTGTCCTGACAGCGTATTTTTGCAGCAGTTACAATAAAAGAAGGAAAGTATTATGGAAGCCCTGAAAATGATCAAGAACAAAGAAGTGCTGAGCTGGGATTATGATTCAGAGGCTGATGTATTGTATTTGACTTTTGGTAAACCGCAGATCGCTGAAGGTATCGATATCAATGATGGTACCATCGTGCGTGTCAACACGCAGACCGGGGAAATTTGCGGAATAACGATAATTCATCCCCTCAAAAGGACTAGCAGTTCATTCAGGAAAAAGTCATTCATCAAAGAGAACACGGGAAAACGTTCCGGAAATCTCAAACATCGCGTTTCCTGATCCCCATTACGATAAATTCAGAAATAAATCCCGCTTTACGTATATTGCAAAGGTGGGAATTTTTTTGCGGCAGGTTGGAGCAATTTCCCAGCGACACCTCAGGAAATTTACGTTAGCGGATAAGGTGGATAAAACGCTTGCTTTGACCAGCTAGCGCCGGATCAACCTGATCAACTCACCTAATTGATATTTAAGAATTTAAAGTGGTCAATGATACTGGCGAAGTGTGATCCGCTTCACCGTTTTCTCCAATAAGACATCCTGCATCCCGCATCCTGCATCGGCGCGAAGCGCCAGCTGTCATTCCTTAATGCTGATATCAAAAGCATAATCCTGGTAACTTATGATACCTTTTATTTCATTCAATTCGACCCAGGCCCTTTCTTGATGTGACAATTCAACTAAATCCCAAGAAGGCGTATCCTTAAACAAGGAAACAACTTTCAGTATAGAATTTAGTTCTTCAGGATTAAAAACCGATAAATTAACATCTTTCAACGGTTTATAGCATTCGTTAACCCTTGAATGATTGATTTTAATGAACACAGGTTCAATGATTTTCTCTTTTTCGATAAAGTGAGCGAAAATGAAATCATAGTTTGAAGGTGCCGGACCATATGGAATCGCCCGATAGGAAATTCCCGAAATTGACCTTCCTGTTACTTTATAGTTTAGGAAATCAGTATAAAATAGCAATTTATTCAACTTGAGTTTATCATTAAATTCAGGATTGCAAGTTGTAAGGAAGTAAAGCAATAAATTGGTTGCTTTTTCCGGATTAGGGATGGTATAACCGGTATATCTGTTTGGAGTATAATGCCAATTAAAATTACAAAGAAAATAGTCATCATCTCTTGATTCTATTACCTTCTTTACCTTTTCTGCAATCCTTAAATATGATTGCTCGTTGATAACATCTTTGGATTGAGATAAATATGACAAGAAAATGTCTGGCCTCTTTGCACTTGCAATCAACTTTGAATTAGCACTTGTAGGAATCTCACCTTTCTCATAATTGGAATAAGTGTTAATTCCCAGTCCCAATACATGAGACATTTTTTGTGCACTGATCTCATATTTTTCCCTCAACCGGATTAATTCCTCAGGAAAAGGAAGACCAAATTTTTCCCTATATTGATTATATACCTGGTTTAACGTAATTCCGTCGGTCTTTTCTGTTGTGAATTCTTCACCGCAACTATCGCACTTATAGTAAAATTCATTGATGGAAAAAGATTCCTTTTTAAACTCTTTTTCTACTACTTTGCTTATCAGATTTGCTCTTTTATCACAAAAGGGACAATCTCTATTCGCTTCCATGGTTTGATTCCTTACTTTAGTGGGTACTTTATAGGGTGTTTTGAAGGATGAAATGACATACAATGTGGGGATTTGTTGAAGTTACCCAAACTTAATTTGAGATAAACTTCTTGTCCATTAACTGTTAGACCGAATTCATAAAACTCAGCTCTATTTGGGTTCTCATCTTTCGTTGGGCCTTTATAATAATCGGCAATTGTCAGATTCATAATATATTCGGTGCGCATTTCTGAAGTTATTCCTAATTCTAACAATGCCTCCAAATTTATTTTACGGGGATAATAAACGATTCCAAAGACCTTTGCTTTTTGTTTAAAATCATGTAAAAATTGTTGAGCCTCCTCTTTTAATGCCATGATTCAAGTAGTTAAAATAATTACCGAAATGATTTTCCCTGGTTTCCATGGTTTCTGTTTCTTTAGGGTTGAGCTGGATTTGTATTGAAGTTGTAAAGATACTATAAAAAAC
>Ga0224522_1000725_pt1 | contig 10138 bp, 13 predicted proteins | sample CFST25metaG_FD_182733 | JGI IMG/M metagenome (GOLD analysis project Ga0224522, IMG submission 182733) | Peat soil microbial communities from Stordalen Mire, Sweden - C.F.S.T25 | ecosystem: Environmental > Terrestrial > Soil > Wetlands > Peat | place: Sweden: Norrbotten County, Stordalen Mire...
GTATGAAGATATCAATGAAGGCATCGTTAAGGAAGCAGAGCACGATATGGTCATTCTTTCTGTTGGCGTTCTTCCGAATCAGGATGCTGCCAGATTGTTTAAAGCTGATCAATTAAAGCTTGATCCTTATAAATTTATTTATCAGGCAGATACTTTGGAAAGCCCATCTAAAACAAGTATTAACGGTGTTTTTGTTGCAGGAACAGCTTCGGGACCTATGGATATACCTGACTCCATTCTTTCAGCGGGTTCAGCATCTTCCGAAGCTATCAGTTATTTAATCCAGAACAGATGAAAAAGAAAATAGGTGTTTATGTTTGCCATTGTGGCGGAAACATTTCTGATTATGTTGATGTTGAAAAAGTAAGACAAGCTGTTGAAGATGAAGACGGTGTTCTATTAGCTAAAACCACCATGTTTGCATGTTCTGATTCGAACCAGAAAGACATGGTTGATGATATAAAAAATAATGATCTGGATGGTGTTATTGTAGCTTCGTGTTCTCCTAAACTCCACCTGACTACATTTAGAAATGTCTGTGAAAGGGCCTGCTTAAATAAATACAATTATGTTCATGCCAATATTCGTGAGCAGGTTTCGTGGGCTCACTCTGATGATAAAGTAGGCGCAACTGAAAAAGCAATACATATTGTTAAAGCGGCTATTGCTAAAGATCGTTTTGCAGAATCATTGGTGCCTAATAAAATAGTTGCACAAAAAGCTGTAGCTATTATTGGGGGCGGTGTTGCAGGTATGAAGGCAGCTATCGCGCTATCGAACATGGATTGCCCTGTTTTTATTGTAGAAAGAGAACATTTTATTGGAGGCAGGGTTGCTCAATGGGGTAAATTATTCACTACCAATGAAACAGGAAAGGAATTGGTGTCAAGACTATATAGTGATTTAATAAAACGTGAGAATGTTATGTTTTATACGGGTGCTGAAGTCGTTACCAATTCAGGAAGTATTGGAGATTTTAAATTAACAGTTAAGATAACACCTCGATATTTCAGCGCCGGTATTGATAAATCGACTGTCCAGAAAGCGATAGATATTTGTCCGGTAGAGGTTCCCGATGATTTTAACTTTGGCACTACCGTTCGTAAGGCTATCTATCAAAACTATCCAGAAGCTAATCCTCAGTTGCCGGTTATTGATATCAAGAATTGTACACGATGTGGTAACTGTGAGAAGGTTTATGCAGGCGTTGATTTCTCGCAAAAGGATGAAATAGTAGAGTTGAATGTTGGTTCTGTTTTGATGGCAACAGGCTTTGATTCATATGCACCTAAAGATGGGGAGTTCGGTTATCATGATATTGACAACGTGGTAACATTGCCTCAGTTTATTCGTATGATTGAGCTTAGTAATCAAAAACTGATGTTTAAAGGGAAAGAGGTTAAGAATATTGCATATATCTATTGTGTTGGAAGTCGGCAAGAAGAGGGTGAAAATAAATATTGTTCGCGTTATTGTTGCACTTCAACCATCCATACGGCTGTAATGGTGAAGAAAAAATTCAACAATATTTATAACTATCATTTTACCCGGGGAATTAGAACCTATGGTAAACAGGAAGTCTTATATGCCGAATCTTCTAAACAGGGCGATATCTATCTGCAATCTTTTGAAGATGCACCACCCATAGTTGTTAAAGAAGGCAATAAAACCATTGTAAAGATCAATGATGTTTTAACTGCCGGAAAAGAGATGGAGGTGGAAGCTGATTTGGTAGTACTCGTTACCGGAATGGTGCCGCGTGAGGATAATTCAGTAGATACGCTTTTTAAGTTACCAAAAGGCAGGGATAAGTTTTTTAATGAGATTCATATGAAGCTACGTCCTGTAGAAACAGTTATTGATGGTGTAACGATTTGTGGAACCTGTCAGGGTCCCAAAAATGTTATGGAATCTGTTAACTCAGCCCTTTCTGCTGCAACTAAATCTTTCTCTTATGTAAGTAAAGGAGTTTTGGAAACAGAGCCCATTGTTGCTGAAGTGGATTCGAGCCTATGTACATGGTGTGATGCTTGTTCAAAGGCATGTCCGTTCGATGCAATCAGTATGACTGAAGTGGATTCTAAATCAATTGCGCTGATCAATAATTCTGTATGCAAAGGATGTGGAATGTGCTTGCCTGTCTGTCCAACAGATGCGATTGATTTAATCGCTTTTTCAAACAATGAAATTGAAAGCATGATTGATGCATTGGCTCATGATTAATGTAGTTTCTGAATTTAAAAAAGGAATATAATGGAAGTTGAAAAAGGTAAGACTGCAAAATACTTGAGAGAGAAACGAGAGGTTTCGCAGGTTGTAAAAGATAATCTGAAGGAATTCAATAAAATTAAAAAAGCAATTCTGGAAGCATTAAAAGAGAGCGATTTAACCATAGCTGAATTAACACAAAAACTGAATATGCCAAAATCTGATATTGTTTATTACTTGATGTCGTTGATAAAATATGGCTTTGTGCAAACCGGCGAAGTGGATGATATGGATGAATACTTTACCTATAAACTGAAAAAATAATGGCAAGCATTGATCCAAAATTCGGAGAAGCATTAAAAGCGTATGGTGCTATTGATTTTAATGCATGCTATAACTGTGGTACCTGCACGGCTGTATGCTCTTTATCCACGCCAGACGATTCTTTCCCAAGAGAAATGGTGCGTTGTAGCGTGTTAGGATTGGAAGATGATTTAAAGTCTTCACTGAAGCCCTGGTTATGTTATTACTGTGGTGAATGTTCTGCACACTGTCCGCAAACAGCAAACCCAGGAGAATTGATGATGTCTCTCAGACGGTGGCTAACCTCTAAATACGACTGGACAGGTTTATCAGGATTATTATATAAATCTTTACCAATAAGCATTGCAGCTTTCTTGCTTGCAGCCATTGGTGTAATAGCTTTTGCTTTAAATATGGATTTCCAATTAGAAGCCGTAATGCATGTTGGTCATTATTTTGAAATGATTGCTATCGGATCTGTCTTTACTTTCATTCTGCTACCTAATATTATTCGCATGTGGTGGTTTGTAATCATCAAACCGGGTGTTAAGGTCTCTTTTGCCACTTATTTGAAAAGCATAGGGGAGTTATTGGTTCATATGTTTACCCAGAAACGGTCGTTAGGTTGCGATGACAATCAGTTTAGATGGTTCGAGCATTTAATATTAGTGTTGGGTTATCTATCGTTACTCTTTACAACCGTCTTTTTAGATTGGTTTTCTTCTCAGAACCTTTTCATTATTGTACTTGGTTATGTTGAAAGTGCTATTATATTTGTTGTCACATTTGACTTTGTAAGAGGAAGGATCAAAAAGAATAAAGAGATGAGTAAATTTTCTCAGCCTTCTGACTGGTTCTTTGTAATATGGCTTTTATTGATGGGATTAACTGCTCTAATTGTTCGTGCATTTATAGATTTAGATATATTGGAAAATAATATCTGGATGTATCTATTTCACCTAATCGTTTTAGTACAATGGGCCTTGATTATTGTCCCTTTTGGTAAATGGACACACTTCTTATATCGGTCATTTGCAATGTATTTTGCAAAACTAATTGAAGCAGGTAGATAATTTTTAAGAGGATGTTTTCACTCTTGAATATCCTCTTTACTTAATTTATTACACAAATGAAAAAACAAGAAACGATTGATAAGGCACTGTCGTTATTTAACGAAGGATATGCCTGTTCGCAATCTATATTACTCACGTTTGCCAATCAGTATAATCTTGATGAGAATACAGCGAAACTTATTTCGTCAACCTTTGGCGGTGGAATGGGGCGGTTGCGTCAGAAGTGCGGGGCCATAACCGGTGGATTTATGGTTCTCGGGTTGGCCAATGGAAATACAGATCCAAAAGATATGGATACGAAACTTGCCGCATATGAGAAGGTTCAAGAGTTAAATAAGTTATTTGAGGAAATTCATGGAACCAGTATTTGTGCCGAATTGTTAAATCAACACGTTACGATAAGTGAGATTGATGAAAGGAAGCACCATCAAATCATTTGCAGTAAGATCGTTGAGGATGTAGCTGGTTTGTTGTATGATATGGTAGAACAGCAGAAAATGATCCAAGCTAATTTTTAATCACCTATTTTACTTATCATAAGTTGAATATGTGATGTACATTCAACTTTGTCATTAGAAAAAAGATTTTTAAGCATTACCTTTACGAAATAATAGGATTTAAATTCTAAAGCAATCAAGATTAACTTGTTTAACTTAATACAATCTTTTAAATGTATAAAAATCAAATCATTATTTTTGTTTTTATAGCTTTTATAACCATGCTGGGTTGCAAGAAAGAACAAACTACTTCAACGTTGGATAGTGGTAAGATTGTCTTGAAGTTTGTACACTATGTTGATGGACAGCCTTTGGTAAAAGATACGATGAAATATGTTAATGCCGCTGGTAATGTTTATTCGGTTTCAGATCTAAAATACTTTATTTCAGATGTCATCCTTCATAAGACGAATGGCCTAAATCTTCTTATTTACAAGAATAAGGATATTCAATATGTGGATGAAGCAGTACCTCAGACTACTACGTGGAATGTATTGGATGATATCTATGCTGGTGATTATGATTCAATTAGCTTTACGTTTGGTATTGACAAAGAGAAAAATATAAATTTCAGGTTTGTAAATCCTCCGGAAGTAAATATGGCCTGGCCGGATATGATGGGTGGGGGATACCATTATATGATGCTTAACGGTTTCTGGAAAGATAATAGTAATCAGAAAACACCTTTTAACTGTCACATGGGTATTGGTCAGACTTATTCAGGCATTAATAATACTGGTATGGTTACAGGTTTTATACAGAATTTTTTTAATGTTCGTCTTAAAAATTCAGGATTTTCCATTCATAAAGGAGAAACCAAAGAGATACAGATTATCATGAACATAGACAGTTGGTTTAAAACGCCACATGTGTACGACTTTAATTACTGGGGTGGTCATATAATGCAAAATCAAGCGGCCATGCAGATAGTTAAAGAAAATGGGGTTGACGTCTTTACGATAGGGGGAATAAAATAGTAGCTTTTTTTTTAAATATCGTAATCATTAATAGGTTATGCTTATTAAAGCTAAAATACTGATAAGCAGCCAGAGTAAGATGCCTTGTATTAATGGCTTTCTCCCAACTGCTTTTATAGTAGCGTAGTTTAAGCCAGCTCCAATTAGAAACAGCGTTAAGCTAAGTCCACTCCTGGCTCCTATTACAATCGATGCATAAATATTCTGATAACTTGGTAGATAAGTGCTGAAAATCATTGCCAGTACAAATAGAAAAATGAAATAAGGTATTTTAACAGCGTTCTCTTTGTTTTTAAATACAAGGGCAGAGATGAATGAAACGGGGATAATCCATAAAGCTCGTTCAAGCTTAACAGTTGTTGCTATCTGTAAGGCCTCTTTGCCATATTTTGCCGAAGCCCCCACAACCGAGCTGGTATCATGGATTGCTATTGCACTCCAGAGTCCAAACTGATGTTGACTCATATTAAACCAATGACCTATCATTGGAAAAATAAACAGGGCTACCGAATTAAGGATGAAGATAATGCCAAGCGCAACACTGATTTGCTTTTCATTCGATTTAATAATGGGTGAAATAGCAGCAATGGCACTTCCACCACATATTGCTGTTCCACACGAAATCAGGAATGATGTTTTTAGATCTACTTTTAACCATCGACCCAGTAACAGTCCACCAATTAAGGTTAAACTTATTGAAAACAGTGTAAAGATGAAGCCTTCTTTTCCAGCCTGTATCGCATGATGAAGATTCATGCCAAAACCTAGTCCAATAACTGATATCTTCAATAACCACTGTGTTGCTTTGTGGTTAAGATGAATGAAGGGGTGACCGATGGTCTGAGCTACAATAAGTCCAAGGAAAAGAGCTAACGGAGGAGTTATAAATGGAGTAAGGCATAATGCCAGTATCACGATGAATAATACTTGTTGTGCAACGGGGGGCAATTTAGTTATCATTTCTTTGTGTTATTAAATCAGAGCACAAAGATTGCCTGTTTTATGTTAATATAAGTATCACAAAAAGTATGGTTTAATAACCTGTGGTTATTGATTAAAAGAAGCAAATTGTATAAATAGTTCGGCAAGAGGTAGTGGCTGTCCTTGTTTGTATGCAAATGAGAGCATCCGATTAATTTCCAGATCCTTGATGTCAATTATTTGTAGTTTATCTGAGGATAGTTCAGTTCGAATGCCATAAACAGAAAGAAATGCAAAGGTATCAGAGTGCAGTAAATAGTTTTTGATAGCCTCAGTGCTTCCCAATTGCATCTCTATCGTTAAGTTTTCTAGTTCAAAACCAGACTTTCTAAGGGTATTTCTAATAATATCAAAGGTCCCGGATCCCTCTTCTCTCATGATCAATGGAAGCGTTCTTAAATCCTTTATCGAAATCGTATCTTTTTTTAAGTTTCTGTTCTTGACACTTGTTACAAGTACAATCTCATCTTTCATAAATGGAAGATATCGTAAGTCGGTATTCATGTTTGTGCCTTCAACGATGCCCAGATCTATATTCCCCGACAAGAGCAAATGCTCAATATCAAGAGAGTTTGCATTATATAAATTCAAAGAAACTTCGGGAAACCGTTTATGGAAAGCTGCTAACACAGGTGGGATGATATACTGAGCAATTGTTGTACTCGCGCCAATGCGTAATGCTCCTGCCGTTTTATTTTTGAGCAGGTTTAATTCAAAATCTAACTTCTGATACTGCTCAAAAATATTGTGTGCGTATTGTTTTACGATTTCTCCCTCCTTCGTGAGCGAAATACGTTTATGTTCACGATTAAATAGGGTAATACCAAAATGCTGTTCCAACTCACGGATATGTTTTGTTACAGCAGGCTGACTAATAAAAAGCTTTTCGGCAGCTTTATTAAAATTAAGTGTTTGTGCTACTGTATAAAAGACCTTTAGCCTAAAGTCGAGCATGAGAAAATGAATTAGGGCATAGTACAATCAATTGAGAAAAGCAGATAAGCTATTTTTCGATTGGTTTATTATTTGTACTCCAACCCGAAAACCCATCCTTCATCTGGTAGATTGTTTTAAAGCCATGCTTATTCATATAGTCTACTGCAATACCACTTCTGTGATTTGAACGGCAATGGACGATATACTTACTGTTTTTATTGAGCTTATCAATCTTCTGAAAAGCATCATCCGAATTGATATCAATATTGATTGCATTTTTGATATGACCTTCTTTGAATTCGTCCGGTGTACGAACATCCAATACAACCCACTTTTTATCTTTTGCCAGCATAGTGGATACTTCATTTGAAGTTACCTGTATCACCTTTTGAGCTTGTGCTAAAACGGTAAAAGAGAGAAGTAATAGCAGTGTGAAAAAATACTTTGTAGTCATGATTAATTATTTAAATGAGTGAGAATAAAAGAGCCCGTAAATTTAGTAAAAAATATGGGCTCCTTTGAATCGTTTGAATTGATGTTATTCTTTCTTCTTGTCGGTATTAATGCCAAAAGGAAAATATAGCGGGCAGAAACTGATAAAGCTTGTTAGTAGGAAGATGGCAGCAAATATGAGAAGAATGATAGCCAAAGTGCCTGTTATAACTTTGGCAATGAATAAAATTGCAATTACGACTGCAATCAGTGTTCTGATCACTTTGTCGGCAGTACCCATGTTCTTTTTCATAACTTCACTAATTTAATGTTTAAAACAAATTAACTTTTCTTTATTACTGCACGCATTGGACAATATCGTGTACACTTTCCACATTCAGTACATTTTGTTTCGTCGATAATTGGTAAGCCATAACCATTCTGGGATATAGCACCAACCGGACAAACACTAATAATAGGGCAGCGGTGGTTTTGAGGACAATAGTTTGGGCTGATTGATAACGCCATAATAATTAGAGATTTTGATTGATTATATTTAACATTTGCGACTTGGAGTGAACGCCAGGTTGCTTATATTTTTGAATTCCATTTTTGAAAAGCATGAGTGTAGGAACACTCTGAATCTGATATCGGGAGGCTATCTCAGGGTTTTTATCAACATCGATCTTGATTATTTTTGCCTTCTCTCCTAATTCAGATGCCAACTCTTTCAGTATCGGAGCTTGCGATTTACAAGGTCCACACCATTCGGCTGAGAAGTCGACGAGTATGGGTACTTCACTATTAATAATTGAATTAAAATTAGCTTTCATCCGTAAATAATTTGTTTTTATAGGTCGAATGGAACTCGCATATTAAATTTACAACTGTGTTTGAGTTTGTAAAACATGCTCGTTTCATTTTATGTTTCAGTTAAATTATTCAAGCATTAAACAGTTTGAAAATCATTAAGTTTTATCTCGTTGTATGCGAAATTTATTGAACTTTCTGGATCTCTTTCAGTAAAAAGTCTTTTGTTTTTACACCTACAAATCGGTTTATCTCTTTTCCGTTTTTAAATAACACCAATGTAGGGATGCTTCTTACACCATATTTTGCAGATGCTGCCTTTTGTTGATCAACATTTACTTTTCCAACAGTAGCATTTCCAGTAAGGACTTCGGAAAGGTCGTTGAGAATGGGAGCCATCATTTTACAAGGCATGCACCATACAGCCCAGAAGTCGACCAATACTACTCCATTCTTTATCTGATGTTCGAAGTTTTGATCAGTTAGTGTTTTTATCTTGTCGCTATCTTCAACTACCGGTGTTTTTTTCATTTTACGATAATTTAAAACAAAAGAAGCCACTAAAGCGATAAGAACGAAAGCGATTATAAATGCGATTAATGAGGAGTTCATGATATAAGTTTGTTATTGCGAATATAAGTGTTGTTTCTTAATTGATGTAGATAATCTGAGACTAACGATTCTTATTTATTCTCAACAAATACCGAATCTAGGATATTGGTTATTACAGGTTTGCTCTGAATACTGGATGTGGCTTTCACTACTTTACCGTTCTTATAATAGATTACAAATGGTATTCCCATAAACCCTCTAACTTCTGGTATATTTCTGATTACATGAGATTCAGGATTGTCAAATTCCATATCAAAGAACTTAACATGTGGGTAATCATTTTCGATCTCCTCCATAACACCGTATACAGGAATACACATTGGACCCATTCGGACACAACAGACCATGACGTTTTCGTTTTCGCTGATTACTTTATTATGGTGAGCAGCATTCTCAATGTGTTTCAAATTTGTGTACAACATGACTTCTGTTTATTAGTTAATAACTTATTTATTTTTCTTATTTCTTAGGCTACAAAGTTACGCTGCATAAACAGGTTATTTCTCAAATTCTATGGGGAGGGTATCATGTTGGAAACTGAAATAGCACAACTTTTTTATTGATCTGAATCTACTATCTTTCTCTATCTTTTTATTGAAAAACTAAAATGCCTATAAATATGCTTGATCTTATTCAAGCATATTTATAGGCAGATGAATGTTGTATTGATTGTTGATTAATGACTACACTGGTGGCCTTCTTCATGGCTATGACAGCTTTCTCCTGAATCGGCAACCTGACCTTTTAGAAACAACTCTGTTACGGCAGTTACATCTCCAGAGCATCCTCTGTAAACAGTAATGCCATGATGTTGCAATACATTGACTGCTCCATCACCCATGTTGCCTGCTAGTAATGTTTCAACACCCATTTGGCGTAAAACAGAAGCGATATTCGATTTACAACCACAACCCTGAGATGATGGAAGAAGCTCTGATTTTTCAATCACCTGTTTTTCATTGATGCTGAATATTGTGTAATATTCGCAATGTCCAAAATGTTCATCTACGTTGGTTCCTCTTGTTGGTACTGCAATTTTCATTTTATATGATATTTATAGATTTATCTTACGATTATTTTTTTAGGAGTTTAATAATCTGTTCAAATATCTGACCTTCACTGGAGACAACCATTTGAATATTATTTTTTTTGAATAGTTCAACTACTTTGGATCCAAATCTTCCGGCAACCACCAATTCTACATTTAGAGCGAGAAGAAAGTCGACAGATTTGCACCCGGCTCCTTCCTCCATGTATCTGTTGGGGTTTTCGAGATAGCTGATCTCTTTAGATGAGGAATTATAAATAC
>Ga0224522_1000727_pt1 | contig 10129 bp, 2 predicted proteins | sample CFST25metaG_FD_182733 | JGI IMG/M metagenome (GOLD analysis project Ga0224522, IMG submission 182733) | Peat soil microbial communities from Stordalen Mire, Sweden - C.F.S.T25 | ecosystem: Environmental > Terrestrial > Soil > Wetlands > Peat | place: Sweden: Norrbotten County, Stordalen Mire...
TAAACTTTTGAATGCCATAGAACTGGTTATTCAAATGGAAAGCATTAAGGATAAGAGTATTGTTGTCACGAATGAGAATACCGTGCGTATTATCCAAAAGAACCTTGCTTTTTATGATAAAGGTGGTGAAATGCATTATGATGTCATTTCAGCCTTCATCAAAAGTATCAGAGGAAGCGATCCAAACGCAGCAGTATATTGGTTAGCGCGGATGATAAATGGAGGTGAAGATCCTTTATTTATTGCACGCAGATTGCTCATACTGGCTTCTGAAGATATTGGTAATGCAAATCCCAATGCCCTGTTATTGGCTAATGCATGTTTTGATGCAGTAAACAAAATTGGCTATCCTGAATGCAGGATTATTCTGTCGCAGGCAGTAACTTATCTTGCCTCATCAGCAAAGAGTAACGCCGCCTATATGGCGATTAACAATGCACAGGAATTGGTACAACGTACAGGCGATCTCCCCGTACCCCTACATATCAGAAATGCGCCAACCAAACTGATGAAAGATGTTGGCTACGGAAAGAACTATCTTTATGCCCATGATTATGAGGGCAACTTTGCTGATCAGGAGTTTTTACCTGATAAAATTGCAGGACAAAAGCTTTACAACCCACAAAACAACCCAAGAGAGAATGAACTGAGAAACAGGCTAAAACAACTATGGAAGAATAAATATGGGTATTAAACAGCCTATATCAATTCTAAATTACAACTTTGCATGCAACAAAACATAAATGGGTATCTTTTATAGTTATATCTTTGACATCAGAGAAGTCCCACCCAACCTATATATTTTAAGAATTAAATTCTTTAACTAAATGTGATGGCTGAGCATTCATCCATTCGAGATCTAATAATGCGTCTTTTGCTTGGCGTAATCCTCGTTACACTATGGGGGGGCAAAGGTTATGCTCAGACAACGACTCTTGATTTCACATATGATTATGTAGATTGTGGAAGTGCCGCAGTAAATTTTCAAGCTACATTAACTGGCACAAATGTTAATTTATCTAATTACACTTTTCAATGGAATTTTGGAAATGGAGATACCAGATCCGGAGATAAAGCGACCTATATATTTCCTGTCCAACCCGGGGAAATAAATATAACTCCGTTTGTTGTAACATTAACCGCAATAAATAACACCAGTGGTACTCCACTCACTTTAGTTCAAAAATCAATAATTATAAAACCTACTCCCATTCCGGGCTTAATCAATACTGCAACCAATACAGCCGAATTTAATAACTGTGGAAGTAATAGATCTCCTCAAAATGCAAGTTATTCAATCACAGTCAAAAACAGCTCGAGCAATACATCTTTTATTTCAAAATACTCAATTGATTGGGGAGATGGTAATAAAGATGAGTACCAAAGAAATTTCCCAGCTACCGTTCAACATACCTATACGAGCTTAGGATTATTCATTCTTAAATTAACTACAATTGGAGATAACGAATGTTCAAAAACAGTAGAATATAAAATCAAGAACCAAAGTAATCCAGGTGTCGGGATAAGCTCACCTGGAAATACTGTAGGGTGTGCCCCTGTTCAATTTTCCTTTAAAATTAATAACATAAAAAACAATGACCTGGGCACTTATTATGCACTTGATTATGGAGATGGAACTCATGATACATTGACACATGCTCAACTATGTGGACAAGATACAATCGTTAATCATACTTACACAAGAAGTTCATGTGATCAACCGGATAAAAGTTATACTGTAAAAGTTGTAGCAACGAATAGTTGCGACTCAAGTACTGGCACTGTGGGTCCAATTAGAGTAACATCTAATCCAGCTCCAGATTTTTCAACTTCAAATCTATGTGAGGGACAAGCTGTTCAATTTACTAATAATACACTGTTCGATTGTTTTAATAATGTAACTTATGTATGGAATTTTGGTGACAATACTCCAGACACAACTACATTAAATAATACGACAGTAACGCACAAATTTCCAATAAATAATAATCAGTATAGGGTTTATTTAACTGCCAAAGGTTCATGTCACGATGTTCAAATATATCACGATATAACCCTTGTCCGCAAACCAATTGCAGATTTCCAATTACCGAATCCACCATTTTGTTTAAACGCAACTTCTCCAGTAATAATAAATGCGATTAATAAATCTAATGGCTATAATAATCCGCTCTCCTATCATTGGTCAATTCTTCCAAAAACAGGATGGTTTTATTATCAAAGTGATTCAACATCTACTAATCCCAAAATCGCATTCACTAAAAAAGGATATTATAACATAATGTTAAGGGCCACAAACAGTTGTGATTATAGTGAAACTCTTTGGAAATCAATATTTATAAATGATTCAGTATATGCTACAATGCCATCCTCCCTTGTTGGTTGTGTCACTTATACATATGATGCGTCGCAGTCAAATATATTTAAGATTGATTCACTGCCCCTATCTAGTAAAGGAGAAAATATTAGTGCAGTATGGCATATAACGCCAAACTCAGGCTATACTTACGATCCATCAACAAGTTCAACATCTATTGCTCCAAAAATCAATTTCACTGTCCCAGATGACTACAAAATAAGTGTTGATCTCTCCAATGGTAATGGCTGTGGCACAATAACTAAATTCACTAATTTAACCGTTAAAAAACAAACTCATTTAGTTGCGGATGCAAGTAAAACAGTTGGCTGTGTAAATGATATTATAAATTTTACTGATCAATCGGATGGATCAGATCTCGCATTCAATTGGAGTATATCAACACCAACTGGAGCATATAGATTCACTACGGGAAGTGCTCTTACACAAAATGCAGCAATTCAGTTTACCAAAGAAGGGGTATATACTGTTATGCACACAGTTAATGGTTATTGTGGATCTCTAAGTAAATCATTTACAATTACTATTTATTCCAAACCTAAAATTACGTTACAGACGATTAACAACCAATGTAATCCATCATTTAAACTAATTTTAAACTCCAGTAACTTTATTACAGTCAATAACGGTGAACCTCTTCCTGCTTATGAGTGGAGCGTTACTTCAAATACAGGAGGAGTAGGCAATTTCGTTGATGGAACAACTTACACTGATAACTTTCCACATATTCAATTCAGCAAAACAGGTCAATACACCATCACGGTTAATGCTACAAATGAATGTGGCTCATCTCCTGCATTTAAAACATTCTGGATTTTAGAGCATGCCACTGAAAACGCTTCTCCATCAAGCACAAGTGGCTGTAAACCGTTACAAGTAACTTTTTCTGATAATTCAAAAGGAGACTTAATCACTCACAATTGGTCAATTTCCCCTCTCTCAGGCTGGACGATGAGTGATCCTCCAACAACAGCTTCACCCAAAATCACATTTAATACAGCGAACATCTATACTGTAATTCATCAGGTATTCAATCTATGTGATACTATAAAACAAACCTATACCATTACTGTAAAAGATACAGCTACAGCAACATTGGCTCCATTTTCAGATGCATGTGGTTCTTTCACTTTTAATGCTGATATGCAAAATTTTAAAGTCAATCTGAACCAGAATGCCCCTGATGAAGTACATTATCTTTGGACAGTAACGCCAAGTAATGGAGTTTCATTTCCAAATAGCGCTAATAATGTACAATACCCTATTATCCAACTTGCTGATACGGGTGTATTTATTATTAAAGCCACCCTTTCTAGTATCTGTGGAAATTTCGATGTTCAAAAGACAATAAATATTACAAAAAGTCCAGAAATAGCTTTAGTCCAAAACCTTAGTTCTAATTGCCTACCTGCGATTTTAACATTCCCTACAGGGAAGGTTTATGGACAGAAACTCAAATATCAATGGTCCGTATTTCCAAATAAGGGCGTTTCTTTTCAGTCCCCTTCTAATCAAACAAGTGCACGCCCAATTATCAGATTTACACAACCGGGACCTTTTGAGGTAACTTTAAATGTAAGGGACTCATGTGGTTCTGACAAGAAAACATTCTACGATACAATTATTGGGAAACCAACAATTACATTTTCTCAAATCCCAGACACTTGTGATTCTTATACTTTTAATTCGGAAAAGTTTATCACAGTAACAAATAATGGTAGTCCTATCACTGCTTATAACTGGAGTATTATACCTTCAAACGGAGTAAAATACTTAACGGGAGACCATACAACAGAATTTCCTCATATTCAATTTACAGAAGCGGGATATTACACTGTTACTTTTACCGCTACCAATTCTTGTGGAGATTCTGATCCTGCTATCAGTAAGTTCACAGTAGATAAATTCACGCAGGTCACTGTTGGTCAGAACGATTCCACCTTCTGTTCAGGTACAGATCTGATAAAACTTTCAGGAAACCCATCCGGAGGGAACTGGAGTATTTCACCTTCTTCAGCCTCTAGTCTGCTTAAAACCAGCGGTAATGTTACTTATTTCGATCCATCATTGTCTGGAACTTATACTTTAACTTATCATCGTGGAAACAGTTACTGTTTTAGTGAAGCACTTAAGATATTACGAGTTATCGCACTCCCAGTTGTAAATGCCGGTTCTGATTTTTCTATCTGTTCGAACGAAACTACTCCTCATGCATTAGTAGGGAATCCTGCTGGTGGCACATGGTCAGGTTCTGGCGTTACCGGATCTAGCTTCTCTACAGCTGGATTAACAGTTGGCCCATATATTTTAAAATATAGTTATACTGATCCTGTAACCAACTGTATAAATACAGATCAACTGATTGCACATGTATTAGAAGTACCTATTACAGGTTTTAATGCGCCTCAGGGTTGTAAAGATAAGCCAGTAACATTTACGCCCTTTGGGACAGCTAACACGCACTATTCATGGGATTTTGGTGATGGACAGACTGGCACATCGACAGGACCTATCGACCACACCTACCATCTGGGTGGAGAATATACCGTAACTCTTGCCAGCTCGGATCCGAACAATTGCGCACTTACTTCAAGTAAGATTATCAAGGTACAGGACGAAAGGGCAACATTCTCAACATCGGGACAATGTGCTCCGGTATCTGCTACCTTTACAGATCACTCCATTGGTGATAATCTAACACATAGTTGGACTGTTTCACCAGCTACAGATTATACAATCACTCCTTTATCAGCTTCGGCATCACCAACCATTACGTTTAACACTTCAGGCCTCTATACCGTAACACATACTACCACAACCACATGCGGATCTGATCACCACGATTATTTCATAAAAGTTAAAGATGCGCCTACAGGAAAGATAAGTTCGTTCTCAAACTCCTGCGATTCTATCACCTATATTGCAAATGCTTCTAACTTTTTGGTTGACACCAAATTGAACGATACGGTAACCTACAAATGGTCGGTAACACCAAACAGAGCGGTATTCATCAACAACGATACCACAAAGTTTCCAATGATCAAAATTGCTGATACTGGCGTATTTGTGATCAAAGTAAGACTCACCGGGTTATGTGGAAGCACTGAAACACAAAGCACTGTCAACATCACCCGTAAACCATCCATTGCTTTGTCGCAAGTATTCAATCATCAGTGTGCACCTTCAGATCTTACTTTCACGGGAACAGTTTACGGACAAAACCTTAACTATCTATGGACTGTTGTACCCAATACGGGGGTTGTTTTCCAAAACCTGACGAATTCTACCTCTCCCCGACCACAAATCAGATTCACACTTCCCGGAAGGTACAACGTATCATTAAAAGTATCGAATAATTGCAGTACTGATAGTTTAAAATGGAACGACACCATAAAGAGTGCACCAACCATCACATTTAATGCAATACCGGATACTTGTGATAACTACATGTTGAAAACTGAAAAATTTGTTACTTTTAACAATAATGATAGCCCAATTACTCAATATAACTGGAGTATTATTACTAATGCTGGTTTCAGATTTACGGATGGGACAAGCAACACTTCTGCATTTCCACATATCTTGTTTACAACAGAAGGCACTTATCAGGTATCTATAAATGCGACTAATGAGTGTGGGACTACAACAAATGGACGCTCTTTCACTGTTGATAAATTTATCCAGGTAACCGTAGGTCAGGATTCAACTTTCTGTACAAATCCTGATCTTATAAAACTTACGGGTATTCCATCTGGCGGATATTGGAAGATTCTACCTACTTCCGCTTCATCGCTGCTCAAAGTGAATAGTAATATTACCTACTTTGATCCTTCGCTACCCGGAGTATATACGTTAACCTATCATCGAGGAAACAGCTACTGCTTTAGTGAAGCCAGTAAGAAGTTTACAGTTGTTGCATTGCCCGTAGTTGATGCCGGACGTGATTTTAATATCTGTTCGAACGAAACAAAACCATTTACGTTAAATGGAACACCTATTGGCGGAACATGGTCAGGAACAGGCATTAAAGGAAATACATTCTCACCAATTGGAATACCAGTTGGAAACTATATTTTAAAATACACTTACACCGACCCTAATACACTGTGTTTAAACACAGATCAACTTATAGCCCATGTGCTTGATGTTCCGGTTACCGGTTTCGATGTTCAGATTCAAGGTTGTAAAGATCAACTAATCACCTATACTCCATTTGGACCAGCAAACACAACATTCAACTGGGATTTTGGTGATGGCACAACTGGAACTTCGACCGGGCAGATTACACATATATACCATATTGGCGATACTTACACTGTAAATATGGTTAGTGCAGATCAAAATAGCTGTGCATATAATTCCAGTAAAAAGATCAGCATCCAGGGAGATATCAAAATGCCTGCAATTTCATATATTCCCACCAATGGTTGTGGACCTTTAACCGTTTCCTTTAAGATTGATACCACAGGAACTACAAGCAACGGTCAAAAACATTATTGGGACTTTGGTAATGGTATAGTGGTAAATGATGCAATAACAAGTAAAGACATAACATATGAACCTGGTATTTCAGATACTAGTTATACTGTACATTTTACAATCACAAATAACTGTTTTACTAAGACGGTAGACTATATCATTCCGGTCAGGTCGAAACCTAACTCAAATTTTAGTTTTCCACACCCCTATGAATGCTCTCCTGCTTCCGTACATTTCAAAAATCAAACTGTTGACAGAAGTGCTAAATTCTATTGGAACTTTGATGATGGGACAACGAGTGCTGAATATGAGCCCACCCATATTTTTACTACCGGAAAAATTGCTAAAGATTTCAAAATAAAACTTGTATCCACTAATGGATGCGGAAAAGATAGTATTATAAAATCATTATTAATAAAACCAAATAGTATAGAAGTATTTATCAAGATGAGTGCTCGTCAGGCTTGTCCCAGAGATGTAGTATATTTTACAAATCTTTCATCAGATACTGTTTCACGAATTTCAAGCTATTATTGGGACTTTGGTGATGGCACCATTGTTCATTCATGGGATGCATCCCATGCTTATGCTGCTTCGGGTAAATATACTGTTAAACTTTATGTTGACAATGGATGTAGCCGAGGTGAAATGACCGATCAGATAGAGATATTACAAGTACCAAAACTTCAAATTACCAGTCTTGATTCTATTTGCAAACTTGACACACTGAAACTTGAAGGAAGCTCAAATGGAGTTGTTCTGATTAATGGGAAATGGGACTTTGGTGACGGGACATCAGGTACCGGTTTAAAACTATCACACGTCTATACAACAATTGGATGGCATACCATTACTTTCCTTGCTGCTGATGCCACCAGTATTCTTCAATGCGATGGATTAATAACCAAAAGAGTTTATGTAAAAGAAGTACCTTATCTTCCTTCTTTTCCGGATTTGGCTGGATGCTCACCATTCTCTATCTCAATTCCATCACCCGGAACTGATGCTTACTTATGGAATTTCGGAGATGATATTATCTGGACATCATCAAGTAACCATACCTATATCAATAATGGAACGCTACCTGTTCGAAAAAAGGTGACTGTTATAGCAGAAAACAATAATATATGCAGAACCACGTCTTTCTTCTGGGTTACCATCTATCCAAATCCAGTCGCCAAAATTGGCGTACGCTCAGAAGGCGGTTATCCTGAAACGGTATATTTCAAGAACCTATCTACAAACTCTGCAACTTGTGAATGGAAATTCCCCGATGGCAGTATTGGAATGTCGTGTGATTCGATAGTATATCATTTCTACCGCAATGGCACTTCAAGGATTTATTTAAAGACCTCTAATCAATATGGTTGTACGGACACAACCTCTATCCTCCACGAAAGTTTAATAAAAGGTTTGTTTGTTCCCAATGCTTTACAACCTTCAAACTTAGATCCATTGGTTAAAATCTTTAAACCAATTGGAATTGGACTAAAAACCTATCATCTTGGAATCTACGACATCTGGGGCAATATTATTTGGGAGACCGAGAAGATTACAGATACTGAAACGGTTGAAGGTTGGGATGGAAAAACAAAATCAGGAAAAGAATTACCGCAAGGGGTTTATGTCTGGAGAATTACAGCAACGTTCATTGATGGAACTTCTTGGAAAGGAATGAAACAAGCAGATAATAAAACAAGAACTGAAGGTACCATAACACTTATACGATAACGGATGCAACTAAAACCGACTCGGCTATTAATCCTATTATTTCTGCTTTTGTTCGGACAGGCAACCCATGCTCAGGATGTTACGTTTTCGCAATTTCTTTACTCACCAACTTATTATAACCCTGCGGCAGCAGGCATTGATCGGGGGCTACTCGGTACGCTAAATTATAGACGGGCACTTATGTATCTGCCCTCTAAATTTGAATCTATTGCTGTTGGCCTGGATCAATCGCTACACGACACAGATCTCAAGGGACTTGGAGGTGTTGGCGTATTTATGATTAAAAACCAGGAGGGTGAAGGTAATTTAAGCACACTGTCTGTCGGCATTCCCATTTCCGGACGGGTAGACTTAACCGAACATTGGATCCTTCAGGGTGGCATTGCTCCTGTATTTTATCAGAAAACCATTAACTGGGGCAACTTAATCTTTAGCGATCAGTTAAATCCCTATTATGGATTAGAAAAAAATGTTCAATCGGCTGCACTCCTGGATGCCGTACCCAAAATCAATTTCTTTGACCTCGATGTTGGATTATGGGCACGATATGAAAGCGACCCTACTCAACAAGAAAATGTGCAAAATGATGTACTGGATATCGGTGTTTCGATTCTACATATCCCTGAGCCTAACCAATCATTCTTTACACAGAAAAGCAGACTACCATCGAAATATGTATTCGTGGCGCGCTATAGTCATAGTATTAGTGATTATCGGCTATTAGAAAGCAAGATACAACCTGTCTTTTTATTCGAGTCGCAAGGTCCGATGCAAGATTTCGTGATGGGCGTAAATTATGTTCGTCCCGGCTTTAACATTGGATCCTTTTTCAGAAGAGAACAAAATAGCTTACTCACATTTTCAGAGCTTATCTTCTTAGCTGGATTGGATATCAATTTGAATACCGACCTACTTTCATCCATCCGTTTTAATTATAGTGCTGATTTTTTCCTGTCTAACAATAAAGCAAAAGGAAACCTTTCGCATGAGGTTTCCTTAATCTTTCATCTTCCTTCTATACACGCTAAAAGGAGTCCATGTAGAATGTTTTTCTAGTATGAAAAACATTTATAAGATAGCTCTTCTGATTTTAGTTAGTTTCTCCATCAGATCTTCCAACAAATCTAAACGAAGCATATTGGCACCATCACTCTTGGCAACTGCCGGATTAGGATGGGTTTCGATAAATAAGCCATCTACACCAACAGCAATGCCTGCTTTAGCTAAGGTTTCAATTAAATCAGGACGACCACCTGTTACACCCTCACTTTGATTGGGTTGTTGCAAAGAGTGCGTTACATCTAGAATTACCGGCACTCCGTTTTGTTGCATAACCGGTATACCTCTAAAATCGACCATTAAATCAGTGTAACCAAAAGTAGTACCCCGTTCAGTAATCATTACCTTGGGATTTCCTGCATATTTAACCTTTTCAACAGCAAACTTCATAGCCTCGGGAGAAAGAAATTGCCCTTTTTTGATGTTCACCACTTTTCCTGTATTTGCTGCAGCAATCAATAATTCTGTCTGCCGACATAAGAA
>Ga0224522_1000728_pt1 | contig 10122 bp, 5 predicted proteins | sample CFST25metaG_FD_182733 | JGI IMG/M metagenome (GOLD analysis project Ga0224522, IMG submission 182733) | Peat soil microbial communities from Stordalen Mire, Sweden - C.F.S.T25 | ecosystem: Environmental > Terrestrial > Soil > Wetlands > Peat | place: Sweden: Norrbotten County, Stordalen Mire...
GTATAATAGTTAGGAACTACTGGTAATATTTGGTCTTGGTGTGGCATTTGGTGTTGTCCGATGGAGAACCAATTTTTTGTGTGCCGGCTTGGCCATGCATTCGCTCTGGAATTTGATATCCATTACAGTAGCAATGTTATTGATGCAGGGAAGAATTTACTAGTAAATAAAAGGAATCAGGGATATTTTATGGCTCTTCCAAAGTGGCGGGTTGCCATTCAATTACTCGCAGGTAAAAAAGATAAACAAATAGAGTTAAGTCACGTTGAGCCTGATTTAGTTATTGGCGCCAACATTCTGAAAATAATCACGTATAGCAATGGCACAAAACATTTAACAGCTAACGTAAAATTGAAGCCGAAAGGTCAAATAACAGTCGACCTATTATCTCTCTGTCTCCGGAGTGAAAAATATGAGGCTAAGGGATCGGAAAAATTCGAGGACAAAGCGCAAGAGCAAATTAAAGTCACCCCGATCACTTTAACCGATCCAAAATCATATATCGTGTTTTTCAATGTACCCGAAGAATCAGCGATCAATTCGGAAGATGTAAAAATATACGCTTTAGCAAATAATAGGGAGTATTATTCAGAGCCGTTTGGAATTAAATTCGAGGCATCCTTATGAAAATAACGACAGCCATTATTGGCATCCGGTTAAAGGAAAACAATAAAGCCACCCTAAGGATTCCATTTTTATTATGAATTTATGATTCCCATAATTAAGTGGTCTATATGTTCATTTACTACTCTGGGCCGGGTTGTTATTTTCTAACTAACCAGCCATCATAATAACTTCGATTTTATCTTTTAGCAGTTTGATATCGAATGGCTTGGCCAGATAAGGTAGCTTATTCTGAGTCAGGAAAACCTTAATATCAGCGCCCATGACGTCCCCGGTAATGAAAATGATTCTATTTTTCATCTTCGGTGTCTTTTCTAAAATATGGGAATACATTTCTGTCCCGTTCATCCCGGGCATTCTGACATCAATGAGAATTACATCGTAGATTACGCCGGCGTCGAGTTTATCGATTGCCTTGCTGGCATCGCCAATGGTATCCACCGAATGGCCGCTTTGTGTCAGTATTTTCTCAACAAGAGCCCTGACTCCGGGTTCGTCGTCAACTACCAGTATCCTTCCTTTTTTCGTTATAAGCTTTTCCACTTTAGCTGTAGAAGATACAGTTTTTACTTCGGAAGGTAGAGATTCAATAATGGGTATCTCAACGATGAAAATGGCGCCATGACCGAATTCACTCTCAACGTTCAATGTACCGTTGTGCTCCAATACAATAGAGCGCGACAAACTCAATCCCAAACCGGTGCCCTCCCCAACATCTTTTGTGGTGAAGAATGGCTCGAATAAGTGTCCCAAATTCTCCTTGGTTATCCCTGGCCCGTCATCCTTAAATGACATACGGATGTTATTCTCTTTCTTCTCGGTTGTGATAGTTAACGTGCCTTTACCATGGGCTTTTTTCATTTCCTGCTCGGCGTTTACTATCAGATTGAGAAATACCTGCTGCAATTGGCCGGGGTCAACAATAGACAAGGGTAATTCCGGGTCAAATTTCGTGACCACCTCGATGTTGGCTGTCTTTAAAACATAATCCCTTAACTTGAGAGTATTTTCAATCAATTCATTCAGATTTGCTAATGTCTTAATAGGTTTTGTCTGACGGGCGAAAGTGAGCAGTCTTTTTACAATATCGGCCACCCGTTTACTGCCATCAGCGATTACTATGATATCGGCCTTAATGTCTTCCGGTATATTCTGCTTTTCCAACAGCAGTTGAGAGAAACCGATTACACCCGTGAGTGGATTATTAATTTCATGGGCAATCCCCGCTGCCATCTCACCCACGGCAGCCAATCTACTTGCTATCTGGGCTTTAGCCTCCAGTTCTTGTTTCTCTTTCTCTGCCTGCTTACGTTCTGTAATGTCACTATAGAGAATCTGGAACTGCTGCCTGCCATCCCAGAACACATTTCTACTGGAAAGCTGTATATGCCTTATTACGCCATCTTTACGGATGATATCAAATTCCAATTGGTCAGGGAGTGATTCGCCGCGTGCAAATTGCTCTTTACGCCGGATAAACCCTACATACGATTCGGGCGTGTAATGTTCCTGCGGTGGGCTTGCTCTTAATTCGCCGATATTTTTATAACCAAAGATGTCCAATAAGGCTTGATTCGCATACAGGGTGCGATCGGCATCACCCATAATACGAATACCCATCAATGAACTATCCATTGAATTGCGGAAATTCTGTTCCGATAGCTTCAGGCCTGCTTCGGCATGCACACGTTCTGTAATATCGTTATAGAGAAGTTGGGACTGCGGCTTGCCGTCCCATAACACTTCCTTGCGGAAAACTTGCAAATGCCGAATGGTGCCGTCTTTGTGTATGATATCAAGTTCAAATTTGTCTGGGTTTAGTTCACCACGCGATTGCCGCTCGCTGCGTAATAGATAATCCGCATATGATTCCGGTGTGTAATGTTTATGCGGAGGGCTTGCTCTGCTTTCTTCGACATTTTCGTAGCCAAACATATTCAGAAAAGCTTGATTCACGTACAAGACATGCCAATCCGTATTGGTGACATAAATACCCATCAATGAACTATCCAAAGAGTTGCGGAAGTTTTGTTCTGATGCTTTTAAAGCTTCCTCTCCCTTCTGTCGCTCGGTAATATCGTGATAGATAAGCTGGCGCTGCTGTTTTCCATCCCACAGAACTTCATTGGAATAAACCCGGATGTTACGAATGGTACCGTCTTTGCCAATAATATCAACTTTCGGGTTGTCTGGAACTGATTCACCACGCTGCTTTTTCTCCATGCGCAGGAGATAACGGTTATTCTCTTCGGGTGTGTAACGGTCTTGCAAAGAGGTCCTGGTAACTTCATTGCTATTTTTGTAACCAAAGATATCTAGAAATACCCGATTCACATACAAGGTATGCCAGTCTGCGTCGATGATACGAATACCCATCAATGAATTGTCTAACGAGTTGCGGAAGTTTTGTTCCGATGCCTGCAGCGCCTGCGCTGTTTTTTTATTTTCCTGAATTAAAGTCCACTGGCTCAAATTACGGGTCAGAATACGGGGCATATCTGAGAAGGTATCCGGTGATTTGACAATATAATCCTGCGCGCCGGCTTTTAACGCATCCACGGCCGACTTTTCATTACCGTGACTGGTCAGAATGAGCATCGGGAAAGTATTTGATTCGGGCGGGTAGGTCAGTAACTCAATACCGTTACCATCCGGCAATATCATATCCAATAAAGCGATATCAGGCGGATTGGCTGCAATATGCTCACGGTATTCTTTCAGAGTGCCGACGACCTGCAGATTAAAAACATCATCATATGATTCCAGACCACGCCGGATAGCTTCGGCATGAGCCGCTTCATCTTCCAGCAGCAGTACACATATTTTCTTTTTGTCCATATCTGCGCTCCAAAGTTTAACCCTCGTGTGGATACTGGTTCCATGCCACCCAGTAATAGCCCAAAATATCCATCAATTTAGAAAACTGAGTAAAGTCAACTGGTTTGACCAAAAAACTATTGGCATGATGCTCATACGCTTTGACCATATCAGTTTCAGCAGCGGAAGTGGTTAAAATCACCACCGGTATCGTGGTCAACTTCGGGTCTGATTTAATAACCCTCAAAACCTCCAGCCCATCTACTTTGGGTAAGCGCAGGTCGAGCAAAATCAGGTTCGGCATGGGGAATTTATCGGCATTGTTGTATTCGCCCTGGCGATTGAGATAATCCAGCGCCGCCTGCCCGTCTTCCACTGAGATTATACGGTTGGCTAAACGGGATGCGCCAAAGTTACGCCGGATTATCTCGACGTGTGCCGGGTCATCTTCTACTACCAGGATAACAATCGGTTCGCCTACCATGTTCATACTCCTTTTTCGTTATCTTTTAAAGCGCCGGGCAGGGTAAAGAAGAAAGTGCTACCTTGCCCCAATCCTTTTGATTCCATCCAAATCTTACCCTGATATAACTCTACGATTCTTTTGGCAATGGCTAACCCCATCCCGGTACCTTCCATTTTGGGATTAAGTTTTTCAAATAAATTAAATAGTTTTGTTTGATATTTGGGTTCGATGCCAATACCGTTATCGCGTACAAAAAAGACTATTTCGCCGTTTTGATGTTCAATGCCGATGTCTATCTTTGGAGACGGCTGGTCGCCAATGAATTTCACTGCGTTCTCCACCAGGTTTTGCCAGATTTCCACCAGACGGGTATGGTCCCCGAAAAGCGTAACCGGTTCCTTGTGTAAACGAACCTGCACTCCTTTTTCCTCGATACGTCCTGCCGTAATGCTCAGAGTATCTTCCACAAGTTCATCAAAAGTGACTTTTACGGGAAGATTAGCAATGCGCCCGACGCGGGACATTTCCAGCAGTTCTTCCAGTAATTTTCCCATCTTGTCGGCCGCATTGTTCATAAAGAGTTTGTCTTTCTCGATTCTCCCTGTATCAGAAGCCGCGATGTCCTGTTCCAAATAACCCAGGAAAGTTTTAATCGTTACCAGCGGGCTCTTCAGGTCGTGAGAAACGGTATAAGTGAACCGCTCAAGTTCGGTGTTCTTCTCCGCTAGTTCCTTGGCATATTTTTCCTTTTCCCGTTCCAACTGCTTGTGCTCAGTAATATCTTGGACTGTTATCAATGCCGCTGCTTGGTCCTGATAGATGATGCGCTGCACTCTTGTTTCCACCATTATATTTCTACCGGCTTTAGTAATGAGTTCCAGTTCATGATCACCGGAAATCACCTCACCGGCCTGTCTTCTATGATATTCATCCAATAGCATTGGCGTATATTTTGGATCGACTATATCATTGAAGTATTTGCCCTGCATTTCTTCCAAAGAAAAACCAATCATCGCACTCATTTTTTGATTCACGGTAAATATTAACCTATTTTTAAGAATGATAACCCCATCGTGGCTCTGTTCAATGAGAGTGGAGTACCTGTCATCAGCTACTTTTAGGGATTCCTCCAACTGCTTACGTTCGATCACGCGTCCCAGACGTTCGGCAATGGCATCCAGTAGCATTCTTTCTTCTCTTAAGAACGGCCCTTCATCCTGATTTGACTTCTGTTCAACGTAATCTATATCAATTCTTCCTGCTTTTGAACCGTTTACCTTGACTGTTGCGGATTGCCTCCATTCTGTCTCAATGAAATTTTTAGTTTGGAATTCGCTTTCACCGATTACGATTCTGGCACTGGTAATTTCCGGGTATTGCCAACTTTTCGGCAGAATGTCAGCAAGTTCCTGATAGACCTCATTCAGCGAAATACCTGCTCGTTCAATTATTTCAGCTAAACTGTAAAGTGCCTGCACTTGCCGCATTTGCACCATCAGCATATATTCTGTCTTTTTACGCTCGGTAATGTCATCGATGGCCAGAAGAATAATCCGCTCTTTACCGGACGCTTGTTGAATCTGCCGGGCGTTAAGCAGCATGATGCGCTTGCCAATGGTGGTGAAATCATGTTCCACCTCATAATTATCAAAGGATGTTTTTTGCGGAAGGATGGTTTCCAGTAATTCCCGTAGCTTAGGGATATTCCATTGTTTGTTGCCCAGGTCGTAAATCAGCTGTCCTACGGTCTCTTCCGGTTTTACTTTGAAGAATTCATAGAAGGAACGACTGACTGTAACTACCCTGAGGTCCTTATCCAAAGATATCAAAGGTTCATGTACTGTATTAATGACACTCTCCGCAAAATCGCTGGCTTCATCCGTGGATTGTTTAATAACCTCAAGTTCTTTTCGTGTTTTTTCCAGCCCGTTTTCTATCTCCCTGCGCTCGGTGATATCATCGATGGCCAGAAGGATAATCCGTTCTTTCCCGAGCACTCTCTGAATTTGCCGGGCATTCAGCAGCATGATGCGTTTTCCAATGGTCGCGAAATCATGGTCCACTTCATAATTATCAAAGGATGTTTTTTGCGGAAGGATAGTTTCCAGCAGTTCCCGCAACTTAGGGATATCCCATTGTTTATTACCCAGGTCATAAATAAGGTTACCTACCGTATCTTGCGGCTTTACTTTGAAAAATTTATAGAAAGAGCGGTTGACCTTGACCACCCTTAAATCCTGGTCGAGAACTATTAACGGTTCACGGATCGTATCAATGATGCTTTCAGCATATTCAAGAACTTCATCTTCGTTTATTTTAATAGCCACCGGTTCTTTGATGATTTCCCCACCATGTATTTCCTGTTTAGCGGTCTTCAGTGCTTGTTCCGATGTATATTTGTTTTTCACCATTACACTCAGTCCTTAACAATTTTCACGGGAAGTATGATTGGATTCGGTATAACTGATAATGAAAAGGGCACGGGAATCACTATACGAACTTGTCGTTAATAGCATTTCCCGTGCCCTTTATTCATTCTCTCACCCTTCCTTGGGGTTCGAATGGCTTATTTAATTAAGTCATCTCATATATTCATGTTCGTACCGTCAGTCTATTCCCAATTCGTATGTATGTCAAACGCACAAATGAAACATTGCCGCGTTAGTTAGTTTGGTTTGGTTTCAGATTGTCTGAATTCAAATTCTATAAGGTCATTACATGCTTTGATAACAAAAAGATGAAATGTGACTTTACAATTGACTATTTTGTAAAACAACGTCATAACCATTTTCAACCTAAATTGGTAGCGCATACTGGATCCGCAAATAATGAAAAATCTGTAATCTCGAAATTTAATGCTTCTAATTTTGCTTTTTTTGTTGTCTGTACCTAAATACTAAAACGAACAAGCTGAAAATCAAGAAACACAGACAAGCCAATAATATTAAATCGACCAGAGTTCGTCCCCCTATTTGTGCAGGGACGATCACAGACCTGGTAGATGGGATGACGACTAATAAACCAACCATTGCGATTAAAGACCAGATATCGATTGTTTCTCCAGAACGCCATAATAACAAACTGTATATGAAAGCCATAATACTTGCCAGAAATAGAATGACAGTAATAATTAATACTAATGCAATTTCAATCCAATTCCTTTCTATAGTAATATCAATTGAATTGACGCTGCCCTTCGTTGGCTGAACTTCCACATTATACCCTTGAAGATAATGTGCAACCGAAAAAGTAAATGGCATTTCATCAGTTTGATTCAAAGAATCATTCCCAGGTGGCAAAGGAATTCCTGGAGGAATATTCATCTCGGCCAATAATGTGACATGATATTTTTCGAACGGGTAATTGAAATCATTTCCCCCGACAATTGCGCTGCAACCGGTTGGTGTCCCATTTGGCCAATTCTTATCAGATTCAAGTGTCCATCCGATAACTCGAATAATGCCAGAAGCCCGTATTGTGATGGATGGGAATTTACCGGGCTCTGGTGTTGTTATTGGCGCAAGTTTATTATCGTCTAAGACCACATTGGCAAGTTGATCATTGTCTGGACTGTACAGACTAATTTTAACCGGGTAGGACTGGTTTGAGTTTTCTACTGCCTGTTCAACATAATTTGAAAGTAGATATTCTGCTGTACAGGTGATAGTTTTATCTTGGAGATCGAAATTGGTTATTGTAAGATCTATGCCAGCATATCCATTGAAATTATTATTAATTTGCGGGATTTCAGTATAGTTTTGCGACCAAATACGAAACCCCCAAATAACTATCAATGAAATGATTATCATTGCAGCTGCAATAAACAAGATGTACCTTGTCAAGCTGAAATGTCTTTCTCTATGTTTAACAGGAATCATTATTTGTGCTCTTCAAGTTCTGATTAACATCATCTTTTCGGTTTTTAGATATAATCAATATTTTAATCATTTTTTCTCTTATTATCCCAACCTGTCATAGATACTTTGCCCCGGGCCGGAATAAGATTCAAAAACATGCTCATAGACTTTACCGCGTTTGCGTTCAAATATTTCTTTGGTGTAGCAGGGCGGTAAGCCTTCCATAATGTCCCGGATGGCAACCTGGACGGCCGCCCGAGCCTGTTGCTTCTTACGCCAGTCCAGGCTTAATTTCTCTCGCTTCAGGGTTGTCAGGAGGTCCCGAGCCACTTTCTTTACTTCCTGGGTTTCTTTAGCGGACAGCTTCATTTCCGGTTTGGTCAGCAGATCAAAAATCGCCAGTTCTTCTTCGGTGAGATTTTCTGCGATGCTGCGTTTCTCCTCATGCTTTAATCCTTGGGCAAAATCTACCAGTTGCTTGAAGAATTCGTCGATATTAACACTGCCGGCGTTATATTCGTCAATCATCCGCTGGAACCGCTGGTAGAAGTCCATCCGAGTTTTATTGAGTTCCACCATGTTCTGGAGTTTACTATCGATGGCGTTCTTCAGATTTTCAGCCGTAATATGTTTCCGGTGCTTTTCAAATTGTGCCTTTAGTTTTTCAATGTCCAGTTGGCTCAGGTCAATTGGTGCTTCGTACTTACTCTTTGATTCCTTAATAACGTACGCTTCCGCGGCGATCGAACGGTCAAGAAGGTCATCGACTTTGCCCATCACCTCAGTGATATCAGCGGGGATAACTTTTGCATTAATCGCCCGGACTAACATTTCAAAGAGAATGCATTCGGGTTTTATTTGAGCGACTAACGGATCCGGCAATATCGCTTTATACAACCGGTTAATGTTGTAGGCTTTTTCTAAATATTGTTTCTTTCTCTCGTCGGTAGTTACAATTACATCCACCGCATTACCGAATAACTTTACTTTGGCCAGTGCATCTGCAGCGATGATAGACTGGGGAACAAAGCCAGCATCAGTGCAAAAGGCGGTTAGGTCTGAAATAGCAGTCTTCAATATGCCGACCAGCACCTGTTTATCTTTGACAGGTGTGTCGCCTTCGGTGATTCCACCTCCGGACCCTTCCCCATAAATTGTCAGGGCTTTCTGCAAGTTACGGAATACCCCAATGTAGTCCACTATCAGGCCATTGACTTTGTCTTTGAAGACCCGGTTGGCTCTGGCGATGGTTTGCATCAGGGTATGGTTACGCATCGGCTTATCCAGGTAGATGGTCGAACAGCAGGGGACATCAAAGCCGGTCATCCACATGGCACAGACGAAAACAATCCTGAAGGGATCCTGAGGGTCTTTGAATTTGGTATCGAGGTCCTCTTTATTCATCCTGATGCGGTGAGGCTCAATGTTAACCCCTTTTTTCTTCATATCCCTGATTTCGTTTTGGGATGGGGATACGACTACCGCCATATCAGTCTCTTTGAGATATTTAAGCCAGGCCATCTTTTCTTCGACTTCTTCTGCCGGGGCAGTAGCGGCAATGACCCGACTTACCTGCTCGATATTCAGCTTCCAGTATTTTTGAACTTTGTCGTACATGCGCACGGCGGTGGCCTTGTCGACACAGATCACCATGGCTTTGCCCTGGAATCCGCGGCCTGTGAAGTGTTTCACAATATCCTGGGCAACAGTTTCCAAACGGTCGTCGCGGGTAATCAGGTGATACTGGTGAACAAATTCCCTTTCTAACTTCTTTTCCTGGTCTTCATCGAGATCGGATTCCTCGATAATCCGGTAAATATCTTCGTTGAGGTCTTTGTTCGTCAACTGCAGTTCAGGGATGCGATTTTCGTAATACAACGGGACAGTGGCGTTATCATCCACCGATTCTTTGAAGTTGTAGATACTGATGTAATCGCCAAATACTTCCCGGGTCTTTTCTTCGGTAACAATCAATGGTGTACCGGTGAAAGCCATAAATGAAGCATTAGGCAATGCCATACGCATGTTCATTGCCAAGGTATCATATTGGCTGCGGTGCGCTTCGTCAGTAATCACAATGATATCTGACCGGTCGGATATCATTTCAGGAATGCGGAATTTGTGGATAAGTGTAAAGACATAGCGGTGGTCTTCCCTCAGCAACTGCCGGAGATGCTCCCCGCTTTCCGCCTGCGCTTTGTTTTCCGTAATAACGCCGGCTGAAGTAAAATTCTTGTATATCTGGTCGTCAAGTTCTAACCGGTCGGTTACAATTACAAAAGTCCAGTTGCCCGGAACTTTCCGCAGGACCTTCTGAGCAAAGAAAATCATGGAGACGCTCTTGCCGCTGCCCTGGGT
>Ga0224522_1000729_pt1 | contig 10113 bp, 9 predicted proteins | sample CFST25metaG_FD_182733 | JGI IMG/M metagenome (GOLD analysis project Ga0224522, IMG submission 182733) | Peat soil microbial communities from Stordalen Mire, Sweden - C.F.S.T25 | ecosystem: Environmental > Terrestrial > Soil > Wetlands > Peat | place: Sweden: Norrbotten County, Stordalen Mire...
GTTTATAATATTGCAGGCAGGGATATAGAATCAAGATATGATTTCACTATGAAATTATGCGAGGTATTTAACTTTGACAAAAAACTTGTAAAAAAAATCAAAACAAAGGATTTAAACCAGCCTGCACCAAGACCATTGAACTCCGGTCTGATAACTCTGAAGGCGGAATCCGAACTCGGCTTTAAGCCAATGGATACAATCGAAGGTTTAAGATTTTTGAAATACCAACTGGGATACTAAGAGCAGTAGTTAGTAGAAAGTAGTAAGTAGTTAGCATAAGAGCATTAATGCTCTTTGAACGAAAAGAAAAATAATAAATAAAAGAATATGCTTGATATAAAATTAATACGCGAGAATCCTGAATATGTCAGGAAAAAACTGAAAGACAGAAATGAAGACGATTCAATTATACTGAAGCTTCAGGAAATTGACGGGAAGCGTCTCGAAATAATAAAAAAGGCAGAAGTGCTTAAAGAAAAGAGGAATAAGGTTTCCGATGAAATCGGCATTATGAAAAGAAACAAGGAAAATGCAGACGGGAAAATTGCAGAGATGAAAAAAGTTTCCGATGAAATTAAATCTTACGACGAAGAACTCCGCAAAGTTGACGAAGAGATTGAAAAGGAATTATATTATTTGCCTGCTCTGCCCGACGACAAAGTTCCTTTCGGTAAATCTGCGGACGATAATGTGGAAAAAATTGTGTGCGGTGAAAAATTACATTTTGATTTTAAAGTAAAAGACCACGTAGAACTCGGCAAAATGCTCGACATACTTGATTTTGAGAGGGGTACAAAAATATCCGGAAGCGGATTTCCATTGTATAAAGGAAAAGGCGCAACCATAGAGAGAGCTTTGATAAACTATATGCTCGATACTCACATTGCAAACGGGTATAAAGAAATATTACCCCCTATACTGGTTAATCGCGCATCCATGGAAGCGGCAGAGAAAGTCCCGAAATTCGAAGAGGATATGTACCGCACAGTACCCGACGATTTATTCGCAATCCCGACTGCGGAAGTCCCGATTATAAATATACACCGCGATGAAATTTTCAAACAGGATGAACTCCCGCTTAAATATTGCGGCTTCACGAATTGCTTCAGGCGGGAAGCGGGAAGCTACGGAAAAGACACAAAAGGTTTCCTGCGGGTACACCAGTTTAATAAAGTTGAACTTATTAATTTCTGCCAGCCCGAAAATTCCTACGAGGAAATGGAAAAGATGGTTATAGATGCAAGGAGAATTCTCGACGGACTTAAAGTACATTACAGGATAATCGAACTCTGCACAGGTGATATCGGTTTTTCCGCAAGCAAATGCTACGATATAGAAGTCTGGTCTTATGCCGAAGATAAATGGCTTGAAGCGTCTTCGGTCAGCAACTGCACGGATTTCCAGTCGCGCCGAGCAAAAATAAGATATAAAAAAATTCTGGAAGGCGGAAAGACAAAAACAGAACTAGTGCATATTTTAAACGGTTCCGGTCTTGCAACTTCGCGCCTGATGGTTTCTATTCTTGAATCCAACCAGACAAAAGACGGACATATAGTTGTACCTGAAGTTTTAAGAAAATATACAGGATTTGAAATTATTTAATTTTGTATTATAATTTATTTTGTAAAGTGAAAATCAAAAAACTTTTCAAATATTTCTTGCCCGGAATAATTACATTCGCTTTAACCGGCATATTGTTTTTTAATTCCGGAGTAAAGCAAAATGTATATTCTTTTCCGGAATACAAATATCAAACAGGCAGCGGAGTTGATAAAGACAGCGCATCATCGGGCAGTGACGGTCCGATTATTGTTTATGAAGACGGTAAAATTATAAATTACTCTGTTTACCCTTCAGGCACATCTTTTGTAATTTCAAAAAAATATATTACTGGCTCAGATACACTTTCCTGCTTTATAGATGAAACTAATCGTAAATTCAGTTTTAAACTTAAAGACACTGTTGTAACCGAAAAAGATATTTATGAATTACCAGAAAGAATGCTGATAATTTCGGATATACACGGAAATTTTAAAGGTCTTGAAATGATATTGACAGGCGCAGGAGTACTGGATGATAATCTGAATTGGATTTTTGGCAACGGACACCTTGTTTTGGATGGCGATTTTTTTGACAGGGGAAATAATGCCACGGAATGTTTGTGGTTAATATATAAACTTGAAAGTGAAGCGGAAATGCAGGGTGGAAAAGTTCATTTTATTCTGGGTAATCACGAATTAATGAATTTAAAAGAAAATTACAAATATGTTAGTAATAAATATTTCAAAATTGCGGATACTCTGAAATTAGATTACAAAAAATGGTATGCACCCAATACCGAGCTTGGAAAATGGTTAAGAAGCAAAAACAGCATCGAGAAAATCGGTGATTATTTATTCCTGCATGCAGGCATCAGCAAAGATTTTCCAAAAGGCGTCTACTCAATAACAGATATAAATAATAATATTAGAAGTACGATAGACAGAATTTATCAAAGCGGGGAAATATCCTGGGATATTTTTATTGGCAGGGAAAGTCCTGTATGGTACAGAGGAATTGCAGAAGAAAAAGAAGTTCAGGAAGAAGTGGAAAAGACACTATTATCTTTCGGTGCTTCAAAAATGATACTTGGTCATACGATAATTGATTCTATTAAATATTTATATAATAAAAAAATTATATTAATTAACGTTGATCACCAGGTTAATACGGATAACGGAAAAATGTTTGCTTTGTGGTTTGAGAATAATAAATTTTCGATTGTTGATAACAAAGGAAATAAAACAAATCTGAAATAATCTATTCGAATTTCTTCTTTGCCAGTACCACCGCTCCCACTATAGCAGCTGTCAGTAATATTCCCGTTATGATTACGGGAAATGAATAGGTTGTAAATAATTCTTTTCCCAGAAACTCTGCCTTACCGAGATTTTCAGCGTTTAAGTTCAGCTCATTATATTTATTTTCAAAACTGAAATAAAAAGTCATCGACAGTAATCCAAGCAGTGCAACGGAAAAAAGTACTGCTGATATTTTTGTATAGGAAAAATTCTCCGATATTTTACGTTCTTCTTTAAGATTCAGAAGCATAATTACGAATAAGAATAACACCATTATTGCGCCCATGTATACAAGAATCTGAATAATTGCAATAAACTGTGCCTTTAGCAATAAATAAATTCCCGACACCATGCAGAAGTTAATGATTAAATAAATTGCACTCGTAATCGGGCTTCTTCTTGTTATCATCATTATTGCGGTAAAAACCGCCGCAACTCCGAATATGATAAACAGTATAGTCTCTAAATTGAACTTCATAATTATGAAAGTTTTTATTATTTGAACGTTAACCCACCAATATAAGTTATAAAAATAAAACTTTTAACTCTAATTTAAAGTACCTCTTTTGACTTTTGAGTTACTATTAATAATGATATTTTTACGAGTGAAAAAATTAGTTTTAATATTTACATGTTTAATAGTTTTAGCATATACAAATACCCGTTCCCAGAGCGTTCAGGACTCGCTTACGGCAATTCAGTTTTTTATAGACGGAAAAACAGAAGAAATGAAAGGTGATGCCGTTGGTGCACTGGAAGAGTATAAAACCGCACTAAAATACTTTAAATCTCCCGGAATATATTATGCAATATCAAATATTTATTCCCTGCAGGGTAAATTGCAGGATGCTCTTATTGAAATCAACTACGCTCTTCAGCTTTCTCCTGGCGAAATTGATTACCTCGAGCATAAGGCTCGGATTTATTATACTATGGATAACCTTGACAAAGCCGCCGAAATTTACGAGAAAATTATGGAGATTGATTCCGATTACACATACGGACTGTATAATCTGGCACGTATTTACGAAGAGCTGAAACAACCTGCCAAAGCAATCGTGATATATGAAAAACTTACTGACGAAGCCGGATTCGATATGGAAATATTGAGAAGAATGTACGATATTTACAGCGGGTATAAAAATTACGAAAAATGCCTTGAAGTGATAAACTATGCTTTAAAACTTGATCCTTATAACCCCACATATATTCAGCAGCTGGGGGCATTGTATGTAAAACTTGGTAAAGATGCCGAAGCACAGAAAATTTTTGAAGAGTATTATGCGCTTAACCCCGACGACAAAAACATTCAGTCCGAACTTGCTAAGCTGTATTTTAAGGGAAATGAGATTGATAAAGGGTTTCTGAATTTTTCGAAATTGCTGGGGAAGGAGACTCTTAAATTCGAAGAAAAAGTTCAGATAGGGGAGCTTTATTTTAATACTATTTCCCAGGATAAATCCTCCATCGAGGTTGCAAAAAATATTTTTAAGAACCTGAATGAAAATTATCCTTCAGAGTGGGTACCGTATTATTATCTTGGAGAGCTGGACATTTCAAGTTCGGATGTTCCTGCGGGTATAATTAAACTCAGGCAGGCCCTTGTTTATGCCGACACTTCAAAAGAAGCATACCAGATGATAGGATTTTCTTATTACAGAATCGGTAAAAATGATGAGGCATTCAGCGTCCTTTCCAAAGGAATAGCTATGTATCCCGATGATTTCAGGATGAATTATTTTTACGGATTATCTTTGCAAAGAAAAGGACAGGAAGCCGAAGCTGTGAAATATCTGGAAAAAGCTCTTTCTCTTTCTCCGGACGATATTTCCATTATGTCAACGCTGGCAATGTCATACAACGGTCTGAAAAGATATTCCGAATCGGATGAAATGTATGAGCGCGCATTAAATCTCGACCCAAACAGTGCTCTTTTGTTAAACAACTATGCTTATAACCTTGCTGTACGCGGAGCAAATTTGGAAAAAGCTCTCGAAATGGCAAAAACTGCAGTCGACAAAGAACCAAACAGCGCATCGTATCTGGATACATACGGATGGGTTTTTTATAAACTCAAAAGGTACGAGGAAGCAAAAAAATACCTTGAAAAAGCAGTGACCATCAGCGGTTCGAGCGCGGTATTGCTTGAGCATCTCGGTGATATTTGCGCGGCAATGAAAGATATAAAAAATGCAAAAAAATACTGGGGGAAAGCTCTCGAATTAAATCCCGATAACCAGTTTTTAAAAGAGAAAATAAATTTTTATCTTTAAAAAGAATTATTAAATTAATTTAAATAAATTTAACATATGTCAGACGCACAAAATCATTACAAAGTTTTAATTATTGGTTCCGGTCCTGCTGGATTCACGGCAGGTATTTATGCTGCAAGAGCAAATCTTGAACCTGTAATTTTTGAAGGCTCCCAGCCCGGCGGACAGCTCATGATTACAACAGATATAGAAAATTACCCCGGCTTCGAGCATGGGATATCGGGTCCTGTATTAATGGATACAATGAGGAAACAGGCTCAGAGAGTCGGCTCTACTACAATTTATAAAACTATCATTAAAGTTGATTTTTCAAAAAAACCTTTTGAATTATTTTCGGATGATAATTCCAAATATACTGCAGATACGGTTATCATAGCCACAGGTGCTTCTGCCCGTTATCTCGGTCTGCCATCGGAAAAGCATTATATGGGTTCGGGAGTTTCTGCCTGTGCAACCTGTGACGGATTCTTCTTCAGGAATCAGAAAGTCGTGGTAGTGGGCGGGGGTGATACCGCAATGGAAGAAGCGTCTTACCTTGCAAATATCTGTTCCGAAGTTACGCTTATTCACAGGCGTGAAGGATTCCGCGCATCACCTGCAATGCTCGACAGGGTAAAGAGGCATCCAAAAATAAAATTCGCTTTAAATTCCGTTATTGAAGAGATTTGCGGAAAAGAAGGCGAAGGCAGAAAAATGGTTACAAGTGTATTATTGAAAAACGTAAAGACAAATGAATATAAAGAGCACGAATGCGAAGGAGTTTTCATAGCCATCGGTCATGACCCGAATACAAATATTTTTAGAGGTATACTTGAACTGGACCCTGCCGGTTATATAATCACCGAAAAATCATCTACAAAGACAAACATTAACGGAGTGTTCGCCTGCGGCGACGCACAGGATTCACACTACAGGCAGGCAATCACAGCCGCAGGTACGGGCTGCATGGCAGCAAAAGATGCCGAAGATTATCTCGAAATGATGGACTGATTTAGTCTGTAGAGTCTATGAAGTCTTTTGAGTTCTTAGAGGAAAAGATATAAGATAAGAAAATTCGTACTAAATAGTTTAAAATATCCGCGTTCCCAATCCCTGATTGGCAGCGGTTTTTCAATATTTTATGCTCTTACTCTACGGACTCAAAAGACTCTACAGACTCTATATACTCTAATACATAAGAATATTATTTCCCGCTCTTTCGAATTCTTTTTTGGACATAAGCGAGTCGCACCCTGATTTAAAAATTTCATCGGATTTATTTTTAAAGTCGGTTATCACTCCGAAAATCTTCCTGTTCTCATAACGGGGGTCTTGCCTGAGGGACTTAAGCAAATCTAAATTTTCCGAACTGTCGAAATCTATTATTATTAAATCTGCATCCTGACTGATGTCGGATGAAATGTCAATCTGGTAATTCAGCTTTGTTAATGTCAGCGCAGATATGGTTACAAAACTTTTAAAATTATCGTCATTGGTTAATAATACAATTCTTCTGGTCATAAATTATTTTTAATTTCACCCGTAGTACTGAATATACGTATTTAGCATTTCAATCTTCTCTTCTTTCAGTTTCATATCGTAGAGAAGCAAATCCCGCATAGAAATAATTCCTATTAATTTGTTGTCTTCTATTACAGGCATATGGCGTATGTTTTCCTGCTTGAGAATCTGCATGCAGTATTCGGGAGTGTCGTGCGATTCAATCACAATTACATGTCTGGACATCACTTCATCAACTTTCGTGTTTTTCATGTCAATTTCTTTTGCAATGCATCTTCTCATCAGGTCTCTTTCGGAAAAAATTCCTTTAAGTTTTCTTTCGTCGTCGAGAACAGGTACGGCGCCAATATTATATTCGTCCATATATTTTGCCACATCGAATATGGTCGTCCCGGTCCTGACAAAATAAAACTTTTTTTCGACCAGTAATTTTTTTAAAGTCGTCATTTTCTCTCCTTTTTGTAAAATAAAGATTTTGGATAAATTTAGCAAGTTTTTAGAACGCCATTCTATTATATATTACTGCTTTTTACCATATTAACGTTCCTTAAACAAAGCATTTCGTACAAATTACTTGTGTTATAATTTAAATTATTAACTTTCTTTTATTTAATGAATTACTTTTAAATCTTAATAATTCTATATTTAAAAACTTTTACAGAATTATTACATTTTTAACAATTTATGTTCAATTTATCGGATTTAAAAACCGATTGCAGGCATTTCAGGGGTGATATTCCCTGCAAACCCAATAAGCAGATTGGGGTAATGTGTGATAACTGCGGGTTTTATAAGAAGACTGACTCTAACATACTTATTATAAAGCTTGGTGCGGCGGGTGATGTGATTCGGACAACTCCGCTTTTATACCCTCTGAAGAATCAATACCCGAATGCAAAAATATTCTGGCTGACCTATACTCCCGACCTTGTACCCGTAAATTCGGTTGTGAGTGCGGATGTGGTATTAAAATGTAATTTTCAGAATGTAATGTACCTTCAGGAAGTTGAATTCGATATAGTTATAAATCTTGACAAAGACCGCGAAGCAATAAGCCTTATGAATAATCTGAAGGCAAAGAAAAAATTCGGATATACAATAAAAGACGGATTGTGCTATCCGGTTAACGAACATGCAGACCATAAATATTTGACGGGAGTATTCGATAATTTATCTAAAGAAAATAATAAAAGTTATCTCGATGAAATTTTTGAAATCTGCGGACATAAATTCAATAAAGAAAAATATATTCTCGAGCTCGATGAACATTACGAAGGAAAATGGGATATAGATTCCGGTAAAAAAGTAATCGGGTTGAATACGGGCTGCGGTGAAAGGTGGACATCACGCCTGTGGAGCGACGATAACTGGATTAATTTAATCCACAGGTTAACCGATAAAGGATTTGAAGTCATACTGCTCGGAGGAGCACAGGAAGACTTGAAAAACAGATTTTATGAGGAGAGCACGAAGGCAAAATACTTCGGTAATTTTCCGTTGAAGACCTTTCTGAATCTTGTGAATAAATGCGAACTGGTTATTACGCAGGTTACAATGACAATGCATATTGCAATTGGATTAAAAAAGAAACTCCTGCTTATAAATAATATTTTTAATCCGGGCGAATACGAATTGTACGGAAACGGTGAAATTATTCAGCCGCACAAGGAATGCAAATGCTATTTCAGTCCGAAGTGCATTAACCCGGAATATAACTGCATGGATTTTCTTTTTCCGGAAGACGTTTTTAACTCTGCCGTTAAATTATTACAGTAAAGCTGATGAAGATTGTGATTATAGGTACAGCGTTCCCGATGAGGGGAGGAATTGCGCAGTATAACTCTATATTGTACAAATACCTTTCCAAAGATAATGACGTAAAGGTATTTTCGTTCAAAAGGCAGTACCCCGAATTCCTGTTTCCCGGTAAAACACAGTTTGAAACAGGCGAACCCGCATTTAAAATTCCGGAAAATAAAAATATAATTTCCGTTGATTCGATAAATCCTTTTAACTGGTTCTTCACGGCATTAAAAATCAGAAAAGAAAACCCTGACCTGCTTATATATAAATATTGGTTACCGTTTTTTGCTCCGTGTTTCTTTACCATTTCTTTTTTTGTAAAGATGTTCAGAAAAACAAAAGTCCTTTTCATCTGCGATAATGTGATACCGCACGAAAAAAGAATCGGAGATAAGTTTTTTACAAAGCTTGTTTTTTCAATTGTAAATTATTTTATTGTACAGTCGAAAACTGTTGAAAAGGATTTACAAAAGTTCAATAAAAAAAATAAGCCGTACAGGCTTTCCCCGCACCCGCTTTATAATATTTTCGGAGAGAAACTCGGGAAGCAGGAAGCAAGGAAATTCATTGAAGAAAATTATAATGTGAAGTTTGATTCGGATAAAGTAATTTTGTTTTTCGGATATATAAGAAAATATAAAGGACTGATGTACCTGATTGATGCGATGAGAGAACTTGGCAGGGATGTAAAGCTTATAGTTGCGGGTGAATTTTATGATGATGAGAAACCTTACAGGGAAAAGATAAAAGAATCGGGACTTGATGAAAATATTGTATTGCTGTCCGATTTTATGCCCGATGAACGGGTGAGGTATTTCTTTTCTGCCTGTGATTGCCTTGTGCTTCCTTATACTGATGCCACGCAGAGCGGAATAGTTCAGATTGCATATTATTATGATAAACCTGTTATCGTAACCGATGTAGGCGGGCTGTCAGAAGTTGTTATTGCCGAAAAAACAGGAATCATTATCCGGCCCGGAAATGTTAACGATATATCCGGTGCAGTGAAGAGATTTTATAATTATAATCTCGAAGAGAAATTCTCGGAAAATATAAAAACAGAAAAGTTGAAATATTCGTGGGAGGTTTTCGTTCGGAATATTTTGGATTTAGCGGAAATAAAGAGCAAAAAGTAAAATGTAAGTGCGAATAATACATCTCACGTTTTACCATTTACGAATTAACGGAGATTGAATAAAGTGTTTCAAAAACTAAAATTATATTTTGTAAGTTATGAAGTATGACCCTGTAAAAAGGACTTTTGGAAATCTGGTATCAAGAAATGTTTTTTTGAGAAAAATATTTTATTGGATTCTCGATTTGATGTTCCTGCGTTCCTGGCATGTCAGGAAAGAAGTTAAAGAAAAGATAACAAATACGGGCAGGATGGATATATTCGATGCAGGTATGGGCTTCGGACAGTATACTTATTTTCTAACAAAGCATTTTCGTGACGCAAGTATTTTTGCCGTTGATGTGAAGGATGAACAGGTTGAAGACTGCAAATACTTTTTTTCCAAATGCAAAATCGACAGGGCTGAATTTGAAATTGCTGATTTAACAAAAATAGACTATAAGGACAGGTTCGATTTTATCTTGTCCGTCGATGTTATGGAGCATATTGTCGAGGATGAGCTCGTTTTTAAAAATTTTGCCAATGCACTGAAAAAAGGCGGCAGGCTGCTCGTCAACACACC
>Ga0224522_1000731_pt1 | contig 10110 bp, 4 predicted proteins | sample CFST25metaG_FD_182733 | JGI IMG/M metagenome (GOLD analysis project Ga0224522, IMG submission 182733) | Peat soil microbial communities from Stordalen Mire, Sweden - C.F.S.T25 | ecosystem: Environmental > Terrestrial > Soil > Wetlands > Peat | place: Sweden: Norrbotten County, Stordalen Mire...
TGATGTAACCCCATATGTTGAACGCCATCAAACAGATCCCGATTGGATATTGAGTCGTTATCTTATGAATCGAGTTCCTGGGAAACGTTATACGCAGTTCTTTTCTGATGCCGATGGAACCCAATTGATAAAGTATGCAGGTGATGCACCATTTCCAACAGTGCGGATTTCACCGCATAAACGACAACCTATTTCGAAAAATGGATTTAGTTATCGAAAACCAACCATAGAAGAGCTGGTTCCCAACGACACTTCCATGCTTATGCTTTTGCAAAGTACAGAGCCTGGCTCAAAAAAAGAGTGGGTCGATCCTCAGGCATATGTTGGTGATATAAATCAGATGATCAATCATCTGGCATTAGAGGCCTCTATCGTTTATTGGATTACCGGAAAAGAGGTATATGCTAAGTTTGCTGCTGATATTCTCAACCAATGGGCCAGAGGTGTTTGGTATCAGAACCCCATAACAGGTCCTTTACGAACCGGACTAATTGACATTCAGACATTGGGTGATGGTGCTACCGAACCCATGATACTGGCTTATGACTTTCTGTACGATTTTATCAGAGAAAAGAATTACGAAACCAGATATTATGAAGGCGTATTTATCAAAATAGCCAATACCCTAACTGTACGTGGGTACATTAATAATAACTGGTTTGCTGCTGAAACCCCACCACTGGTTTATGCAGCTTTATCTATTGAAGATAAAAAGCTTCGCGATTATTATCTGAGTTTCTTCTTGAGTCGTGATACCATTGTTGCAGGTGGAGGCGGACAGTTGAGTTTGCCAACTGCACTCAAGAAATGGTTTACCCCTGATGGACACTGGAAAGAACCGGGTGGTTATCACAACTATCCTGTAGGTAGTCTTTTGCGATCAGCACTGGCAATGGAAAAAAATGGATATCCCATCTTTCAGTTATATCCAACGCTTTTCAACTCATCATTTGTGATGCTCAAATATTCATTCCCCAACTTTAAAGTCTCCTCTTTTGGCGATACGGGTAGGCCTTCACAAAGTCCTGATATGCTTGAGATCGGAATTGAGATGGCGGATAAATATAGACTTCCGGTGTTGAGCCAACTCACTGCATCCATCGATGTGCTCATCAAAAACAGACAATACAAGCGCGAAGAATCAGGTTTTATGGGATTACTAAGCTACATGCCTACCATTCCTCCGTCGAATGGTGAAAGCTATCAATGGCCCCGCAGTGGATCGTTAGACTTTGCAAGATGTTTTCTTCAACGCAATGGAATGGATCCGGAAAACGGGTTAATGTTTGTTGTACAAGGTGCTACATACAATCATAATCATGCCAATGGTATGTCGATGGAGTTGTATGGTGCAGGATATAATATGGGAATAGATCCGGGCAAAGGTCTTACCTACGAAGCCCCTATGCATGTAAATTATTATGCACAATTTGCAGCCCATAACACTGTAACTGCTGATGTGCGTTCCGCCTCAGTACCTTATTTTAGAGGTGGGGGAGGAACTAAAAATATTGGACAGATCGAACTCGAGTCTATGGAGCCCCGTCCGGAGAAAGATGCGGTGTCACCCTATTGCTCTTTCACCGATACCCATTATGTAGATGGTTCAACCGGCACCCATCAACAACGTACTATGGCTATTATCCGCACCTCGACTACAACAGGGTATTATGTTGATATCTATCGATCGGATAACCCGAAAAGCAACGAATATATTTACCATAATATCGGGAATAGTGTTTCACTCAGTACGCCTGCTATGGTTCCAATCGAGCTAAAGCCAACACAATTTCCGATCAGTACAAAGCCTTTCGACCCACCCGGATTCAGATGTATCAATCAATACCAGCATTCGGGTGATCAACCAAAAGGAGTTATTGCGCTATTTAGTTTGACCAACGATCCAAGCCATCAGAAGTTTATGCAAGTGTTTTTTGCAGGCGAAGAGAAGCGTGATTTCTATACAGGCATGGCACCATCATCAGGTACAGCACAATCTCCCTATAATACAAAACCTACTCCTACGATTATTTGCAGGCAAGAAGGTGAAGCATGGTCGAGGCCATTTATCGCTGTTTACGAGCCTTGTCAGGGTGTTAAATCTGCAACTGTACAAAATGTAGCATTGGTGGATAAGACGCAAGCTGATGTGTTCTCAATGCTTAGAATATCAAATATAAAGGCTAATGAGCAGTTGGTGTTTCAGGATGTGAAAGGTGAACAACTTCATTCAAAAGCGAGTTGGCGCTTTCAGGGCTTTATGGGCGTAGTCAGTTTAACAAAACAACATATTGATTACCTGTATCTGGGCGAAGGTACTCAGATTTCGTATAAAGAGTTCTCATTAAATACAAAGACCCGGAAGGGATCAGCTAATTTAATGATTCAGGCAGATAAATATGCCATTACATGTAATCAACCCACTGTGATTGGATTACCTGCTACCGGACATACAAAAGGTTATATTCAAATCGGTGCTGAAAAGAAAATGATAAAGGCAACGGTCAAGGCTAATGTGATTTCTTTTGTTGTTCCTGCTGTAAAAGATGCCGTTATAACATTGGAATAAGTCATTCTATATTTAGAAGAATAATACATATTTAACATCATAAACAATACAACAATGAAAAAAATTATCTCTGTTATTATTGTTTTGCTAGCGGCAGTCATCATGATGCCGTTAACAACTTCTGCACAGAAATTTGTGCATCCCGGTGTAGATCAAACATCGCAGGATCTGGCCTATATGAAAGCACAGGTTCTAGCCGGCAAACAACCATGGAAAGATGCTTTCGAGCGTTTAAAGACAACAACTGATCTCAATTTTGTTGTGAAACCCTTCCCTCATGTATTGCGTGGACCTTATGGAAAACCAAATATTGGGGGTGATGACCTTTCTAAGGGCTCAAATATGGCGTACAATTGTGCTTTGATGTGGTACATCACCCAGAACAAAGATTATGCGAATAAAGCCATAGAAATTCTGAATGCATGGTCGCCGGTTCTCAAAGACTTCGATTACAACGATGCTAAGCTTCTTGCTGGATGGACCGGTCATATTCTGTGTAATGCAGCTGAGATATTGCGTTATACCCCATCAGGATGGCAGTCAAAAGATATCGATAGCTTCACAAATATGCTCTCCACTGTTTATTATCCCCTAATGCGATACTATTACGTTCAGGCAAATGGTAACTGGGATGGCGCTATTATCCATTCCATATTGGCAATTGCAATCTTTACAGATAACAGAGATATGTTTAATAATGGCATAGACCATTTTCTTCATGCACCCGTTAATGGAAGTATCTTTAAATACATCTTCCCTGGCGGACAATGTCAGGAGACTCCCAGAGACCAGGGACATGTTCAATTAGGACTGGGTGAGTTTGCGGGAGCAGCCAAAGTAGCCTATACACAAGGTGTCGACTTATTCTCTATCGGAAACAATAGAATTGCCCAGGGTTTTGAATATACTGCACAATTTCTTATGGGGGATAAACCTTATTGTTTTAATGTGATTTCAGAGCGTTCTAAGAGCCTTCGCGACGACTATGAGTATGTTTACCGTCACTATCAATCAAAAGGTCTTGAGTTGCCTTATGTGAAGCGTGCAGCTGACTCTATCCGTTCACAGGCTAGTCGTAGTGTGTTGACTGCATTCCGTGCACCTGTAGCGGGTTCACCCAAATCTCTACAACTACAGTCTACTAAAATAGCCTATCCTTCAGGCGCAGAAATGACCGTCGCAAAGAATTTTCCGGCTAATTCGATACTTGTAACACCCGGTCAGTCTTTACAAAAGGCACTCGATTCTGTGGCAGGCACCAACCGTTGGGTAGTGGCATTAGCAGGTATTCATACACTACCAACTACACTGAAAATTCCTAGTGGTATCACGCTTGCTGGCGAAGGACGGTCAACCATACTATTTCTGAGTCCTTCATCCGGGGTTAGAGAAGCTATTGTCAATGCCGAACAGGATATGCATGATGTTACCATTCAAAATCTTGTGGTCGAAGGAGCTAATTCAACCGACCCTGGAAGCGATCCCAATTCAAACCGTTCTTATCGGAGTAGTGGAAGCAGGGGTGGGGTGATTTTTGTTGCAAATAATGATTATTCGATGAAGAATCTCAATTTCATTCATTTGACTGTGCGCAACTGTACCTATAATGGTGTCTATATTAATGGAGCAAAATCTATAACCATTGATAATTGTGACTTTACAGAATGTGGCTCTAGTGTAGTTCCCGGTCCCCGTCTGCAACACAATCTTTTAATTTGCCATAGTAAAGATATCACTGTTAAGAATAGCAGATTAGATACCTCTCCTTATGGAAGTGGCATTGCATTTGATCATTGCGATAGAACCCTGATCTCTGATTGCGAAATAGCCCGAAATGCTTACTATGGTGTTTTGTTATCAGAATGCCATGATATAGTCGTCAAAGGAAATCTGATAGAAGCAAACGATAGAAGTGGGGTGATGGTTGAATATCTCTATCGTGGTTCTGAAAACGTTACTGTAAATGATAATAATATTCAATTTAATAACGGATATGGGCTTGAAACCTATAGTGTTAAAAATATAAAGTCGTTAAACAATACCTATGCGGGCAATGGAAACAATCAGCCACAGCAGAAAATGAGCGATGATAAATTTATAGTTATGCAATAGCTTAAGATTACAAAAAAGGGCTGTTCCGATATGCGACAGCCCTTTTTTGTTATTAGAAACATCACTGATATTGAATATAACTGGGCAATGGTTTCAGTTTCATCAACTCTTCCGGTGTCAGCATCCGCTTCGGTCCTTTTTTTAGATCGTTAATGTAAAATAATTTAAACCCGGTAAATTGAACGGGCTCTTGATTGATAAAGTAACGGTATGTCCCTTTTTTTAGCTCAGGTTCACCCCAACCATCCATATTCATCACTAACTGTACTTCCGGATGTAGTTTAATCTCCTTCGAATTCGTGATCATCTTTCTGGTAAACCGATGCACGATGAAGATTTTGGGTGGAATATGATTCTCCTTTACCAGCTTTGATAAAAAATCAGAACAGTAATTGATATCAGTAGCATCATAAGTACCAATTCCGGAGCCGGGTTTACGACCACTCTTCATTGAAAACTCAGGGTCGATACCTAAATGGACATTTGGCATTATAAGATATTTTTCTAGTCGTGGTAACTCATCATGTATAGTACTTAGTGCAACCTGGATATCCAGAAAAACAATCATATTCGCTTTCAGTTTAGCAATGGCTAATACCGAATCTATTTGGCTATCGGGCATCCTTGAACGATATTTCCCATCTTTCCCACTGTAACCTTGTGCAACCACAGCGATATAATGAAGTGCAGGCTGAACTGCTGTTTTAGGATCAGCTAGCTCCCATTTCTTTACTTCAACATCCAGCTTAGCAATCATTTCGTCAGGAGGTAGTTTTCCTAGTATCCCCATCTTCTTAGAATAGAGATTTCCATAAAAAGCTACAATTCGTTTGTATGGCAAAATGGCTCCGGGTAGGGGGTAAGGTTGTTTTTTTACAGGCCAGTGTCCAGTGGTATCGCCATTCGCCAGATCAAACAATTTTTGTTTGTATTTAACAGTATCAATATTCTCATATTTAGCTGCGATCGTATCAACTTTTGGTTTTACCACAACACTGTCAACTGAATCCTGGTGAACTATTTTTCCACTAACTCTTTTGGGAGAATCATCACAATAAGTCAGAAGAATGGTTGATACAATAAGTAATGCAGTAATTAGACCTATTTGTTTTGGGTTGATCATTTTTAGTTTTTATAACTTATATTCCGATCCTTACTGGATCTATATTATAGATAACTTCATTTGTCCGCTTTTGTTACTAGAGGATATTTATTTATAACAAATATTCGTAAAATGAAATTTTAAAACTGCCGCTTACTGAAAAAGGTATACACATTTAAGAAGTTTTACTAGAAAAGGTATAAAGTAAAAATTCATTTCACTAAAATAAAGTTACCTTTTTTTTGAAACATTTATAAAAAATATTCTTTATGGTTGTGTTTTATAAAGTCTATATTTTGCTCTCTTAATTTAGACGGTTCTTTAATTGTTTCGTTATGAATTAGTTTGCTAATGAAGGTTGTAACGTTTTTTGTTTAGATATGTGGAGACTGATTTAATGTTTTTTGCATTTTGTGTATACATATGTTTTGCAATAAGAATATTAAATTGTATTTTTATGACTGATTTTAGAAGTACCGTAAATGAGTACAGGGTTTTTTGGAGTGGATGGTGGATTTTATTTTTGTAGAGCCCTATTTTATTTTATACCGAACTCTTAAGAAAACATCATGAAAACAGAACAATGCCTCTATTCGGATTTAAGCGCTCGAAATTATTCGTGAAGTGATTGGCAAATGGCTACAATGACTGTGTTCTATTCGTTTGGTGAAAAATATACTACCCAACCTTTCGAACAGAATAATCAAACGATGACGATCATGCTATTTAAAGAAGATTAATCCACCACCTCTACATGGAAAATATATTAAACAAGCTTTTAGTTCGACAGATTAATAGACATTTTGGCTCAATAGACAATATGCCGGAGGAGCTAAAAAGTATTATTCTAGATATCGATAATACCTATAAAAGTTTTGAAGACGATGCAAAATTGCTTCAAAATTCTATTGAAATCAGTTCGCAGGAGCTTAGAGATGCTTATCAGAAACAAGAATTAGATACAGAGAAAAATATAGAAACGATAAACAAAGTAAAAAAAGCAATTTATGCACTTAACCCTTCATTAAAAAACGAAGAAAAAATTGCTGTTTCTGACAGTAATTATCTGTTCGATTCGCTAATAGAGTTGATTGAAGAACGAAACCAGGTTGAAGAGACACTTCAAAATGAACGTACACTGTTTCGTACAATTATTGATTTACTTCCCGATGCTATTTATGTGAAAGACCTGAAAGGTCGAAAGATTATTGCGAATCCCAAGGAGGTGAAATTTGCTGGATTTAATACTGAATCTGATGTAATTGGTAAGTCGGATTTTGATTTGTATCCGGCTGATCATGCTGAAAGTGCTTTTGTAGAAGATAATTTGGTTATGTATGGTGGAGCATCTGTATTAAATGTTGAGGGTACTTTGACAGATAATGAAGGGGTTTTACATCATCTATTGGTTTCAAAGGTGCCCTTGCGTGATATTCATGGTACTATTAATGGGTTGGTAGGTGTGTCTCATGATGTAACGGCTCTGAAATTGTCTGAGCAGACATTATTAAAAGCAAAGAAGGAAGCTGAATCAGCAAACAGATCGAAGAGTTTGTTTCTTGCGAATATGTCGCATGAGATCAGAACGCCATTGAATGCAATCATTGGTTTTTCGCAACTGATGACACGCGACCAGCAATTATCAAACATGCAAAAAGAGTATAATGCTGCTGTTATTCGAGCCGGGGAACATCTTTTAGCACTGATTAATGATATTCTGGTATTGTCGAAAGTAGAAGCTGGCAGTATTATGTTAAATCCTTCTAATATTGATCTGTATTCGCTATTTGATGATATTCAGTTGCTATATAAAGATAAAGCTCAAGCTAAACATTTACAGTTGACTTTCGATATAGCCAGTAATATTCCTCAGTATGTTATCGTTGATGAAAGTAAGTTGCGTCAAATATTTGTAAACCTGATTGGTAATGCTATAAAATTTACGGATAAAGGTAGTATTACTGTTCGTGCCAGTGCAAAGGAAATAGGTGATGAAACGTTCTTTCTGATTGTCGATATAGCGGATACAGGGCCAGGTATTTCTAAGAAAGAACTCGGTAACCTCTTTAAACATTTTGTGCAGACAAGTACAGGTATGAAAAAAGGGAGCGGTACTGGCTTGGGTTTGGTGTTAAGTCGAGAATTAGCACTCTTGATGGATGGTGATATTATGGTTTCGAGCCATTATGGAAAGGGATCAGTGTTTACAATAAAAGTGATCATTAAAAAAGGCGAAATTGAAACAATTGTACGAAATAATTTGCAACGTGTTATCCGTATTGATAATGGTGACGAGGTATATCGTATATTAGTTGTTGACGACAAAGAGGAAAATTTATATGTAGCAACAAGTTTATTAAAATTAGTTGGATTTGAAGTAAATCAAGCTGTCAATGGTAAAGAAGCAATCACTAAATTTGAAAGCTGGAATCCGCATCTGATTTTGATGGATATGCGAATGCCGGTGATGGATGGATATGAAGCAACGCGACGAATTAAAGCAACTCCAAAAGGAAAAGGTGTGCCAATCATTGCATTGACCGCCAGTACTTTTGAAGATGATTCAGAAAAGATGCGCGTATTGGAGATGCAGGATTTTGTGCGAAAGCCCTTCAGAGAAAACGAATTGTATAATGCCATTGGAAAAGCACTCTGTATTACATATGTTTATGAAGCTGATGATCCAACTTTTAAAGGGGGAAAGTATGATGAAAGTGATAAGGAATTTATTAAGGATATCGACAAATTACCAGATGAACTAAAATTACAAATGTTGAATGCTGTTTCTGCTGCTGATATCGACTTATTGATTGATCTGATCAACAGTATTGAAACAGATAACACTGAATTGATTGAGCATCTCTTGTTTCATGCTAAAAATTATGATTACGATTACTTGCTGGAAATATTTAATCAAAAGGAGAATTGATAATGACTAATAATGATGGATTAACCCCAGTTATTCCAAATATACTTATTGTTGATGATGTGTCGACCAATCTTAAAATATTGGGTGCCATTTTAAAAGATAGTGGGTATAAGGTACGACCAGTACCTCATGGAATGTTGGCGTTGCAGGCAACGGAAAGAGAGAAGCCAGATCTGATTCTCCTGGATATTATGATGCCTGATATAGATGGATACGAGGTTTGTCGTCGACTAAAAGAAAATCCAAAGTTATGTGATGTGCCAATTATTTTTATCAGTGCCTTAAGTGAACCTGATGATATTGTAAGGGCATTGAATTCGGGAGGGGTAGATTATATTACGAAACCTTTTCGTGCGGAAGAAGTTAAAGCGAGGGTTGCTACTCACTTGAAACTTTACAAACAAAGTAAAGAACTTAAAGAACTCAATGCAACGAAAGATAAATTTTTTTCTATTATTGCCCACGACTTACGCGGTCCTTTAAGTGGATTGATAGGGCTTGCAGAGTTAGTGACTGATGATACACTACCGTTTGAGACCGAAGAAAAGAAAGATTTGATGTGTGATTTGCGTGATTCTGCTCGTAATATCTTTAACTTGTTAGAAAACTTGTTGGAATGGTCGCAGATGCAACGTCGAAAAATTTCATTTACTCCTCAGATGCTCCTGATAAACGAAATAATACCGGAGGTATTGAAGATTGTTGCTGAATTGGTACGAAGGAAGGGTATTGAAATAGATGTTGATGTACCACGCGACTTGCAAGTATATGCTGATACGAATATGCTACAAACGGTTATCCGTAATCTGGTTACAAACGCGATTAAGTTTACACCTCAGGGTGGAAAGATAACCATTTCGACAAGTATTGCTAAAAATAAAGACGTTATCTTTATGGTGAAGGACTCGGGTATTGGAATGGATACTGATATGGTTGAAAACCTTTTTCGTATGGATGCAAAAATAAGTCGCATAGGACTTGATGGTGAAGCGGGTACAGGGTTGGGGTTGCTATTAAGTAAGGAATTTGTTGAAAAGCATGGCGGCAAATTATGGGTAGAAAGTGAAGAAGGGAAAGGTTCGACCTTCTATTTTACTGTTTTGAGTAATGTTAATTATAACTAAATCACTTATGGTTTTTAAAAGAAATTACAATGGAAACAAAGATGTTGAAAATAAAAGTGGCAATACATATTCAGAAGCCTGTTCACGATGTTTTTGAAGCTATTGTAGATCCTGAACTCATGTCTAAATACTTTATTCTGAAAGGTTCAGCGCGATTGGAAGAGGGTGCAATTATCAGATGGGAATTTCCTGAACTTGAATATCAATTTATGATTCGAGTATCCAAAATTAAAGATGATAAAAATATTTCGTTCTATTGGGCTGATATAAAAGG
>Ga0224522_1000732_pt1 | contig 10107 bp, 6 predicted proteins | sample CFST25metaG_FD_182733 | JGI IMG/M metagenome (GOLD analysis project Ga0224522, IMG submission 182733) | Peat soil microbial communities from Stordalen Mire, Sweden - C.F.S.T25 | ecosystem: Environmental > Terrestrial > Soil > Wetlands > Peat | place: Sweden: Norrbotten County, Stordalen Mire...
TCTCCAATTACCGCCAACCCGCGGTCAACGCTGGTATCCCGGAAACTGGAAGCAATTGCCAGCGCAATCCCCAAATCGGCCGCCGGTTCATCGATTTTCAATCCGCCGGTCACATTCACCATGATATCCTGATTCCCCAGTTTCAGACCCAGTCGGCGGCTTAAAACCGCCGTAATCATCAATAACCGGTTATAATCGACGCCGTTTGCCGTCCGCCGCGGCATGCCAAAACTGGTGGCATTCGTCAGCGCCTGAATTTCCACCAATAACGGCCTGCTTCCTTCGATAATCGGCACCACCACCGAGCCGACCGCCTCGTCCTGTCTTTGGGAAAGAAATGCCAGTGAAGGATTTTCCACTTCAATCAGGCCTTTTTCTTTCATTTCGAAAACCCCGATTTCATTGGTGCTGCCAAAACGGTTTTTCACACATCGCAGTAATCTGTAAGCGCTGAACTGTTCCCCTTCCAGATACAAAACCACGTCGACAATATGTTCCAGAACACGCGGCCCGGCAATCGCCCCTTCCTTGGTGACATGTCCGGAAATAAAAACAGGGACGCCGCTGGATTTTGCCCAACCCATTAGCCTTTGCGCCGACTGCCGCACCTGAGTGAGGCTCCCCGGGATGCCGTCGTCGTCCTGAGTATGCACCGTCTGGATCGAATCTATAATTAACAAAGACGGCTGTAATTCCTCAGCATGGGCGAGCAGGGTATCGATATCCGTCTCGGCCAGCAGGTAAAGGCCTTCGCCATTAATGCCCAACCGTTTTGCCCTGATTTTTATCTGGTTCGGGGTTTCTTCCCCGGAAACATAGACCACTTTCCCCTGTGCTTTAGCTAAAAGCGCCGAAGCCTGTAATAATAATGTCGATTTGCCGATGCCGGGTTCGCCGCCAATTAAAATCAAAGACCCCGGTACAATCCCGCCGCCCAATACACGGTTGAATTCGCTGATGGGCACCGGAAACCGTTCAAAAGCCTCGAAGGCCAACTGCGATAATTCTTTCGGCGGTGTGGTATTTTTTATCTGACGCGTACTGGCTTTGGTCTCGGTAACCACCTGCTCCAGAAAACTGTTCCAGGCCTGACAGTTCGGGCATTTCCCCAACCATTTCAGGCTTTCCTTGCCGCACTGCTGGCAGATATAAACGGTTTTTAATTTTTCCATGAGATGACTTTACTTGATTTCAAGCAATTAATCAAATTCGATATTCATTTCCATTTTAAGGTTACGAAATAGCCGAAGAATCCCCATCCCTGCCAAACAAAAAAGAGCGGGTTTGCTTTCCCCGCTCTTTTTATTCACAAATTAAGATAGTGACCGAAAGGTCTATCCTTCGATGGTTACCATTGGTTTACCGGTTTCCACTACCTGTTTCACCGCAACTTTGATTTCGGTGACTTTGCCGGCAATCGGCGCCATGATAGGGTTTTCCATTTTCATTGATTCGATGTAGAGGAGGACATCTCCTTCTTCCACTTTGTCGCCGACCTTGACTTCGATACTGATAACCGTACCGGTGATTGGGGCTTCAACAACTTCTTTTGCCAATTTCTTTACTCCTATTTTTCCTCGCCCCTTTTGGGAGAGAGGATAACTTACCTAAAAAGAAGGACGCTATTAACGTCCTTCTTTTAACACGATTTTATTCCCTCAGCATACTAATTGCTGCTCGCCATCGCGGCAACGGGCGCCTTTTCCATGAAAATCTGTTTTTCGGTCACGCCTTTGTCATCCGTCACATCACGGACATCTACCAGAATTGTATCTTTCTTCAAGAACTCGCCGCGGAGAATTGCTTCAGAAAGTTTATCCACGATCATGTCCTGAATAGCTCTCTTCAGCGGACGCGCGCCGAATACTTCATCGAAACCTTTTTCTCCCAAATAGTCCTTAGCAGTTTCGGATACCTGTAATACAATTTCCTTTTCATCCAGCTGCTTGTAAACCACTTTCAGCATCAAGTCCACAATCGAACGGATGTTTTCCTTGCTCAGCGAATGGAAAACGACCATCCCGTCAAGACGGTTGATAAATTCGGGGCGGAACCGTTTTTTCAGTTCTTCCAGTAATTTATCTTTCATACGGCTGTAGTTCTGTTCGCGCTGCTTACCTTCATTCGATTGAGTCGCAAAACCGATATTCGTACCTTTCCTGATTTGCTCTGCACCGATATTACTGGTCATGATGATAATTGCATTTCGGAAACTTACTTTCCTTCCCATGGCATCGGTTAAGTGACCGTCATCAAAGACCTGGAGCAGAATATTAAAGATATCTTCATGCGCTTTTTCAATTTCATCGAATAAAACGATGCAATACGGCTTTCTTCTGACGGCTTCGGTCAGCTGTCCGCCCTTATCAGAATCAACATAGCCGGGCCCGGAACCGACTAATCGGGATAGACTGTATTTATCCATAAACTCAGACATATCGAGTCTGATTAAAGTATCTTCGCTACCGAACATGAACTCAGCTAACGCCCGTGCCAATTCGGTTTTACCGACACCGGTCGGTCCGAGGAAGATAAAGTTGCCGATCGGGTGCCTGGGGTCTTTCAACCCGGCGCGTGCCCGTCTGACAGCTTTGGAAATCGTATCGATCGCTTCATCCTGCCCGACGACACGTTTGCGTAAAGCTTCTTCCATATGCAATAAACGGCTGGTTTCGTCGACACCCAGCTGGCTCGTGGGCACACCGGTCCACATGTGGACGACCTCGGCAATATCTTCGGCGGTTACTTCAGAATGTTCCTGGCTCTTCTTTTCCTGCCATTCTTTTTCCCCGGCTTTGATTGTTTCTTCTAATTTTACTTCCAATTGGCGTTTCTCGGCGGCTAAATCATACTGCTGCGAGGCTAAGGCCTTTTCCTTTTCTTTGGTTACGATCTCTTTTAATTTCTTCTGCTCTTTTAATTCGAGCGGCGCGTGCAAACGCAGCCTTACCCGCGATGCGGCTTCATCAACCAAATCGATGGCTTTGTCCGGCAGCGACCGGTCCGGGATATACCGCTCCGATAATGTAGCAGCAGCATCCAGGGCTTCATCACTGATTGTCAGTTTATGGTGTTCCTCATAACGCTCTTTGATACGACGTAAAATTGCTTTCGTTTCTTCAACCGTGGGTTCTTCTACCAGTACTGGTTGGAAACGACGTTCCAAAGCCGCATCTTTTTCGACGTGCTTACGGTAATCATCCAGTGTCGTAGCCCCGATGAGCTGTAGCTGTCCGCGGGCTAACGACGGTTTCAGAATACTGGCGGCATCGACAGCGCCTTCAGCGGCGCCGGCGCCGACAATCGTATGAAACTCATCGACAAACAGGATAATATTTCCTGCGGATTTTATTTCTTCAATAATTTTCTTGAGACGTTCTTCAAACTCGCCGCGGTATTTAGTGCCGGCAATAATGCCGCCCATATCCAGCGTTACCAGCCGCTTGTCCTCCAGTGTTTCCGGTACATCGCCTTTTACAATGAGTTGGGCAAGTCCTTCCACAATGGCGGTTTTTCCGACACCCGGTTCACCAACGAGGGCAGGATTATTTTTATTACGGCGGCTGAGAATCTGGACAACGCGCTGCATTTCCTTTTCCCGCCCCTCAACCGGATCTAATTTACCGGCACGGGCCAGCGCTGTTAAATCGGTGCTAAACTGGTCGAGAGTTTGAGTTTTACTCAGGCTCTTGGTAGCAGGGCGGGGTTGTTTGTTGGCATTTTGACTCAATATTTTAATCGTTTCGTTGCGTACCTGTTCTAAGGTAATGCCGAAACTGTCCAGAACACCGGCAGCGACGCCGCCGCCTTCATGTAAAAGACCGAGCAGAAGATGCTCGGTGCCGATATAGTTATGCCCGAGATGACGGGCTTCATCAATTGCTAATTCAATCACCCGCTTGGCGCGGGGAGTTAAACCAATCTCACCGGTATTGGGTTTTTCGCCCCTACCAATGATGAATTCAACGCCGGAGCGTACTTTACCTAAATTGGCGCCCAAGCTGACTAAAACTTTGGCAGCAACGCCGTCATCTTCCCTTAATAAGCCAAGTAATATATGCTCTGTGCCAATATAGGAATGATTTAAGTGTTGTGCTTCTTCCTGTGCCAGGGTGAGCACTCTACGGGCGTGGTTAGAAAATTTCTCAAATCGGCTCGCCATTTTTCCTCCCGCAACTTCCTCCGCTCGATAACCGCTGCCAACTAAGAAAAGTGATTAGAAATACAAGCTTCCTGGCGGTGGCATATTTTCCACAAAAGGTTGTCCTCTCAGTATCGTCTGCGCTGAAGCGTTTCACTACCGTGTTCGGGATGGGAACGGGTGGTACCACTTCGCCCAAACCACCAGGAAGCGTATTCACTTGTATTGACAGCCTCTATCTCTATAATAGAGTAGATTGCCTTTTGTTGCAAGACATCTTTTAGGCTGTCTCTCTGTATCCGGTATTACTAACCGGCGTGTATTATAGCTATTTTAACACTAATTCAATCTAAATCAAAGGATTAAGCTAGTATCTTTCGAATTAAAGCTAGTATCAAGTCTGAAACAGGTCAAGCCCTCGACCATTAGTACGGCTAAGCTGAACACATTGCTGTGCTTACACACGCCGCCTATCAAACAAATAGTCTATTTGCGGTCTTACCCCTGACCGAAGTCAGGATGGGAGATATTATCTTAGGGCATACTTCGTACTTAGATGCTTTCAGCACTTATTACAACCAGACATAGCTATCCAGCAATGCTCCTGGCGGAACAACTGGAACACCAGAGGTCTGTCCCTCTCGATCCTCTCGTACTAGAGAGAGCCCCCTTCAAATCTCCAAACGCCCACAACGGATAGAGACCGACCTGTCTCACGACGGTCTGAACCCAGCTCGCGTACCGCTTTAACCGGCGAACAGCCGGACCCTTGGGAGCTGCTTCACCCCCAGGATGCGACGAGCCGACATCGAGGTGCCAAACCTTGCCGTCGATATGAACTCTTGGGCAAGATAAGCCTGTTATCCCCGGGGTAGCTTTTATCCGTTAAGCCACGGCCCTTCCACTCGGAGCCGTAGGATCACTTTGCCCGACTTTCGTCCCTGCTCGACTTGTAGGTCTCACAGTCAAGCCCCCTTATGCCAATGCACTCAAAGAATGATTTCCATCCATTCTGAGGGGACCTTTGGGCGCCTCCGTTACATTTTAGGAGGCGACCGCCCCAGTCAAACTACCCACCTGACACTGTCCCCCAGCTTGTTCTGAGGTTAGAGTCTAAATTTACTAAGAGTGGTATTTCATTGTTGCCTCCATCGAAGCTAGCGCCCCGACTTCAAAGGCTCCCACCTATGCTACACATACTAAGTCCAGACCCAGTGCCAAGATATAGTAAAGCTCCACGGGGTCTTTTTGTCCTGTTGCGGGAAACCCGCATCTTCACGGGTACTTCAATTTCGCCGAGCCCCTCGTTGAGACAGCGCCCAAGTTGTTACACCATTCGTGCGGGTCGGAACTTACCCGACAAGGGATTTCGCTACCTTAGGACCGTTATAGTTACGGCCGCCGTTCACTGGGGCTTCGGTTCACAGCTTCGGATTACTCCTAACCACTCCCCTTAACCTTCCAGCACTGGGCAGGTATCAGCCCCTATACTTCAGCTTACGCTTTCGCAGAGACCTGTGTTTTAGTTAAACAGTCACTCGGGCCCGTTTAATGCTGCCAGGGGTTTATTCCTGGCGCTCCTTTTCCCTAAGTTACGGAGCTAGATTGCCGAGTTCCTTAACGAGGGTTTTCTCGATCACCTTAGGACTCTCATCCTAACCCACCAGAGTCGGTTTGCGGTACGGACGCTCTATTTCATCGGCAACGAGGATTTTCTAGACGGCATGGCTTCAACTGAATCACTTTGCATTTCTGCTCAATTTTCCCCCACCTTCAGCTATAACATCTGGAGTGGATTTTCCTGCCCCAGCATTGCCTTCAGTGGACGACGCACCATGTCCAATAGGTACGCTCAACCTAGCCTCCCGTGTCCCCCCTTTGCCTCGATAGCAGCGGTACAGGAATAATAACCTGTTGTCCATCGCTTACGCCTTTCGGCCTCAGCTTAGGCCCGACTAACCCTACGCGGATTAACCTTTCGTAGGAAACCTCAGGTTTTCGGTGGACGTGTTTCTCACACGCCTTTCGCTACTCATGCCAGCATTCTCACTTCCCGTCGCTCCACCAACATTCACATGTTAGCTTCATGGCACGGGAACGCTCCCCTACCCTTCCTGACGAATCAGAAAGCCATAGCTTCGGTGACGAACTTGAGCCCCGTTACATTGTCGGTGCAACACCACTCAACCAGTGAGCTATTACGCACTCTTTGAAGGGTGGCTGCTTCTAAGCCAACCTCCTGGCTGTCTGGGCGATATTACTTCCTTTTACACTTAGTTCGTCCTTAGGGACCTTAGCTGATGGTCTGGGCTGTTTCCCTCTCGACCATGGAGCTTATCCCCCACAGTCTCACTCCCGGATTTGGACTAATGGCATTCAAGGTTTGGTTGAAGTTGGTAGGATATTATCCCCCTAATTCATCCAGAGCCCTACCTCCACTAGTAAACATCCGGGGCTGTACCTCAATACATTTCGGGGAGAACCAGCTATCTCCGGGTTCGTTTGGCATATCACCCCTACCCACAGTTCATCCCATAACTTTGCAACGTTAAAAGGTTCGAGCCTCCACTCCGATTTTACAGGAGCTTCACTCTGACCATGGGTAGCTCACCCGGCTTCGGGTCTAATCCATGCGACTATAAACGCCCTATTCAGACTCGCTTTCGCTTTGGCTCCGCAACTTAAATTGCTTAACCAGCCGCATAGATTAAGTCACTGGCTCATTCTTCAATAGGCACGCTATCATTCTTCCGAAGAAGAACTCTAACTGCTTGGTGGCACACGGTTTCAGTTCTATTTCACTCCCCTTCCGGGGTACTTTTCACCTTTCCCTCACGGTACTAGTTCACTATCGGTCATCAAGAGTATTTAGCCTTGCTCCGTGGGCGGAGCTGGTTCCCATGGGGTTTCTCGTGCCCCATGGTACTTAAGACCAAGTTCAGAAGCCTTCCCCTTTCGTCTACGGGACTGTCACCCTCTATGGTGGCCTTTTCCAAAGACCTTCGTCTAGGGTATGGTTTGTAACTTCTTGGCTTATTCCAAGTTCAGCCGGAACTGTCTTACGACACCGCAACAACATAGGCCTTGAAACCACTAAGTTGAATACGGTTTGGGCTGTTTCCCGTTCGTTCGCCACTACTAAGGAAATATCTATATTTTCCTCGGGGTACTAAGATGTTTCAATTCCCCCGGTTATCTCCACCCAGTCTATGTGTTCAACTGGGGGTATCTCGATTTTATCGAGATGAGTTGCCTCATTCGGGAATCCCCGGCTAGGCTTGCTAGACAGCTCGCCGAGGCTTATCGCAGTCATGCCACGCCCTTCATCGCCCCTTGATGCCAAGGCATCCACCGTGCGCCTTAATTGCCTGACCTGTTTCAGACTTGATACTAACTCGCTATTCGATTTTTAAAGTGCCGGACAAATTTAAGGCGGCTTGGTGGTTTACACCAAGCCGCCTGGCTGGTCTAGTCACCAAATCGCTCTTCTTACATTTTGTCCTGTTTCATCATAGCTTCTTCCTATGCAAAGAGAACTATAACATATCCTTTCATGGGGTGTCAATACCCGTTTTTGAATGTACCCTGAAATTATTTTCCCTTTTTTACAAATAAATGAAATTCCCCGTCTTTTTCTTCCGCACCCAAACATTCATTGCCCGTGGAATTACACCATGCAGGGATATCTTTCTTTATCCCTTTATCGTCGGCCACTATTTCCAGTACTTCACCTGGTTTCAGTTCCTTCATCTTCTGCGCGGTTTTATATATCGGCATCGGGCAATAGAGTCCCACACAATCCAATGTCTTATCGGCTTTCATTTCCGGATACTCCTCATGCAACCAATAAATCCCCACTTGTTAGCAATAATCTAATGCCCGCAGGTTTTGCAGGTGTTTGTACCCTTATTCAGGGGAAGTCCGCAATGCGGACAATATTGAACCTCTGTATGACAAGCCTGACACACCGGCAGGTTCAGTGCTTGCATTTCCTCATTGCAATACGGACAATGTTTGGCCGGCGGAACCGCTTTTTTCACTACGGTATTTTTTTTCGGTGTATTAGTCATTCTTCTGCCCTCCTTCCTTCTGTTTTTCCCGGTAATTCTCAATTGCTGCGTGCAGTGCCTGGGCTCCGAGATTGCTGCAATGATGTTTGACTGTCGGTAAACCATCAAGTTCGTTAACGACGGATTGAGGAGTAATCTGCATCGCTTCGTCCAACGTCTTGCCCTTGGCCAACTCGCTGACCATGCTCGATACCGCAATGGCCGCGCCGCAGCCGAAAGTTTTGTATTTTACATCCTCCAGCCGGTTATCTTTAACTTTAATGTAGAATGTCATCATATCCCCGCAGACCGGGTTGCCTACTTCGCCGATGCCGTCGGCATTTTCAATTTCCCCGACATTACGCGGGTTTGTGAAATGGTCCATTACTTTTTCGCTGTAAATAGGCATATTATTCTCCTTTTCCCTGTTTCATGAATTTTGAATATAACGGCGACATTTGCCGCAGCCTTTCAACAATCGGCGGCAGCACCTCCAGCACGTAATCAATATCCTCTTTCGTATTACTGATCCCCAGTCCGAATAGGAGGGAACCCTGTGCTATTTCATGGGGTAACCCCATCGCCAGCAGTACATGGGATGCCTGCAGCGCCCGCGAAGTGCAGGCAGAACCGCTGGTCACGCCGACACCCTTAGCATTTAGCAGCATCAGCATCGATTCGCCCTCGATAAATTCTACGCAGAAGCTGGCATGTCCGGGCAGGCGATTCTGCGGATGACCGGTCACTATTACATGACTTATTTTTAAAGGCAGTTCTTTGATTAATAAATCACGGATTTTAGTCAGAGTTTCCATCCGTATTTTCATCTCGGTCCGTGCCAATTCTGCCGCTTTCCCCATGCCCACAATTCCGGCCACATTCTCTGTCCCGGCGCGTCTTCCCCCTTCCTGTATCCCGCCGTCCAATAACGGCATAATCCGTGTCCCTTTCTTCAGCCACAGCGCCCCAACACCTTTGGGACCGTAAAACATATTTGCCGCCAGACTTAAAGCATCGACTCCTAATTCTTTGACATTGACAGGGATATTACCTGCTGATGCTACGGCATCGGTATGGAAAAGAATATCTTTCTCTCTAGTTATTTTAGCAATTTCTTTGATGGGTTGAATCGTGCCGATTTCCCCATTAGCATGCATGATGGATACCAAAATCGTATCCTTACGGATTGCTTTCCGGACATCTTCCGGGTTAACAATACCATTTTTGTCCACCGGTACCGCGGTATATTCAAATCCCCACTTTTCCAGGGTTTTCGCTGAGTTGAGTACGGAAAAATGTTCGATGGCGGAAACCACTATGTGTTTACCTTTTTTCTGCTGGGCCATTGCCAGCCCTTTCAATGCCATGTTATTACTTTCGGTCCCGCTGCCGGTAAAAATGATTTCCTCCGGATTCCCGCCGATTAAATCAGCGACCTGCCCGCGTGCCATTTCCATTGCATCTCGTGGTACATCACCCCATTCGTGCAGACACGAAGGATTGCCAAATGATTCTGTCAAGAATGGCAACATCGCGTACCGCACCTCAGGTAAAACTGGTGTTGTCGCCATGTTATCCAAATATACTTTTTTCATCTCTGTTTTCATTTCCCCACCCCCGGATTAATAATGTTTTTTTGTTATTTTATAATTCAGACAAAAGTTTATCAAATAATTGTATCTACTGCAATGATATCAATATTTCCTATTTATTTCGCAGTAAATCAACTGTAATTGTATGACTAATAAACCTCCGGGTATATGATATAAATCACACTGACTCTGGTGCCAAAAACATTGTAATCGGCTGCTCAGTTTCTTATAATGTAATGAATATGAAAGTTGTCGCCCTGGTTGGAATGGCCGGCTCCGGGAAATCAGAAGTTGCCCGTTTTTTTGAAAAAAATGGATATATCCG
>Ga0224522_1000733_pt1 | contig 10086 bp, 12 predicted proteins | sample CFST25metaG_FD_182733 | JGI IMG/M metagenome (GOLD analysis project Ga0224522, IMG submission 182733) | Peat soil microbial communities from Stordalen Mire, Sweden - C.F.S.T25 | ecosystem: Environmental > Terrestrial > Soil > Wetlands > Peat | place: Sweden: Norrbotten County, Stordalen Mire...
AACAAATAATAAATTTATCAGCACTTATTTCTCGCCCGTCACTTAAAATTAATTTGGATATCTTATTTTCAAGCTTTACTATTTTTTTGACTTCCGAATTTAACTGCACGTCAACTTTAGATGTTTTTAAATAATCGTTTAAAATTTTTAGAACATCTTGGGAAGAATCGCTGGTTGGAAAAACTCGATCATCTTCTTCAATTTTAGTTTTTAACCCGCGACTATTAAAAAATTCTATTGTTTCTTCTGGGCCAAATTTACTTAAACTAGAGAATAGCCAACGGCCTTTAACGCCAAAATTTTCAGCTATTTTTCGATTATTTTTTAAATTAGTGAGATTACAACGACCACCGCCAGTCACCAAAAGTTTAAGCCCTAATTTAAAGTTTTTTTCTACTAAAACAACTTTAGCACCCGACTCGCCGGCTCGACCGGCCGCTATCATTCCAGCTGGCCCCCCACCAATAATGGCAATATCGTATTTCATGAGACGTAAAAAAAATTATTTACTATCGTCATCGTCTTTTAAAATCTTAGTATAGATATTTGAGGCAAAATGTTTAGAAGAAATTCTTAAATTATCAATTTTTTTATAATCTTTAGCAAACACAACTGCCGTAAAAGAGGAAGAAAGACCAAAGAAAATAAAAATCGCTAAGACCGCCAAGCGTTTCAATGTCCAAAAATATTTTTTTAAAAAAACATTTTGACGACAATAAGATTGATGCTGAACAATAGTTGTTTGATAAATACTTTCATGTTTAGCCATGACCAGATTAACATCGTGCCGTTGAATAATTTCCAAGCTCTTAGCCGACATCTGCGCTTGCAACTCTTTATTTAATAAAATCATAATTGCTCTTTCGGCTAATTCCTGAATATTATTTTCTGAAAAAAGATAACCGTTTTCTCCGTCATGAATCAATTCAGGCAAAGCTACGGCATTAACTCCGAGGATTGGCAAACCAGACGCCATGGCCTCCATAGTGACAACGCTCTGCAATTCAGCAATGCCAGCGATAGCAAAAAGATTAGCTAAACGATATAAATTAGGCAAATCTTCATCGGGAACAAAACCAACGAAAGTTACTCTATCTTGCAAGCCTAAATTTTTAACTTGTTCCTCTAGAGAATATCGAAGCTTTCCCACCCCACCCAAAACTAAATGAGCGTCTACTTTTTTTATAATTTCTGGCATTGCGGCAATAATCATATCTATTCTCTTCTCCTTATCTAACCGGCCAACATAAAGAACAGATAAACGGTTGGCTGGTATTTTATATTTTTCTTTTAAATAATCACCGTTATTATTTAAATTAAAACGTTTTAAATCTATGCCATTAGAAACAGGAATAATCATATTTTTAAAGCCTGATTTTTCAAGCAAAGAGCCGGCAGTTTTAGTCGGAGAAATCATTGTTTCAACTTGATTATAAACTTTTAATACTCCTTGCCAAATAATTTTTTTAAATTTAGCTTCAATAAATTTTGGCAAATAAAAATAATGAGTAAAATTTTCTGGCATAAAATGATTCGTTCCAACCACTGGAATATCAAGTTCTTTAGCAATCTTTAAAACTCCCCGACCAATCATAAAATGATCTTGGACATGAATTATATCTGGATTAATTTCTTCAAGGCATTTCTTAATATATGTTTTAGAAAAAAATAAAGGCGAAATACGAAGATTAGGATAAGCTGGAAGGCTAAAAGAACTTAAACCATAAACAGTTACGCCATCATGTTCTAAAATAATTTTTTTAGTATTCGGCGATGGCGCCATAACAAAAACTTGATGGCCTTGTTCAACAAGCATCATTGCTAATCGACGTTGGGTAAAATGAGGAACATTCCCAGCGCCTAAATAATATGTATCAGTAGCAATTAATATTTTCATGAATAATTTTTAATATTCGTAACGGCTTCTAATTTTTTTAATTAAAAAATAAACTGCCACTACAAGAATAAGTAAGCCGATTGTGGACAAAGCAGTATACTTAAGATATTTATCCCAAGTCAAATAGGCTTGCCCAAAATAATAGCCAATAAGCAATAGAATAAAGGATTTTGGCACAGTCGGAAGAAAATTATACCAAATAAACTTGCCTAATGGCATCTTAGCAACTCCAGCCGCGACAAGCAAGATTGCTCCAACCGCCGTTAATTTACCAATAATTAAAGTTTTCCCGCTATGCTTATCAAAATGACTTTCTAAATTCGAAATTCGTTCTGGCGTTATTCCAATATAATGCCCCCAGCGTTCCAGGAATCCCTTTCTTCCAAAGCGACCAATTGAATAATAAAAACAATCGCCGACCAAATCACCAACAACAATAACTATATAGGCAAGAAAAAAATTAAAAATACCGATTGATGACAAAAATCCAGCAATAATAGTCACTATCGGCCCTTCAAAAACGGTTATTGGAAACAAAAAAAGATATTTATAGACAACCAACAAATTAATAATTTGTGCAAAGGAGAAAGTCATAATATTCTTTATTATACTCTAACAAAAAGAACTGGACAAACCCCCAGCTCTTTTATTTTCAAATCTTCTATTTTATATTTTTGCTAAATTATAAGTCTCCTTGGCCATCTCTTCGACTTCGTCAGTTTTGACTACTAAAATTTCCACTTTAGAATCAGCTTTATTTATTTTTTCCTCTGTCCCATCATTTTTACTATTAAGTTCAGAATCGATTTCAATTCCTAAAAATTTTAAATTATCGCAAATTCTTTCTCGAATAATCGCTGATCGTTCCCCGACTGTTCCAGCAAAAATTAGCAAATCGACTCCGCCTAAAACCACGGCCATGCGACCGATATATTGTTTTATTCTGTCAGTATAAATTTTTAAAGCTAACGTCGAATCTTCATCGCCCGCTTTTTCATGAACTAAGAGCTCTCTAATATCCGAACTCTTGCCAGAAATACCTAAAAGTCCGCATTCTTTATTAAAATAATCACTTAATTGTTTATAATTTTTCTTGAGTTTTTCCAACAAAAATAAAACCGTACTAGCATCAATATTCCCAACGCGAGTCGCCATTACTAATCCTTCTAAAGGCGTAAAACCCATAGAAGTATCAACACTTTTACCATTCTTTATCGCCGTAACGCTCGCTCCCCCGCCAAGATGGCAAACAATAATTTTTTCCGGAAGATGCCCTAAAATTTTCTCAGTTCTTAAAATTACCGACTGCACAGAAATGCCATGATAGCCAAAACGATAAATACCAAAGCGACGACTATCTTTTATTGGAATAGCATAAAGCCGAGATTGTTGAGGAATAGTGGCATGAAAAGCACTATCCGAAACGCCAACAATCGGCTTATCTTTACCAAGAAATTTTTTCAATCTTTTTATCTCTTCCATAACTGAGCTTAAATGGAGCGGAGATTTTTGCTTGGCGATATTAATCATTCGCAAATATTCTTTATCAACAAAATGATTAGCTAAAAAATATTCACCCGAAGCCACGACTCTAATGCCGGACAAATCAATATCTTCCTTCGAAGAAATAATTCCTTTAGCGATTAATGAGGACAGAATAAAAAAAATCGCGTTTATATATTCTTTCTTTGTTATTTTAGTTTTCTTTTTTTCAATGTTTTTTCCAGTTTCTATTACAATAAAGTCGTTGCCCTCCATCTCAAAATGGGCTGAATAAATTTTCTCTGAACCGCTATAGAAAGAATACTTCTTTGAAGCACTTCCGGTATTTACGATTAGATATTTTTTTTCCATACTTTAAATTAATTTTAAATTATATATGACATAGTTGTTAAAAAAATTGTAGAGCCCCTGCATTGCAAGGGCTCTAAATGTACAAAAAAGATTATGCGACTCTTGATAGTGCGACAAAATCGTGACGTCCACAATTAGCAGACAAATCATTGCAAGCACAGCGCCAATCAAGAGGACCAACACGGTAAAAATAAATATTGTGAGGATGCGGATTATCCGGCCACCGAATAATAAAACCATGAAAATGGATTTGATTAATCTTTTGTTCTCTATGAACAAACTCAAGAATCGAATTTTCCCCAGTTTCTTTATGGTCTTTCCGCAAATTCACGGCCGCTTTTATTCCAAGTCTAACAAGCTCTTTCTTGTTTTCATGACGAAGAAATGCTTCCACCCCAGTAATGACTGTTTCATCTTCAGAAAGACCTGAATCAAAAATCAGTCTTGAAACGCAAAGTTCTTTTAGAGCTTGCGAGCGAAAATCAACAAGCTCTTCACCTTGCAATCCATCACCATAAATCGGACCTTTCCAGGTAGACCAACCCGGTCTTATCCCAAGAAGATCAAGATGTCCGTCATTTAATTTTAATTTCCCTTCAGGGAGAATTAATTTGTGACAGATGTGAGAATGGCATCCGTTTTTTAAAAAAGTAGTAAAACGCTTGCCAGCTCCTTTTGGATCGCGCATAACCAGTTCCTGCAAATGTGAGCCGTTAAAATTGATTGACTTCCAGTCAGTGTTGTTCATCAAAAGCGCCATTACTGACTGAGATTGTTCAAGGGTAATACCGCCCTCTTGTTTATCCATGCCAGCCTCCTATTATTTTTGCTGATCATTTGGTCCCGCATTTACGGGATTGATAATCAGCAGTGAAAAATCAAAGTACTATCGAATATCTACCTCTTATATTAGCAAAGAAAATAGCATAGTTGAATAATTAAATCAAGACAACAAAAAAGGACAGGTTTCTAAAAACCCGTCCTTTAAATTAACACAAAATACAAGTAAACTTATTCTCGCATAGAATTAATGACTGCCGCGGTTATTACTTTTATTTTATTGCGTCTGGCATAATTTTCAACCTTCTTAACGTAAGCATTGCGAATAGTAACACTATGATCAAAGCCGGCTAAATTATTAATAATTTTTAAAGCCGAAGCGTCCCATTTTAAAGTAGTTTTCGCAGTTGTTTTAACCGCAACTTTAGCTTTGATAATTTTTTTCTTAGTAGTTTTTTTCTTAACAATTTTTTTAGTTTTTACCTGTTGTTTAACCGTAGAGCTAACAACAGTAGCGGTGCTAGCCTTAACTGGCAATGGCACAACATTAAACATTAAAGCAATTAAAATTAAACCTGAACTTAAAAAAATCTTTTTCATATTTGTTTCAATAAAACGACTCGATAAAAAATCGAGTCGTTTCATGCTTTAATTTAGTATTATTATTGAGTAACAGAGCCAGTGGAAGTTGTTGTATTGGAAGAAGAAGTAGTAGCATTAGCTAGCGCTTGTTTCTTAGCCGCTTTTAAAGCCGTTAAAGCAGCTTTATGAGCATTATTTCTAACTGTTTTAGCAGCTTTAATAGCGTCTTTTTCTGTTTTTAAAGCCGCCGCTTTTTCAGCCTTAGTCGTAGCTGCTTTTAAACTATCAGCATAAGCTTGCTTAGCGGTTGCCACAGCAGCATTATAATCAGCATTAGCTTGCTTAACAGCTGCAGCATAAATTAAATTAGCTTGCTTAACGGCTGCAGTGTAAGCTTTTTTATCAACATTCTTTTTCACAGCTTTTTTTACAACACTAGTCTTAACCTTATTTTGAGCAGAAGCATTTTCTGTAGTTTGAGCAAAAACCGGAGAGGCTATTAGAGACACTAGCGCTAAGGTTAAAACTGTTAAACTAATTTTTTTCATACTTTTTGCAAAGTTAGAATAATTATTGCTTAAGACAATTTAATAATTCTAGCTTTTTTAATTATAAATAATTTTAATAAGCTTTAAATAATTGTCGACGATAATGATACGTAATTTTTGTTAAACACACTAACAAACTTAAATTAATCACTAAAACTATTATTTCCATTTTCGGCAAGACTTCATTTAAGCCAGAAACAAAGTTAATTAAATAATCAGCATCAAAATCCAAATCCTGAATAAAAACTTTTATAACTGTTGGGGCTTCGCTTTCTAACATCCGAAAATAAACCTGGACACTAAAGAATAGCAAAATAACAACCAGCAAAAAGAAAGATGAAAATAAAAAAGTTCGAAATTTTAAAATAAATATTTTACTTCTAATCTCCTTGGTCAAATCTCGGTTCAACTCTCGATCAGGAGTATTTTTAATTTTTTGAAATACTTCTTCCATCTTCAATTTTTATTAAATTTTTTAGCTAGCTCTATTTTAGCGCGAGCAATATTAGTTTTAACCGTCCCTATTGGCATCTGTAAAATTTCGCTTATTTCAAGATAAGTAAAACCCTGCTGATAATAAAGTCTTAAAATGTTTTCCGAGCTAGACTTTAGGGATTGCAATGCTGCAGTTAAATCTAGATTATTAGCCTGCTCCATATTGTAATACGCTAAATTAGCGTCAGTTGTTTCAAACTCTATTACTTCATCAATTTCTTGATTTTGTGGCAATCTTTTTTGCTTTCTAAGCCAATCATAGGCAGTATTAGTAGCGATTTTATATAGCCAAGACTTAAAATTTTTATCTAAATCAATGCTTTTTCTATTCTTATAAACCTTAATAAAAGTATCCTGAACTAAATCTAAAGCATCGTCAGGATTGTTAACTAATCTATATAAATGGCTATAGATTGCTTTTTGATAAAAGATAACAATAGCATCAAAGGCCTTCAAATCCCCTTTTTTAACCTTATTAATTAACTCTTTATCAATTTCTTTTTTTTCTTCGGTCATAAATCAGATTATAACATAACAAAATTTATTGTGAACTATTGTTTCATTTTTCATATTTCATTATGCAAAAAATAAAAATAGCGACTTTAAATCACTATTTTTATTTTCCGCGCTACAATATAATTTAGGTTATACAGTTTCTCTTATTTAGGGTTTCTTCTTACTGGAGGGTTAGGACCAGCCGTCGCACTTTTTCCAAAAAATATACCGTCAACTTTACACGCATGGGAATTATTATGTGTATCTTTTGACGGCTGCGAATCCGCTCTTTCAGATGATCTAACAATTTTAAACATATTATTTTATATTAAGTAAAAAAAATATTGAAAATAGTACTATTCCAAGTATAAATCCAGACAATGAAGAAATCTGAAAAAAATCAACCCAGTAATTATATTGATTTATTCCGTTAACGATAGTTCCTTCCGACATCATTTTATTTATATCTTCATCTACTAAACCGACCTGCTTTCTGTGAGCGCGCATGCTAAAAAAAATTGCAAACAAACAAGATATGATACTGACTAAAAATGAAATCCAGCCTAAAACCAAAACAATCAAATACTTGTGTTCTACAGATACCGAGTTAACGAATATGATTGATAAGTAAAGACTGCCGGTAGAAAAGCTTAATAAATATTTATCAAAAGAATCCCCAAATTTTATTTTATTTTTTTCAAGAAAATCACGCCTTTGGTATAAGCTATCAAGATTTTCGTTTATTTCATCTTTACTAAGTTTTTCTTCATTCATAACAATTATTTTGGTGAGCGCCTTAACCGTAGCTTAGCATTCGGGTCGCTTTGCACACTTTCATATACACACGGGACAAGCCCTTCGAGTCAAGAGGTTATTTCTTTCTGTCCACGGCTAACCACTTTTTTTCTTCATCATCAAGTTTACTAGCTTGAAATGACTCGTCAAATTCCACTCGTTGCTTATTTCGCTCAATCCAAACTTTTCTCTTTTGTGTTTCAACGGTGACTATAGTTTCTGAACCGACATTATTATTTGGGCCAGCCAAAACTTTAGGATTAAATCCTAAAGAATCTTGAACAATCTGCTCGAGTTTTTTAATTGATTCTTTATAATGACGATGCTGGTAGTCACCTTTTTTACCTTCGGCATTGATATTATAATTACCTCCTAATAACAAGACTTCAATCGTGCCTTTTTCCGAACGAGCTTCTAACTCTTTCAACGAAGCACTTAGTTCTTGAGAAAACTTCTCCGTCTTTTCAGCACCTCCATCAACGAAATAGGCCGGATCTTGATGTGTTAAAAAAGATATTTCTTTCCCTGTTTCAGCATCTCTCCCTATCGCCACAACTGCCGTACAATCACAATAATTATCAGAAGACCAATTTCCTTCTTTTATAGGTGAAATCAAATATGAACCCGGGCCAGAATGTTTAAAACCCTCTTTTTCCAAGGCATCAAAATAGCCATTTTTAAAATCAATATTATTAATATCGTCTTTTATTTCTTCTCTAATAGCTTCTAATTCCTCGTTCTCTTCACTCCAATCCATAATATGAACATCTGCGGGCATAATATCCGCGCGAAGAGGCGCTTGTTCTTGGATAACCTTTTTGACTTCAGAGTCAAAACTCATAGATTCTAATCCTGACATATTTTATGATTTATTATTTTTGAACATCTCCATAATCTATGGGTGAAATAAAAACTTATTCTCAAACCACTTCTCAATAAATTTTCATCCCGCTTTTATATTTATAGTAGATTTTTAACAATTTACAACTAAAGCTTTTTTATACCATTCATCCCAATATTCATCTTGCCCAATCCAATCAAAAATTTCTTGACTAGGAACTTTTTTAATTAAATCATCCCAATAAGCGTGAACATCTTCGAAGAGCTCCTTGTCTTTAAGAACTTCTTTACTAAAAGGGCACTCCTCGTGAATAAAAAAAGCTTCAATTTTTAAACCATTTTTAACTTTTTTCAACTTTGGATAAAATGGAAAAGTTATACAATCTGTGGTGCGCAACTTAGGCGCTAGAACACAACCTTTGTTTCCCAGAAAAATACATCTATCTTTCATTACTATGTCTTTTGTCGACCCTCTCTCTCCACAACTTTTACTAATTTCAAAAATTTTTCCTTTCAATGGTAAATTTTTCATCTCCCAGCTAAAAACGGAAAAAACTCCTTTCTTGCAGCACGAGCCATTGCATTTTGAACAATATTTTGAAAATCTTTTCACAATACTTTCTTTTATTTTTTTGTTATTTACCATAAAAATTAAACCTAAAAAAATTATTAAAACATTTTGCACGGGGTGTAGGAATCGAACCTACGCTAGAGGATTTGGAGGCCCCTGTACTACCATTATACTAACCCCGCCTTCGGTTCGCTGAAGCGAACCTTCGGCGGGGCAAGCCCGCTAAACAATTCGCCAAAACGAAACTTTACGACTACTCTATTTCTCTAAAACATGCTCATACTCAATCTCATAAATATGAAAAATCGTAATCGCTATTGCCACCACTAATGGCCCAAGCACTACCCCCCAGAATCCAAACAGCGATATTCCTCCCAGAACTGAGAAGAGAACAAAAATCGGATGAACTTGTGCCCCTCTCTTCATGACTATAGTTCTAACAATATTATCGCTCGTGCTAATAACCCCTGCTCCCCAAATAAACAACAGTGCGCCAGCTAAATAATTTCCGGTGGCAAAAAGATAGATTGATAACGGAAGCCAAATAAGCCAACCACCACCAAAAGGAATTAAAGTTAAGAAGGCGGTGCCAACGGCCGCAAAAAAAGCTGGAAAATGAAGACCAAAAAAAGTATTAATCATGAAAATTCCCAACCAACAAGCGAATCCTTGAACAAGCGCGACGGCAAAAGTGGCTACAAAAAATGAATAACTTATACTTTGAAATTTTTTAAAAATTTCCCGATCATAACGATTTGGCAATGGCGACCAATGCATTAATTTTTCTAGCATCTGCTTACCATCCAAGAAAAAGAAAAACATCGTTAAAATAATTAAAATTAAAGAAAGAATAAAACTAGTCGTGCCAACTATAAATCCAGTTGCTCCAGAAACAAACCAGCTAGTAGATTTATTAATCGCATCAATAGCAAAATTCTTAATGGTATCAGGGCTTATTTCAAAACCTTTGATATGAGCCAAAGGATTTTTTTGCAAAACAAGACTCCAGTCAGTTTTATTAAAAAATTCAGTCGCTTCAGCATAAACAACTACCGCTTCTTTACCGGCTAAAACAATAAAATCTGCCAAAGGAATAATAACAATCAAAACAACAAACAAACACACTATCAAAGCTGAAATTTTTCGCCGACCACCAAGTTTTTTTGCTATCCAAATAAATGGCTTATAAAAAATTGTCGTTAAAACTGCGGCAATAAGAATCTCGGGCA
>Ga0224522_1000734_pt1 | contig 10075 bp, 14 predicted proteins | sample CFST25metaG_FD_182733 | JGI IMG/M metagenome (GOLD analysis project Ga0224522, IMG submission 182733) | Peat soil microbial communities from Stordalen Mire, Sweden - C.F.S.T25 | ecosystem: Environmental > Terrestrial > Soil > Wetlands > Peat | place: Sweden: Norrbotten County, Stordalen Mire...
GTATTATCGGGCTCGACATATTGGACCACAATTGCTTCATCAGGTGACGGTAAATTTTTATACGCTGGCGGCAACGGCACCAATATTTATTCAAGTAGCGATTATGGCGAAACATGGGTTGCGCATGATTTAATAAGAAGTTGGACAAGCATTACAACTTCAGCGGATGGCAAGAATATAGCTGCAGTAACATGGGACAGTCATATTTATACCAGCAATAATTACGGAGTAACCTGGACTGCACGGGATACCAGTGCCAATAGGCTTTGGTACTCAATAGCTTGTTCCTCCGATGGGCAATATATGGCTGCTGGAGCTGATGGCGATATATTCCTTAGTTCAGATGCCGGAGCAACCTGGACGGCGCTCGGTTCCTATGGGGCATGGCATGGTATCACATTGTCAGCAGACGGTCGACATATGGCAGCTGGAGGAATCGAAACTATTTATACGGACTACTAAAGGCAATTAAAACTATGCGCCGCTAAAAGAGAAGAAAGAACGGGCTGGAATGGAAACGATGAAGAGAAAAATCGGGGAGCCGCCGCGAAAAGCATTACACTATTGTAGCGTTCCGGTTTACATTCCACCAACAAACAATGCAAGCATCGGGCGTAAAGCCGCCCTCGGCCTTCGGCAAATTGACGCTCTGATGGCTCCGTCGGTGTCTACGCTGCGCTCGCACCGCCATGTCGCCAATGCGGCAACTTCTTGCGTTTGTTAAACGTTGTGATGCACTTGCAAACCGGCAAAAGACAACAAATCAAAGCGCGCGCGGGATAAAAACATGAATGACTCTTTAAAATCAAATGAAGACTATCTCTATTCAGATTATATCGTTGCATATATCGATGTAATGGGGCAGAAGGATCTTTTAAGACAATTGTCGTTACCAGCAAATGATCAAGAATATAAACAAACCTTTGAGATTTTAAAAAATACTGCGGGAATAGTTTTAGGCTTGAGACACGCATTCGATAAATTTTTCCATTTTCTAAATGAACCGACTGATTTATTCAAAAATGCTTCGCCTGGTGAGCAAAGTATCCTTTCGAAAATGAAAAGGTCAATCTTATTAAAAAGATCTTTTTCAGATTCATTCGTTTTTGCTACGCCTATTCTACGTGATTATGATTTCTGCACTACCATAAACGGACTTTATGCAATGATCATGGCAGTATCAATGATAACGTTAATTTCATTATCAAAAAAGCATTCTATACGAGGCGGAATTGCTTTGGGTCCTTGCCTATCATTCGGCCAGGAGGAGATTTATGGAGGTGGTTTAGAGCGCGCTTATACACTTGAATCAAAATATGCAGATTATCCCAGAATACTTATCGACGAGCGAGTTATTGAACTTTGTGATGAAATTATTGCTATCGACCCTAAAAGCATATTCAGCCGTTTTGCAGCTCAATATGCGCGTAATTCCAAACTTTTTGTCAAATCTGATTTAGATGGTAAATATATTCTGGATTATTTACATGATGATATTAAATTACTTTATAGTGATTTAGATAAAATTGAAATTGATATTCTTTATAATGGGGCAGCTGAATTTGTAAATGAATCTATAATCAATTTCAAAGATAATAAGAAATTGCTTAATCGTTATTTGAAATTAAAGGACTATTTTCAAACAAAAGGATACTAAATCAAGTAACTTTTTATTAGAATACAAAATGAAAACCAACCTCCTATTTATCCCCTTGTATTTATTACTTTTTGTTAATTTAAATTGGGCTTGTGAACTAGAGGAGCAGATAATAAAAGCTGGATTAATTGATATTAAAACCGTTGATTCTACTTTCAAGATTGAAATTTTAAATGCGACCGAAAATAATATATTAGGTATAAATAGTTATGGATGTCTATCAAAATGCTATTTGCGCCCTGAAGTAGCAGACAAATTATTTAAAGCCCAACAATATTTAAGAAGCTTAAAGCCTGGATATTCTTTAAAATTATGGGAAGGTGTTCGGCCAAGAAGCATTCAACGAAAAATGTTCGAAGCTGTTAAGGGCACAGGAATTGAAAAATATGTGGCAAATCCGGAAAAAGGCTCAATGCATAACTTTGGAACAGCTGTAGATGTAACGATTATTGACGGAAAAGGTATTGAGCTGGATATGGGTAAACCTGATCCAAAGATTAAAATCAAAGGGAAAAGTAATTTCGAACTAAAAATATTCATGCTCCTGAATCATCCAAATAAAAAGCAAAAAACAAACCGTGACTTATTAAAAAAGGTTATGATGAATTCTGGATTTTTTCCCATTTCATACGAGTGGTGGCATTTTGATGCCTTTCAGAAGGAATTTGTTCGGACACATTATAAAATTATTGAATAAAAGAAAGAAAAGAAGCGCGCGCAAATAATAATAGTCGGTTTGTAAAGACACACAACAGCCGTGTTACATCCGCGCGAAACGCGCACATGTCCAGCGTCTGAAGTCAACGTGTCATGTTGCTCCGCTCCGTCACGTTTTCTAACGCTGGCCTCGTCGTAACACAGCACACGTTGAGGCTGTAGAAAAAGTCTCTTTTTCTAAAAAAATCAAAGCAAAGACTGCCTTTTTTCACTAGATTTACATGTAGAAAGACATCGTAAATCCAAAGGAAAAAAAATGGCACGCTACAAACCCTACTCCTACGAACAAGCGAAGCTTATCCCCCTTTCCTTTTCCCAACAGATCCAGCAGGGAAGCTTTGAATATGCTTTAAGTTATATCGTCGATGTTTGGATGGATCTTTCCGTTTTCGAACAACGGTATGCCAACGACGAGACCGGCGCCCCGGCATTTGATCCGGCGGTTCTCCTCAAAATCATTCTTTACGCCTATTCACGCGGCATTACGCATAGCCGCCAGATTGCTCGTGCCTGCGAAGAGAACGTGATTTTCATGGCGCTTTCGGCGGACACGCGGCCGCACTTTACCACTATAGCGAAGTTCATTTCAGAGATGAAAGATCAGATAGTCTCGATCTTTCGAGACATACTGACTCTGTGCTATTCGGAAGGGTTGATAGGAAAAACCATGTTTGCCGTTGCTGGTTGCAAGCTCTCGTCGAATTGCTCCAAGGAATGGAGCGGCACTCGCGCGCAATTGGAGAAGAAGGCCCGGAAGATTGAAGAATCAATCCGTTTTTTGCTTGAAAAGCATGGCAGCATGGACAAAAAAGACTGCGATGCGGAGCAGGTGGATAAGGAGAAACACGCGGCGGAGAATCTGAAAAAACGTCTTAACAAAATCAGGGGGTGGCTTCAGGAGAACCCCACGGATAAGAAGGGTGCGAGGAAACGATCGCTGAAGCAGAGCAATGTGATCGATAATGAAAGCGCTAAGATGCCGACCTCTCACGGCGTGGTGCAAGGATATACGGGTGTTGCCACGGTTGATAGCAAAAATCAAGTTGTGGTGTATGCGGAAGCATTCGGCGAAAACCAGGAGAAGTGCTTGCTAAAGCCCGCGGTCGAGGGAGTTCGTGAAAACTTTTCCAAAACGGATATTTGCACGGATGCGTTCAAGGGAGCGACGCTGCTTGCCGATACGGGCTATCATAGCGATAACAATATCGAAATGCTCATGGATGAAGGGATCGATGCGCTGATTGCCGATACCCAATTCCGCAAGCGCGACCCGCGCTTTGCCGCATCGGACCGCTTCCGCAAACCTGTTGACAAGCATAAAAACCGCTATGACCGGAAACGGTTTCATGCGGTTGATTTTCAACGGGACAAAAAGCGCAACTGCCTTATATGTCCCGCCGGAAAAGAACTGCATCTCTTGCATGCATGGTACCGCAACACCAGCTTCACGCAGCAGATGATAAAAAAGTTCGATTCAAAAAGAGGGCGTTTTCTCTACAGCAGACGCATGGGAATTGTTGAGCCGGTGTTTGGCAACATCAGAAATTCAATAGGACTGAAAAGATTCACCTTAAGGGGGAAAATCAAGGTAGACATACAATGGAAACTGTTCTGCATTGTGCATAATCTCCAAAAAGTATTTCGGTATTCTACCGTATTTGCCCAATAGTAAGGGCGGTTTCAAGTCGAATTAGGCAATGAAAAGTCCCGCAAAAGGGCCTTATTCACATTTTCCGTCCAGGAAGAGGATTTTTCCGACTAATCACTATTTTCGTGACTTTAGTCGAGTCAATTTACGATTTTATATAGCGGAGTTATATTTATCCGAAAAAAGGGACTTTTTCTACAGGCTCGTTAGCGTCATAAAAGACCAAAGCATTACGAGGGTGGGCGCAAAGAAAGAAAATAATTATCAATTTTATTTTGTTGACTATAGTACGCCATTGGCGTATATTAAAAATATGGAAATAATTGAAACAACTTTTTTCACTAAATCCATCATTGGACTTATTCCTGATGATGAGTATAAAATGTTGCAGTATTATTTAGTAGGCAGGCCAGACGCTGGAGCGATTATTGTTGGCGGTGGTGGACTACGAAAACTCCGTTGGAGCGTCCCTGGACGGGGGAAAAGTGGTGGAATTCGCACAATTTATTATTGGGATCACAAGGAATCGATTTACATGCTATTGTGTTATCAGAAAAACGAACAAGAAAATTTAACAGCTAAACAACTTTCAACTTTACGGGCTTATATTAAGGAATATTTACTATGAAGAAAAATGATTTTAATGTATTGCTGTCCAGCATCAAAGAAGCTGGAAAGATTAAAAAAGGCAAAATAAAACCGTCTCGTGTCTTTTCGTATTCTATTCCTGATATAAAAGGTATTCGCCAAAAACTCCATGTTTCTCAGAATGAGTTTGCACATATGATTGGGGTTAGCGAAAATACGATTCAAAATTGGGAACAGGGCCGAAGGAAGCCAGAAGGCCCCGCAGTTGCTCTTCTGAGAGTTACAGAAAACAATCCAAGGGCTGTTCTTGAAGCATTGCATGCATAGGAATTAAGAAAGACAAAAGAACGCCCGTCTAAAAGAAAACGTGGCAAAACCAAAATCGCCCAACAGCCAAAATATTCCATAGCCGGTTTGATTTGACGCCTCGGTCAGCCATCATTCTGCGGCGTCATCTCGGCGATCCGAAAACGAAATATGTTTGGCACACGTTGCGACGCAAAAGGGGTTTTTCAGCCTGGCCAAAGAAAGCCCCACATCGTGTGGGGCTATAAAATGAAAATAATTACTTTGAAGCTATAAGTTTAATATCAAGCCGACAATTTACAGCTCGGGCATATTTATTAAGCGTGAAAACGGAAGGGGAATGAGCTCCAGTGCTAAGACTTTGTTCAAGACGAACAATAGCAGGTGGTTTGGTTCCCATTCGTTTTGCTACGTCAGATTGGCTAAGTCCGGCGTGGTTTCGAGCCAGGAGCATACGCTTTAGGAGTTTATATTCAGGCTCCAAGTCCTGGTATGCTCGCGCAACCTTCGTTTTTTTTAGCGCTTTTTCTCGTAATTCATTATGGTTCATTTCTCAACACCTCCTTAAGTCTATCTCGTGCAACTCGCAACTCTTTTTCCGGGGTCTTTTCACTTTTTTTAATGAACATATGAAGCATTATGATTCGTTCCCCAGTTTTGGTACAATAAAAAACCCTGCTTATTCCTTCTTTACTTTTAAGCCTAATTTCAAAAAGCTTTTCTCCCATGGACCGAGTATGAGGCATTCCGAGATTTGGGCCAAAAACCAGCATCATATCGGTTATATGAATATATCGGGCCAAAAGGCCCGAAGGCATTTTCAGAATTATTTTAGCTACTTTATCGTTGTAGTATTCTATATTCCATGCCATGTAGTAAATATAACATATTTGTTACAGGCATGCAAATGAAAAAGACTTTAATAAATGAGGAAAATAAAGGGATCGCAAGCCCATCCAAGGCTTGCATGATAGAAGGGCAGGCCTATGAAACCCCTTAAACGCTCAACAACCGCAGCACAAAAGCGCGGCAGAATTAGGGGATTGTTGAATGAATACGAATGCCGCGCCTTCGTGCAATGCGGCCAGGCGTTGTTGCCAAAATTCTTGGACTGCTCTTCTCAAGATTGGGCGCGGGAAAAACAAGAAAAATGAAAACGAATAAATCTAAATTTTATTTCGCGATTATCCTTTTCATACATATTCTTGTCTATTTTTTTAAAATAGACCGGGATGTTTTTATATTTTCAGAATACATTAGACGACCCAATCAAACCCTAACTGAACAACCAATTCCTAAAAATGCTTCCTATTTTTGTAGCACCATTTCTAAAGGTTCTCAATTTTCTAAATCTTTGGTTTCCAAAGATAACAAAATGGATATTATCTCTATTTGGCATTCCATTTTGCTTGCATTTAATTCTGATGTTTACCAGAAGCTAAAATTTCAAGAATCGACTACCTTTCAGGCAATAAATATTATTACAATTTTGCACAAACAAAATATTCGCCATAAATTCTCTGAAGATGATCCGGCTGTTTAATTTGCTTGCATAAGGCTTTGATTAAACAGTTAAACTCATTTAAGCAAGAGGAGATTTTTATGTGTGCATTGAATTCAAATAAAAACATGTATTTTAAAAATTGGTCTATGTTGAAAATATCATTAATTAGCCTCGTATCGCTTTTATTAATTGCGACAGGGTGGATGATATGGTTCGTAAGTTCTTTGTTTGCTGAACCTGATTTATCAAAAATTCCAGCTTACCATCCATTTAAATCATTTAAGGCTCAGGAAAAGTATTTGGCCTATTATGATTCACGCGCAAAGGAATGGCCCGTGGCTTCCGAGGTAAAGTATGTTGAAACGTCCTTCGGCAAAACCTTCGTTAGGATTAGCGGACAGCCGGGATCACCGGTTCTTGTTCTAATGCCGAGCGTAGGCGCTCCATCGCTCATGTGGATGCCGAATATCAAAAGGCTTTCTGAATATTTCAGGGTTTATGCAGTTGACAATGTATATGATTTTGGTAGAAGCATAAACTATAAAATAATGAAGACCCCACACGACATGACTTCATGGATGGATGAATTATTTACCGACCTGAATTTAGGGGACAGCATAAATATTGCGGGATTATCACTAGGCGGCTGGCTTACAAGTGAGTATACGCTTTCGCATCCCGAACGGCTTCACAGAGCTATTTGGATCGCTCCGGTTGCAACTATTGCAGACATTCCCAATGAATTTATTTGGCGTGGTATTTTAGGTGCATTACCAATACGGTCTTGTATGTACAGTATGGTAAACTGGGCGTTTTCAGATCTTGTAAAAAAACAGGATGCTTATAGCAGAAAGCTTGTAGAAGATGTTGTTACCGATGCCTCGTTGGCATTTAAATGCTTTAAATTCAAAATGCCGGTTACGCCGCTTGTCTTAACAGATAATGAATTGAAAAGTATAAAAGTCCCCGTTTTATTTTTAGTTGGTGAACATGAAGTTATTTATTCGCATTATTCGGCAAAGGATGCCGTGGAAAAGTTAAATAGAGTTGCGCCACAAATAAAAACTGAAATAATTCCAGGCGCTAACCATGACATAACCTTCGTTCAAGCGGAATTAGTTAACGAAAAAATAATCAATTTTATTAAAAACTAAAAGTGAGGAAGAAGAATAAAAACCGCGCCCGAAGACAAGAGAGGAGCAGTTCAAGAACTCTGCGGTTCGCTTGCCCTTCGGGTCGGCCAACAGCCAAAATATTTTATTTCCGGATGAAATTCAAGATGGCTGCCTTTAAATCAAAAGAGAAATCAGAAGACGCTGCCGCCAGAAATTAGAATCAAGAATTAACGCGCGTCGCAAAGACAAGATTCAAAGCTGAACGTAATATTATGAAGATGCTATCTTAAAACATTTTTCGAAGAGGTTTTTCTATGATAGAGACATCGAAAAAGGCCACGAAAGGCACGAAATCCCCGTCTCAGCTCATTGACGAGCGGATTGTTGAACTTGGTGACTGGAGGGGCGGGATGCTCGCCCGTATCCGCAAACTTATTAAGGAGGCAGACCCCGAAGTATCCGAGGAATGGAAATGGAAAGGAGTCCCTGTCTGGTCGCATGACGGGATGATATGCACCGGCGAGACGTACAAGGATCATGTAAAGATTACTTTCGCCAAGGGAGCTTCATTGAAGGACCCGGACGGTCTGTTCACTCAAGATGGAACAGTAAGGCGCGCTATTGATTTTTACGAAGGCGACAAGCTGAATGAGAAGTCTCTGAAGGTCCTTATTCAGGCAGCCGTTGCTTTAAATATGTCCAGTCGCAAGACTTCCCGTAATAGGTGATCTGTGATAATGAAGATTTAATCCTCCTTAGGCAATTCAGGACACAACATGAACGATGAAACTTTCTCACAAGAATTAATGATAAGCATGAAGAGCACGCGCGAAAATGAAAAGTGTAATAAACTTAAATCTATTTCTTGATTTTTTCTTATGGCATCACCTATAATACCATTATGAAGCCTTATAAAATTGTAATCGACACAAATGTTCTCGTTTCCGCGTTACGATCAAGACGAGGGGCTTCATTTAAACTTTTGAGCCTCATTGACTCAGGATATTTTATTATCAATATTTCAGTACCTCTTTTTTATGAGTATGAGGAGGTTTTAAAAAGAATGTCGTGGCCTGGAAAGCCGGCGAATCAATATATTTTCGATATCCTTGACTATATTTGTACTGTTGCTGAAAAATGGAAAATTCATTACCTTTGGAGACCGAAATTATCAGATCCGAATGATGAAATGATTTTAGAACTTGCCGTAACGTCGCAAAGCAAATTTATTATAACTTATAACAAGTCAGATTTTCGTGAAGCAAAGGAATTTGGAATTTCAGTTCTAAACCCCTTTGAATTCTTGAATAAATTGGAGGTTAGAAATGAGCACAATTAGCTTACGACTTCCCGATTCCTTGCATCAAAGAGTACGGTCGCTTTCCCGCAAGGACCATGTTTCGATCAACCAGTTTGTTTCTACCGCTGTTGCTGAAAAGCTTTCTGCTCTTGAGACAGAGGATTATCTCAATGGACGAGCCAAACGGGGAAGCAAAACAAAATTCTATAAGGCCCTATCTATGATTCCGGACAGGGAACCATTGGAATTTGATCGTTTAAAATAAGGCGAAATCCGCGCGCCCGAATTAAACAAATGCTGGTTTGCAACTGCACTCAACTATTGTCAGCACACTATAGAATCTTTTTATTCAATTCTTTTGACGGAGTATTTTTTACATGAAAGCAATTATACTGGCGGCTGGATATAGCACAAGGCTATATCCTGATACTTACAATAATTCAAAGTGCTTGATTGAGGTTGGAAATAGACCTATTATTGACAGAATTATATCAAATATTTTTCAATTTAACGAAATAGATGAAATATTTATTGTAACAAATAATAAGTTCTTTGCAATGTTTGATAGGTGGAGATCCAATTCTCCTAGTATTCAAGATCCTACTAAAGTTCGTCTCGTCAATGATGGAACATCTTCAAATGAAACAAGACTAGGTTCTTTAAAAGATTTATGTCTTATTATAAATGATTTTCACATTAATGATGATATCTTGGTTGTCGCAGGCGATAATCTCTTCGAACCCGGACTGGAAGGCTTAATTCAAATCAGTAAAGATAAAAAGGCGTCAGCGCTTGGGGTTTACGATTTTCATGATCGTAACCTCGTAAGAAAAAAGTTCGGGGTTGTTATAGTGAATCATGAAAATAGAGCTATTGGTTTTCAGGAAAAACCGGAAGAACCTTTGAGTAGTGTTGCCGCCACGGCACTTTACGTTCTTGTGAAGTCGGATCTTAATCATATATTAAATTTGACTATGGAACCGAATAAAAAGGAGATAAACATCGGCGAAATATTTGTTGAATTGATTTCAAAGAATTCACCCGTGTATGCATATTTCTTCAGGAATTGGTTTGACATTGGAACTCATGAAGACTTAGAGAAAGCCAGAGTTTCATTTTCATAAGCATCAATTTCGTTAGGACCTATTTAGGAACCTTTTTATCTTACTATATTTGTTTTTATCAGATAGGGGAATCTAAGACTTGACAGCGGCGTTAATCAAAGACATGGGTCGGCGAC
>Ga0224522_1000735_pt1 | contig 10073 bp, 10 predicted proteins | sample CFST25metaG_FD_182733 | JGI IMG/M metagenome (GOLD analysis project Ga0224522, IMG submission 182733) | Peat soil microbial communities from Stordalen Mire, Sweden - C.F.S.T25 | ecosystem: Environmental > Terrestrial > Soil > Wetlands > Peat | place: Sweden: Norrbotten County, Stordalen Mire...
ATTGAAGGACTGGATGTGGTTGATAAAATCGCAGCCGTTAAAACAGGTTATGGTGACCGTCCGGCTACCGAATTAACCATGACGATTAAAGCAGTTACTATTTAAGCTTTTTAATAATCTATTATCAGATGAAGGATCGTATTCAACAGTTACTTTCAGAAATCAATGCTTTCAAAGCGCAGAACAAGGAAGAATTGGAACAGTTCAGAATTAAGTTTCTGGGCAAAAAAGGCGTTATGGGCGACCTGTTTAACGAATTTAAAAATGTTCCGGGAGAGCTTCGCAAAGAGGTTGGAGTATTGCTCAACGACTTAAAGAACAAGGCGCAAGAAGCAATAAACGACCATAAAGAGGCTTTCGAGTCCGATAGTGCATCAACACAAGCTATTGGTGACATCACTTTGCCTGTTGATTTAGGTCAGGTTGGTTCGCGCCATCCTATTGCTATCGTACGCAACGAAATCATTGATATATTTTCGCGCTTAGGTTTTACCGTTGCTGAAGGACCTGAGATTGAAGACGACTGGCATAACTTTACGGCCTTAAACTTTCCACTTGAACACCCTGCCCGCGATATGCAGGACACCTTCTTTATTGAGAAGAATCCTGATATAGCATTGCGTACACATACTTCATCGGTTCAGGTGCGGATGATGGAAAACAACAAACCGCCAATCCGCTCTATCTTTCCGGGACGTGTATATCGCAATGAAGCCATTTCATCACGAGCACATTGCTTCTTCCATCAGGTAGAGGGATTGTATATCGACAAAAATGTTTCGTTTGCTGATCTGAAGCAGACCCTGCTTTATTTTGCAAGGGAAATGTTCAGTGCAGAAACACAGATTCGTTTACGTCCTTCGTATTTCCCATTTACTGAGCCATCAGCCGAAATGGATATCTCATGTAATCTATGTGGAGGCAAGGGCTGTTCGTTCTGTAAACACAGTGGATGGGTTGAGATATTAGGTTGCGGAATGGTTGATCCGGCCGTATTGGAAAACTGTGGCATTGACCCAACGGTCTATTCCGGTTTTGCTTTCGGGATGGGTATTGAGCGTATCACCAATCTACGTTTTCAGGTAAAGGATCTACGAATGTTTTCAGAGAACGATCAACGGTTTCTATCGCAATTTAAATCTGCATTATAATTATTAGGAATTAACATTCTGACTACATACTGAGATCGGCTGGTTCAGATTTAAAATCTACACCAGCCGATCTCTTTTGTTTTAATAGATATAAGGTATAATTCGCCAGGATTCGAGCATATAAGCAGCGTATCCTTCAAAATGATATTTTAATAACCGCTCCTCATAATTTAATTTATAAAGCAGGGTTAGCAGTAATATTATCCAAATGATGATATTGTAAACAGAGGGCTTATCAACAACCAGTGGTGCTAAAGTAAGAAGAACGGCGGTATACATGGGGTGACGAATGACGCGATAAGGGCCACTCCTTACAAGACGGGCATTTTGTTTGATATCGGGGCGCACACTGAGGTTATCTAATCGCATAGTCACAACTGCCCAACAACCCAAAGAGAAGCCCCCCAAGACCACAATTAGGGCTATATAACCAACCTTCCATACCGGGACCATTACAAGCAGAAGTATGATACAGATCATCTGAAGAGCTACCAGTACATTCGATTTCGCTTTATTTTGCATTGTCAATTTATTTCTTAAAGATAAAAAAGACCGCTAATACTAAAAAAATGAAGCCTACTATATGGTTCCATCGTAAGGATTCGCTCTTGAAAACAAGTAATGTGAAGACCGTAAAGACAGTTAACGTGATCACTTCCTGAATAACTTTTAACTCCCATAATGAAAAGGGGCCACCGTTTCCTTTAAATCCAATACGATTAGCAGGTATCATGGCACAGTATTCAAAAAAGGCAATACCCCAACTGATAAGGATAATGGCAAACAGACCCAGACTCTGTGCCCACTTCATATGACTATACCTCAGATGTCCATACCATGCAATGGTCATGAAGGTATTGGAAAGCAACAGCAGCAGAATGGTTGAAACGACTCTCATTTGCACAAATTTATATAAAAAAGACGATATACAAATAAGGGCCACCAGTTAATATCTGATAGCCCTTAGATTATTTTTTCAGTTAATATTATTCAATATAACTAAGCTTTATCATATTGGTCATACCGAAATCACTTAAAGGGGTACTGGCCGTATTCACAACCATATCTCCTGATTTAAGTAAACCTTCTTTACGCAGACGGTATTTAATATCTTCAATCGTATGATCTGTACTGATAAACTTATCGTAATAAAACCCTCTAACACCCCACACTAGATTGAGTGTATTCAACAATACTTTGTTATTGGTGAATATATAAATACAAGCTTTGGGACGATGACTGGCAATACGGAAAGCGGAATAACCGGAATGGGTTAAGACAATAATTCCATTAGCCTTTGTATTCTTGGCCATCTGACAAGCATTGAACAGAATAGAATCAGACAAGAAACGATCAGCATGACTATTTACAGGCTCGTGATCCTTAAAGTAGATATCTTCGTAAGTTTCGCTTGATTCGATAATCCTTCTCATTGTTTTAACAACATCAATAGGATGTTCTCCTACAGATGTTTCGCCACTCAACATTAAGGCATCTGCACCATCAAGAACCGAATTAGCAACATCATTAACCTCAGCACGGGTAGGACGAATATTTGTAATCATGCCTTCCATCATCTGAGTAGCCACAATAATTGGCTTCGATGCTTCAAGACATTTTTTGATCAACATTTTCTGAATCAAAGGTACCTGCTCTAAAGGAACTTCAACACCCAGGTCACCACGGGCAACCATCAGTCCATCTGCTTCACGAATAATAGCATCAATATCAGCAAGTGCTTCTGGCTTCTCTATTTTAGCAATGATACGGGGAGGATCTTTTTTTCCTTTAGAAGCCATCATGTGCTTCAAATCAATAATATCACTGGCCGAGCGAACAAATGAGAGGCCAACCCAATGTACATTATTGTTGAGGATAAACTCAAGGTCTCTTAAATCTTTTTCGCACAAGCTAGGCAAAGATATTCTGGTTCTTGGCAGGTTGACACCTTTACGTGAGCTCAAAATGCCACCATGTTCAACAACAGTACGAACAGTATCAATGCCATTTGTTTCTACAACACGTAATAAAAGTTTACCATCGTCGAGTAAAATTTCTTCATTTATAGAAACATCTTTTGCAAACGAAGGGTAGGTAATGTAAACAAGATTTCGGGTTCCGATACATTTATTAGTAGTCAGAACTAATTCATTTCCATTTTCGAGTAAAACGCCATTATTCTCAACCTCGCCAATACGAATCTTAGGGCCCTGCAAGTCTGCAAGTATAGCAACATTAGTGTTTAATTCAGCGTTGATTTCTTCAACAACTTTTATAGTACGAAGATGTTCTTCGTGTGTGTCGTGCGACATGTTTAATCGGCATACGTCAACTCCAGCCTGAATCATTTGTTTCAAAACTTCCTTCTCACGTGAGGCAGGGCCAATCGTTGCCACTATCTTTGTCTTCATGCAGTATATTGTTTGATGATTACTTTCAATACAATCGTATAACCAACTGTTAGATTTTCCGTCGCACTTTCACATCTTTCATTGAAAGTTGATGCAGATGCATCTCCAGATCCATGAGGATCGATTGAAAACCCTTCAGCTCTTCAGATGATAATTTTTTTGCCAGTTGAACATTTGAAATCTTCCGGATGGAAGTAACAACATGTTCTGGTGTCCAATCAATCGATGGCATTTCGTACAACAACATGTAATCGTAATGCTTGAGTAATGGAAAAAGTTTCACCCCTTGGTTATTACAACCAATCAGGATACAAACTTTAAAATTATCATTGAGGTTATCGATGAATAAAGGAAAAGGAACAACCTTATTTTCCTTTTCAAAATTAGCAGGAAGATCTTCGAGTCTTTTCAGGTCAATCCCTAAAACAGAGTTTAAGTGATAGGCTAAACGATAATCTTTTAACAGGCTACTTATGCCCACGATGAGATATCCATACTGAAAATCAATATCAATTCTCATGCGTTTCGTAACCATCGATTCTTCCGCTAAATTCAGAACAAAGTTACAAATCAAACTAAATGAAAATGAAAAAAAATGTTAAAATATTTAAATTTACTGTACAGCCTCAGAATTTAGGGCAGTCCAGGCCTTTTCGGCAGCGCTCTGTTCAGCTCCTTTGATCGAGAAATCACATCCCTCGCCCATCGCAACTTTATCTATATGAGCCTCTACAACATATTGTTTATTGTATCCTGTTCCCTTTTCTGTGATAACCACGAATTCAACAGTCCGCTTCTCACGTTGCGACCATTCTATGAGTTTACTTTTAAAGTTAGTATCGGTATTTTCGAGATCGTCTATATCAAAATAGAATTTAATAATCTTCCCAATGACAATCTTACGGGTGAAAACGTATCCTTTATCCAGATACATGGCACCGATGAGTGCTTCAAAAGCATCACCTTTAATAGAACGAAAGTGGTTATTATTATCTGTGGCAGTTTGTATATAACTGTCGATTCCCAATTTATGGGATAGTTTATTTAACTGAACACGACTAACCATCTTAGAGCGCATCTCTGTTAAAAAACCTTCATCTTTAAAAGGAAACAGCTTAAAAAGGTAATCGGCAACAATTGCACCTAATATGGCATCTCCCAAATATTCGAGACGTTCATTACTAAGTTTATTACCATTTCCGCCTTGTAGCGCGGCAGAGCGATGCTGAAATGCTAGTTTATATAAAAAAATATTTCCGGGATAATACCCGAAAATATTTTTTATTCCATTGATCAGTAACCGATCAGCGGAGAAATAAGCCCTAGCAGGTTTTAATCTAAATCTTAGTGTCAAGGGACCTTATTCAGCAAATTTTTTGAATATAACAGATGCGTTATGTCCACCGAACCCAAAAGCATTACTAAGAGCGACATTTACTGTGCGTTTTTCAGCAGTGTTAAACACGATATTCAATCCGGAAGGTAGTTCCGGATCATCAGTAAAGTGATTAATAGTGGGGGGAACAATATCATTTTTTACAGCTAAGATAGTAGCTATAGCTTCAACTGCTCCGGCAGCACCTAACAAATGGCCGGTCATAGACTTGGTTGAGTTGATAGAAATTTTAGGCGCATGCTCGCCAAAAAGTTGAGCAATAGCAGTCGTTTCTGCAACATCACCAAGAGGGGTTGATGTACCGTGTGTATTGATATGGTCAATATCTTCTAGGGTAAGTCCAGCATCCTGGATTGCATTACGCATAGAATTCATTGCACCCAAACCTTCAGGATGAGGTGAGGTCATGTGATAAGCATCAGCAGACATACCACCACCAACAACTTCAGCATAGATTTTTGCACCACGATTAAGTGCGTGCTCCAGTTCTTCAAAGATAAGAACACCTGAACCCTCGCCAATAACAAAACCATCACGGTCTTTATCAAATGGACGGGAACCAGTTTTTGGATCATCATTGCGGGTTGAAAGAGCGTGTAGTGCATTGAAACCACCAACACCAGGTTCGTTGATTGCAGCTTCTGAGCCTCCTACAACAAACATATCGGCTTTACCCCAACGGATATAGTTTAATGCATCCACCATACCATTTGCAGAAGAGGCACATGCAGAAACAATGGCAAAATTGGGCCCTCTGAATCCGTACTTTATTGAAATATGACCTGCTGTTATATCAGAGATCATCTTCGGAATAAAAAACGGACTAAAGCGCGGCGTACCATCGCCTTTTACAAAAGATGCAATCTCTTCGTAAAATGTTTGAATTCCACCAATACCCGAGCTGAAAATAACCCCTACCCTATCAAGATCTATTGTCTCAAGGTTTATGCCGGCATCGTTAACTGCTTCTTCCGTTGCAGCTAATCCATACTGTGCATAAGGATCATATTTTCGTGCTTCTTTTCGGTCAAAATACTTAGATGGATCAAATCCTTTTAACTCACAGGCAAACTGTGTCTTAAACTTTGATGCATCAAAACGGGTAATGGTATCAGCACCACTGACCCCATTGATCAAACCGTTCCAGGTATCCGGAACATTATTCCCCAATGGAGTCAGTGCGCCTAAACCGGTAACAACTACTCGTCTTACCTTCATTTAATGGCAATTTAATTTCTTACTTGCTATTGTTTTCTATGTAAGTGATAGCATCACCTACAGTGCCGATTTTCTCAGCTTGATCATCTGGAATAGCGATGTTGAATTCTTTTTCGAATTCCATGATAAGTTCAACAGTATCAAGTGAATCAGCGCCTAAGTCATTTGTGAAGCTAGCTTCTGCAATAACTTCGCTTTCATCAACGCCAAGCTTGTCAACGATGATGTTCTTTACTCTTGTTGCAATGTCAGACATTTTTCTCCTTTTTAAATTCGTCGGTGCAAAGAAATGAATTATATCGCTTAAAAGCAAAATTTCACATAAAAAAAATGACATTTAACACTGTATACTTTTGTTTTCCTGAACTTTACACCCTCATTCATATTAACAAAACTTTATTTCATCATTAAATTATGCTATTTAATCACCATCAATATTTCTAAAAAGATATCTGAAACCCGCAATTTAAAAGCATTTGATCATCTTCATAAGTATTTTTTTAACAACTAATCCTAACCCCCTAATCTTCAACTTTACCCATTTTTTAATCAATTTCTACATTTGACTATCGTCGATTTAAAGAAATTATATATTCTTTACGATCACATAGAACGGTTTATTCCGTTATTTTGCAAAATCATTTGCATAAAAATGAATAAAAAAACTGACTCAATGAAAAGAATTGCTGTATTTGCCTCAGGAAATGGTTCGAACGCTCAGGCGATAGCTGAATACTTTAATAAAGGAAATGAAGCCCGCATTATTGTAATATTATCTAATCGTAAAGATGCTTTTGTCATTCAACGCGCTGCTGCTCTTTCTATTCCAGCTATTGTCTTCAACCGTTCTGAGTTTTACGATACAGATAAAATAACTAACTATTTGATAAAAGAAAAGATAGACCTGGTGGTATTAGCCGGGTTCCTTTGGCTATTACCACCTTCGCTGGTTAAGGCATTTCCAAATCGTATCATAAATATCCATCCTGCGCTTTTACCAAAATTTGGAGGAAAAGGGATGTATGGCCATTTTGTACATGAAGCAGTAGTAGAATCAGGCGACACCGAAAGTGGTATTACTATTCATTATGTGAATGAATGTTACGATGAAGGACAGATTATTTTCCAGGCTCATTGCAAAGTTGATCATTTTGATACGGCAGATTCCCTTGCTGCTAAAATTCATGAACTCGAATATACACACTTCCCCCGGGTTATAGATGAGGTATTAAAAACATTTTAACCATCATTAGAACATCAAAGTATGTTTACACTGATAAAAAAACTTCGTTCTTGCCTTATTATCTTATTTATACTTTCGATTCAACATAACTGCATAGCACAACAGACCATTCTGGAGAAAGGAATCTCCCTCCAACTGGCAACACAGAGAGCCTCAACGATTTCTGATATCAGTTATTCACTTTCTTTCACTATACCCGAAAAGATAACCGACCCAATCGCTGCACAATTGGTGCTTAAATTAAACCTCCACAAAGCCACTGCTCCATTAATTCTAGATTTTAATACAACGGCGGATCACATCCGTTCCATCGAAAACACAAAAGGAGAGAAAATTGCTTATAAATTTATCAATGAACATATTATCATTCCTGTTTCGGTTTTAAAACAGGGAGAACAATCTTTTAAAATTAGTTTTACGGCTGGCGATCAATCCTTAAACCGAAACAAAGAATATCTCTACACACTTTTTGTCCCGGCCAGAGCCTCTACGGCCTTTCCATGTTTTGATCAGCCCGACTTAAAAGCTACTTTTTCTTTAAAGCTGGAAACTCCTGCCAATTGGTTAGCAACCTCAAACGGGAAGCTAGAAAATGAAAGCAGCAATCAAAGTAGGGCGTTTTATACATTCGCCCCCACTCGTCCAATCAGCACCTATCTCTTCTCCTTTGTGACCGGAAAATTCAAAAAAGCGACTCGTCTGCACAATGCAACTACATACGCTTTCTATTATCGTGAAGCCGATTCGGCAAAGATGTCCCGAAATATGGAGGCTATTTTTAATCAGGTATTCTTATCGGTCGACTGGATGGAGAACTATACAGGAATAAAACAACCTTTCGATAAATATGATTTTGTTGCTATCCCCTCTTTTCAATATGGCGGGATGGAACATCCAGGAGCTATTTTATACAATGCCCAACGGATTATTCTGGACGAGTCGGCTACTCAAGACGACGAATTGAATAGAGCCAATTTAATTGCACACGAGACAGCACATCTTTGGTTTGGCGATATGGTTACGATGAAGTGGTTTAACGATGTTTGGTTAAAGGAGGTCTTCGCCAATTTCATTGCCGATAAAATAGTAAATCCAATGTACCCAGGCATGAACCATAACCTCCGCTTTCTACTCGCACATCAGCCCAGAGCGTATGCAATAGACAGAACGTTAGGGGCCAATCCTATTCAGCAGCAACTATCTAACCTCAATGATGCAGGTTCGCTCTATGGGAACATCATCTATCACAAGTCGCCGGTTGTGATGAACCAGCTCGAACAGTTGATGGGAAGCGATAATTTCAGACAAGGGTTGCAGAAATACCTTCATACGTTTGCTTATGGGAATGCTACCTGGGACGATTTGGTTTCAATACTTAGTGGTTTTACAACACAAAATCTCAAAGAGTGGAGCACCGTTTGGGTAAAGGAACCTGGCATGCCACATTATGCAGTTTCATACACACAACCTGATGGGCACAGTATTAATGTTACGCTAGTACAAACAGATCCACTAGGTAAGAACAGAATCTGGCCGCAATATCTTAACATTTTAGTGAATGGTAGAAGTGGCGACATTTCGCAAGAAATCTATACTAATAAGAAAATTGTTACTGCAACCATTGGGAGCAGCAAACCGCTCTATATTCTGCCCAGTAGCAATGAAAAAGGATATGGATATTTTGAGCTCGACCCAATGAGTACTACCTATCTGCTTCAAAATATCGGAAAAATAAATGATCCTCTTTTACGTGGTTCGGCATGGCTCTCACTCCGTGAAATGATGATTGACCGCAAAATATCTTCTGCCGATTATTTCAATACACTTTGTTCGTCGGTTAAAGAGGAGAAGGAAGAGCAGTTGATCAATTTTTTGGTAAGCGATTTACAAACCACTTTTTGGCGATACCTAACTCCTTTAGAAAGGACAAAAAGTGCATCTACATTAGAGAATCTGTTATGGATCAGATTAAACGGTTCAGAAAAGAAAAGCCTTAAATCGGTATTCTTAAAAGCATTAATCTCAACTTCAATAACTGATTCTGGTGTAGATAGTCTCTATGCTATTTGGAACGGGAATAAAACAATTAACGGGTTGAAACTTTCTGATAATGATTATCGCGGCTTGGCTTGTGAACTAGCGCTCCGCAACTATCCTGATGCAAATAAAATTCTTTCTACCCAGATAGCGCGTATAAAAGATAAAGACCTGAAGGCTCGACTAGAATATTTACTTCCATCACTTTCGAATAATAAAGAGGATCGCGACCAATTCTTTAAACAGCTAAAGAATCCAACAATGCGTGAGCATGAACCCTGGACAGCTGAGGCACTTAGTTATCTCAACCATCCGCTCAGGGCATCTGTTGCCGAAGAATATATTCTGCCCGGATTAGAAATGGTTGAAGAAATCCGTTCGACAGGCGATATCTTTTTCCCGGCAGATTGGTTAAATGCACTATTATCCGGACATTGCTCTCCAAAAGCTGCTAAAACCATTAGAACATTCCTTTCAAATCATCCTGATTATCCGCCAGACTTACGAATAAAAATCCTTCAATCGGCCGATAATCTCTTTAGAAAAAACAAATAAGCATCTCTCTCATGCAACCCCAAGGGGTATAAGTTCCATCATTAGAAGAACAAACCCCATCC